>Ga0207428_10002510_pt1 | contig 18316 bp, 11 predicted proteins | sample RhiMethybrSRZTD1_FD_187600 | JGI IMG/M metagenome (GOLD analysis project Ga0207428, IMG submission 187600) | Populus rhizosphere microbial communities from Tennessee, USA - Rhizosphere MetaG P. TD hybrid SRZTD1 (SPAdes) (version 3) | ecosystem: Host-associated > Plants > Roots > Rhizosphere >...
TCCATTGCCGCTGTCATGAATGATGCAGTTACGCACGGTAATGTTTTCACCCTTCTCTACATAAATGGACGATGCGTTGTTGGTGTAAGACTGCGCGCTTCCGTTGGCCGCCACAAATGTATAGGGTGGACGGGCACTGCGAATGTCGAGGTTTTCCAGGGTAATGAACTTGGGCAGTGTATCGGCCGGAACGTTCGCTCCTCCAATCTTGATGACGCCGCGGGTTTCGTTCCAGTAGTTCAAGGCGGATCGAGTCGTCGCTCCATTCCCGTCAATGACCGGCAACTCACCCGCAGGTCCTGGAACACCACGAACTGTGATCGGAGCCGCCTGTGTTCCCTGCCGACAAATGACCCACTTTTCTTTGTAAGGAGTCAACTTCCAGTAAATTAGCACGGTGTCGCCCGGCTGCAACGATTCCCACGGAACCTGTCCAATGGCGGTGAGCGGCTTGGTGGGTCCAACTTCGTAAGTTGTGGCTTGGAGATTGTTAGAGGCCAAGCAAAGCATGAGTACGACGAGCATTGGAATTGGCGTCTTGCCAGTCTTCATGGATCGTCCCCCCTCAGGATTGCAGATGTTGCAAAAGGAATGGTGCAGGGATAGTGCCAAAGTCGACGAGTGGCCCTGGTGCCGTCTAAGTTGAAGAAAATTCACAGTATGACCCCCAGCACAGGGGCGTCAAAGGACACTAATGTTCCACTGATTGCCAAGGATGACTACTACCGACGCGGCAAACAACTTCCCAGGCAAATCCAGGAAGACTGCTCTCGACCCTTACCACCAACGGAGCTTCCGCTGATCTCGTCCAACTAAGGCCGACCTGGAATTTTCGGTTGCATTTCAACCGCTGGATGGGGATTCGGAGGTCTTGCATGAGGATACGGTAGATGCAATAATCCGATGCCTTCGGAATCCGATCAGGACTCAGAAGTCCCGGGTTGCGTGGGCAAACCTTCTTCACATTTGAACATTCAAGGTGATTTCAGGCGGGTTGCCATTTCCGTCTGATGACAACGGCCACGAATGTTTAGCGATCATTGATCCAATATCCGGGCATCAACGATCGATCTTGTTTCACAATCGAACCTACGAACCATTTTTGCCCATGAAGACTTTGCTACGGGTGGACTGGATTGGAGTGGCGCTCCAAGCTTCCATCGCGATCGTGGTTCTGCTGGCCTCGGCAATTCTTCCAGCCTTCGCTCTGGCCCAAGACGCACCTTTAACACGCCAAGAGGAACTGCGTCAGCAGCGTGAAGCCAAGAGCAGGTCGGTCAAGCCCTATAAGCCAGGTTCTCTGGAAGGCGGTGCCCTGTATGTTCAGAAGGAAAGGCTCCTGGAACGGTTTGCGGAAGGCTGGAAAGGCTTCCATCCGGTTCTTGGCGGTATGAGCACCGGTTCAGGCTTCGCAGGTGGGGTTCGATACGAAAAAGGTTTTGCGGATGGTGCACTGTCGTTCAAAACTTCCGGAGCTATTTCCACGCGGGTTTATCAACTCTATGATCTTAGCTTCGGCGCCCCCAAACTATTAGGGGGCAAACTCTCACTCGATTTCTATTCCCGTTATCGGAGCTTTCCACAGGAGGATTTCTTCGGGCTCGGGCCTGATTCTCGGAAACAAGATCGTACCAATTTCGCACAAGAGGATTCTCTGTTTGATTTCACTCTGGGTTGGAACTGGACTCGTTGGCTGACCACAGGCGCGCGCGTCGGATACCTGCAGACCAACATTGGCCGAGGCACAGACAAGCGATTCCCAAGCACCGAAGATCTGTTCAGCCCGGCGGACTTCCCTGAATTGATCCAACAGCCCAACTACTATCATGCGGATGCCTTCTTCAGAATTGATTATCGCGACGAACCTCGCAATACCCACTCTGGTGGCTTCTTCGAGTTAACATACAAATACTACGACGACCGGAAGCTGAACCTTTACAGTTTCCGGCGCTTCGACGCCGACTTGCAGCAGTTTTTCCCTTTCTTAAAGAAGAAAAGGGTCATCGCGTTTCGGGCCCACACTGCTCTGTCGGACACCAGCTCAGGACAAAGCATGCCCTTTTTCATGATGCCCGCCGACTCGGGGGCCATTGCTCTGCGCGGCTATCGTGAGTTTCGTTTCCGCGATAGAAATTTTATCGTTATGAATCTCGAATACCGATGGGAAGCATTCTCTGGTCTCGACATGGCCATTTTTGGAGACGCGGGAAAGGTCGCCTCACGACGCAGGGACGTCAACCTGAAAGACCTGGAAAGCGACGTTGGATTCGGGTTTCGATTCAACACCATAAAATCCGTGTTTTTGCGAATCGATGTTGGATTCAGCCATGAAGGAACGCGGGTCTTTTTCAAATTCGAGCCGGCATTTTGATTCATACTGCCTGCCAGGCGAAACGGAACAAGCACAGAGACACGGAGACCCGGAGAGTGAACGAGAGACCCGACGGCGTGAGGAATAGGGAAATAAGGCAGCAGCCTGATTCGGTCTGCACCAGGAACGCACGATCCAAGAACAAGCAAGAAGCCTGCATTCACAACGGTTATCCGGCCATTCTGCGTGCAGCTGTGTCTCTGGGGTTTGCCTTATCAGTTGCGGTTGTCTCGATATTTTTTTCTTCCACCGCTAGTGCACAAAAGTTTCGTCCCGACGATCCGATCTGGAAGGATGAGGACACTCTGAATATTCCCGAACCCAAGCCTGGGACAGTGGCTGACTACTACGATTTTCTCGAGAACACATTCTTCGGCCCGGGGGATGAGCGGCGCGTTCGGGCACTCAACATCAATACCGTCGGTGAGGTGCCGGCCTCAAGCTGGTTCACAAACCGCCACGGCCGCACGCCGATGACTGTCGATGAACTGGTCCGAGGTCCCGACCGAGGTGGTCCGTCGCGCGAGAAACGATGGCAAGTGATCCGCAACAAGCTCGGCGGTATTACTCCTGGGTTTCGAGTTGTCGACGCAACGGGCACCACTTATCAGCTCAAGTTTGATCCGCTAAGTAATCCGGAAATGGCGACTTCGGCAGAGGTTATTTGCACCAAGTTCTTCTACGCTATCGGTTATTTTGTCGCTGAAGACTATCTGGTTTCCTTTTCGAGGGATGACATTGAACTTAGCCCAAAGGCCCAGTTCATAGATCTCACAGGAAAAAGGCGGCCGATGACCGTCAAGGATATTGACGAGATCTTGCTCCGCGCTTATCGAGGTACAGATGGACGCTACCGCGCTATTGCCAGCAAATTCATCGAAGGATCTCCCCTTGGTGGATATCGTTACTATGGCACTCGACCCGACGATCCTAACGATATCGTTCCTCACGAGCACCGGCGCGAACTGCGTGGGTTGAGGGTATTCAGCGCCTGGCTGAATCACGACGACTCCCGCAGCGTGAACACCTTTGACACGCTAGTGAAAGGGAACGGGAGCCAGTTTATCCGCCATTACCTGTTTGATTTTGGCTCGACTCTCGGCAGCGCGAGCGTGTTTGCGCAGAAGCCGCGTGCCGGCAATGAATATCTCTGGGAACCCGGCCCCACGTTCAAGTCGATCTTCTCTCTGGGACTCTGGGTGCGCCCTTGGATTCGAGTGGAGTATCCAAACTATCCTTCCATTGGAAACTTCGAGGCCGAGTTCTTTCAGCCTGAGAAGTGGAAGCCGGAATACCCTAACCCGGCATTTGATAACATGACCGATGAAGATGCCTTCTGGGCGGCGAAGATCGTGATGTGCTTTAGCGATGACCAGCTCCGCGCTATCGTCAAGACCGGCCAGCTCAGCGACGCCAGAGCTGAAGCTTACCTTACGGAAACGATCATCAAGCGTCGTGACAAAGTCGGGAGATACTGGCTGAACCAAGTTAATCCACTGGACGAGTTCCGCGTGGAGGGAAGCACCCTCGCGTTCGATAACGCTGCGGTCCGGTTGCTGAAAGGGGTTGCTGCAGCCGACAGTTATCTGGTTCAATGGCATCGATTTGACAATCACAAACAGACTCAGGAGCCGACCGGTTCCAAGATTACAAGCAAGGAACCGCGGCTGGATATTCCTTCTGCGGCTTTTGAAGGCTCCTCTGACGGCGTCGGTCACTATGCACTGCTTGAGATCACAACTCAAAGCCGCCATTATCCAAGTTGGGCTCGCCCGTTACGTGTCTATCTGCGGAAGAACAACACCGGCGTCGCGGTGGTAGGGATCGAAAGGGACTAAGAAACAGACCGAGAGCCGGATAGGCTATGGCGATGAATCTCCACTTGTCGCTGCCTGCGTGCAGTTACCTCACGCCGCCGTTCCAATGACTCCTCTTTGACGGACCTCAATGACCAAAGCTTCCCCAGAGCAGGTCCACAAATCAGTTACCCAGTTCTCAAGCGCGATTCTCACGATGCAGGCTGTGACCGATCTGGAACGGCTCGTTGTAGCGCTGTGGGTCGAGTTGCAAACATTGCAGCTCGACATCCAGTATTGTGGCATCAACATTTTTCATGAGGTTGAACAAACCCTGGACTTCTACGGCGTTCATGAAGGTGGTCTCCTTATTGGGCAGGATGTTCCGTTCTCGCTCTGTTTCCAGTGTGAGGGCTTACCACGCTTAGTGGAAGCGCTGCAACATTTCAAGGAAGGCAAGGTTTTCCACTACGCATCCTCAGCCCGGGACATGACGGACTGGATCAGGCGGTTGCAGGAAGCTGGGATCGACGTCATCGGCCCCATTCCTCCCGTCTCTAATGAGATGTACAACCTTGTAGAGGTGCCTTTCAACGGCGGCACCATGGTTCTTGCGCGAAACCTGGAACGCCCTTTTGACGACGATTCCATGTCGATCATCCAGAGCTTCGGCCAGATTCTTTCCTTCGGGTACACACGGTATGAAGACCTGAAAAAACTGGAGCATCAGAACCAGGAATTACGCGTCGGTCTGGCCATCGACCGCGTGCACGTACAGGTATTGGCGATGGAGCGGGCGCAAGACTGGGGCCGGGTGCTTAACGTCATGCGGAAAGAGCTGCTGGACCTTGGCATGAAGTTTACAGGTTGCGGCATCAACATCATTGACGAGGAGGCCCGGCGCTTTCGTCAACACATCATCCTGCCATCATTTGTTCGAAAGCGATTCAAACCCTCTGTTCCCTCTCAGCCCATCGACGAGGAAACCGACCTTTACGTGACGGAACACGTCATGATTCTTGGAAAGGTCCCTACTCCAGCCGCCATGGAGGCCTGGCAGAATAAGAGGGTGTTGAGGCGTGTGCTGGAGGGCGATGAACTTGCCAGAGTGGCTGAGCGCTCCAGCCGAACCATGGGATTTGAGATTTCGCCGATCGAATCGTACCCGCGATGCCTGCTCGATGTGCCCTTCTCCCACGGCTTGATCGCCCTTTCAGCCACTCAGGCAGAAGATTTGACGCGGGCTGACGAGAAGGTATTGCAACAGATGGCTCAGGCGATCTCCGTGGCCTATGCACGGTTTCTAGACTTCGAACAACTCGAGACGAAGAATCGCGAGTTGCACGAAGCGCAAAGCCAGTTAGTGCAGGCGGCAAAGCAGGCTGCCATGGGGGAACTTGTGGCAGGCGTCGCGCATGAAATCAACACGCCGTTGGGTACCATCAACAGCAACTTCGATGTGACATCGCGGGCGCTGAATCTGATTCGCGAGGACCTGGCCCGACAGCCTTCAGGCATTGGCGAGAAATCGCGCCAGCTCTTTGCCACGATTGATTCCTTGATGGAAGTGAACCGCGTGGCGTGCGCCCGGATCATCCGAATTGTGCGCGACCTGAGAAACTTTGCCCGGCTGGACGAAGCCGACTTCAAGCAGGTGAACCTGAATGAAGGCATCGAGAGCACCCTGTCCCTCCTGCAGCACGAACTGCGAGGCCGCATTGAGGTCATTCGAGACCTCGCCGAACTACCGACGATTCCTTGCTATCCCAACCGTCTCAACCAGGTATTCATGAATTTGTTCGTAAATGCGATTCAGGCCATTAGTGGCAAGGGCCAGATTCGAGTGAAGACTCGGCTGGAAAATCAACAGGTACAGATTGCCATTTCCGACTCGGGCTCAGGCATCAAGCCGGAGCACCTCGCGAGAATCTTTGATCCTGGATTCACCACCAAGGGCGTTGGAATCGGCACGGGGCTGGGACTTTCAATTTCAGCACGGATCATTCAAGACCACCGCGGATCGATCTCGGTAGAAAGCGAATTGGGCAAGGGAACCACCTTTCTTATCTCGCTTCCGCTGGAAGCGACTGTGGATCCCATACACGCCGAATCAGCAGCCGTAGAGAGGCCGTAAGGGGGCGACTCCATCGGTGATCAGGGTTCTGTTGATCGCCCGAAGCAGATTCCTGCGAAACCACGGGCGCAGTTGCCCGTCTGCTTTCATACCCTTCGGCGAGAGATGACAACCCTTCGATATCGCGGCAACGCGGTGAATCACTGTTCTCCTCCATGCACTCACTGAAAATAACCCTACGACGGATCTTTGACATTCGCGATGGAGAATTGTTTCGCCTTCTCCTGATGTTCACTTACTTGTTCCTGTTGATTGCCTGCTATATCACCACCAAGTCCGTGCGCGATTCGATGTTTCTCACGGAGATTGGGGTAAAACAGCTTCCGTATGTCTTCATCCTGATTGCACTCGTTGTGGGTAGCATTTCCTCTGCCTACTCCAAAGCTGCGGCCCGCGTTTCCCTGAAGACGCTGATCCGAACGACGTCGCTCATTGCCATCTCGAACCTCTTCCTCTTTTGGCTGACTTTGGATCGCTCTGGTGCCTGGATGTTCTACGTCCTCTACATCTGGGTCAGCGTCTTCGGAGTCTTTACCGCTTCTCAGTTCTGGTTGCTGGCAAACCACGTCTTCAACGCGCGCGAAGCGAAGCGACTGTTTGCTCTGGTCGGAGCCGGTGGCGTGCTGGGAGGAACCTTCGGGGGAGCGTTTACAAATTTCGGGGCTCACAGGTTTGGCACCCCGAACCTGCTCCTTTGGTGTATCGGGTTCATGGGACTCACGATTCTCATTCTTGAGCTTGTAACCCGCGAAGCACCAAGTGCCCAGGTTCCGAGCCCTGTTGATGAAGAACAGCCGGTGGGATCTAGCGAAACACGGCGACTCCTCCGATTGATTTGGGGCTCGAAACATTTGACGATGTTGACGGCCATTCTTGGGATAACGGTCATCGTCGAGTCGTTTGTAGATTTTGAGCTCAAGTTTCTTTCGAAGCAATTATTCGGCACGCAAGATCAGCTGACTGCGTTCTTCGGCAGCCTATTCGCTTATCTGGGCACTCTCTCGATGCTGTTTCAAATCCTGCTTACGGGACGAGTTCTGAAGCGATTCGGCGTTGGCGCTTCCATTTTGTTCATGCCACTCAGCCTCTTCACTGGATCATTGGTCCTGGCACTCTTTCCCACTCTCTGGGCTGTCGGATTCCTGAAGATCAGCGATGGCAGCTTTCGCTACTCGATTCATCGTTCCGGAATCGAGCTGCTTTATCTGCCCGTTCCAATCGCCATCAAGAATCAGGTCAAAGGGTTCATCGACATGTTCATTGACCGTCTTGGCCGGGGACTCGGTGGACTGTTGCTGATCTTCTTCTCTCAGGTGCTTCCCCTTTCCATCTCCTATCTCAGCCTCCTGGTTTGCGGAATGATTGGCGTCTGGGTCTATTTGTCGCTTGCCATCCGCAAGGAATACCTGAACTCCTTTCGATTGGCGCTCGAAAAGAAGACCCTGCACCCGGAAATGCTGCGTGTACCGATCGCCGACAGCGCCACACTGGAACCCATTCTCCGCGTGCTTGACAGCCCGGACGAAAGACAGGTGCTGTACGCCTTAAGCCTCCTGGAAGACGCGAGCCCAGCCGTCTGGTCTGCCCAAGCTCTCCCACTGCTTCAACACCCATCTTCCAGGGTACGCGCTCTGGCCCTTGAACGCTTGGCCGCCGAGCCTAAGAGCGAACTGGCAGCCGCTGTCCGCCAGTTGTTGCGAGATCCGGATCTGGAGGTCCGCGCCGAAGCGATTCACTATTTGTGCAGTGGGGCAGATGCAGCTCCCGAAGCCCTCGTTGGCGAATTTCTGCGGCATCCGGACTATGCCGTAGTGGCGGGCGCCGTCCGGGCGACCTCGAAGTACCAATGGAATGTCGAAGGACTCATTGATCAGCGTTTCATCGAACGCGCACTTCACCAGGAAGGGCCCCAGCGCGAGGCGGCACGCACGGCTGCAGCGGGTGCGCTGGCTCTGGTTGCGCCCGACTCACCCTTGTTGTCCTATTTGAACCCGCTGTTGCAGGACAATGCGCTCGAAGTTTCGCGCAATGCGATTCGCAGCTGCGGAAAACTGCAAAACCGGGATGCCCTGCCGCAGCTCGTGTCCCGAATCGCTGATTCGCGGCTCCGCCACGATGTGCGACAGGCCTTAATTCAATATGGTGATCTCATCGTCGGCACTCTCGTCGAGTACTTGCATGACCCGAAGGTATCCCTGCCGGTCCGGGCTAACATTCCCAAAGTGCTTTCCGAGATGAACAGTCAGGAAGCAGTGAACGCACTGGTCCGCAGCCTTCCGCGGTTGGATCCATTCCTCGGCCATCGCGCCATCAAAGCCCTTAGCAAGATGCGCGTCAGGTTCCCACGACTCTCCTTCGCTGATGAAGCCATCGACTCGGCAATCCTGGGCGAATTGAGGGACTATTATGATTTCGGAATCATGCTCCAGTCGGAGGAAATGAAACATTCTGAGAATCGGGCGGTTTTGCGCTTGTTGCGCCAGGCTCTGCAGGAGCGCATGGATCAGAAGCTTGAACGAGTGTTCCGGTTGCTGGGTCTTCGATACCCTCCGGCTGATATCTATTCCGCTTACAGCGGGCTGCGCAGTCAGCGAAGCGACCTCCGGGCCAGTGCCATCGAGTTTCTGGACAATCTGCTGCTACCGCCCATGAAACAGTTGCTCTTCCCCATCCTCGAAGAATCGGCCGCGGACAGTCTTCTGGCCTTCGGAAGCCGGCATTTCGGGTTGCAGCACAAGTCGCGCGTGGCCTATCTTGAACAATACATCACCGGCCGCGACACTTGGTTGCGAACCATCTCCATCTACGTTGCCGGCGACTTGGGTCTGGTCGAGTTGGCTGCCTCCGTCCGTTCGGCTAGCTCGAGCGAGAGTCCGATGGTTCGCCACACCGCCGAACGCAGCCTGCGACTGCTTGAGGGAACGCAAACTGTCGTGTAGCATCTCTGGCATCGCTTCTTGTGAGTTGGCTCATGCGCTCTTATGCTGACTATCGTTGACAAAGTCTTGTTCCTGCAGAACGTGGACATCTTCAACCACGCCACAACCGAAGAGCTGGCGTTCATCGGCTCCATCGCTCGAGAAGTGGAAAAGCCTCAAGGATCGGTGCTTTTTCGTGAAGACGAAAGTGCGGATGCGATGTATCTGGTGGTCACAGGAAAGGTCAGGCTGCACAAAGACGATCAGGAGATTCTGGTTGCAGGTGAACGCCAGGCCTTTGGCACCTGGGCTCTGTTCGACACTGAGCCTCGGCTGATGACGGCTACAGCATTGGAGGACGTTCGACTTTTGCGGATCGAGCAGGAAGAGTTCTATGACCTGCTTTCAGATCATATTGAGATAACCCAGAGCGTCTTCAAGGCACTAGTGCAACGCATAAAGCGCCTTATCGGCAACTAGAGCTCTTGGCGCACTGGGGACTGCCCGGGAATGACCGGCCCCTGACATACCTGTAGGGTGCGTTGCGCAGTTTCAACGCAATCAGCTGCTACGGTGTCAAACGGCGTGACGTACCCTACAGAAGCCGCCACGAAAGTAACACATTCGAAGATGGCGCGAACAAAATCCGCGTGGGATTCATACAAACGGTCTAATGGAAGACAGGCCTCCCAAAGAAGGATATCTGGAGGGTTGTATTCAGCGAATTGCAGCCGCTGAAGACCTGCCGACGTTCGCTCACCACATTACGGAGCTGATGGCCACGGCTGGCGACGAAGACGCGACGCTGCGACGGCTCGCCAATCTGATCCTAAAAAATGTCAGTCTGACCGCGAAGGTCCTCCGAATCGTTAACTCGGTCTACTTCAACCGCGCGGGCCGATCCATCCTTAGCATCTCGCATGCAGTGACTCTGCTCGGTTGGGACACCGTTCGACACCTTGCGGCCGGCATGTTGATGTTCGATCATTTCAAGAACTCGGCGCACGGTCGCGAGCAGATGCTGGTCGCACTCCTAACTGCCAGCCACGCCCGGCAGATCGCAAAGCACGCGCACTATGCGCACGGGGAGGAGGCGTATCTCTGCGGCATGTTCCGCAATCTGGGCGAACTGCTGGTTTCCTGCTACTTGCACGAGGCTTATTCCGCAATTCTGGAAAACATCAAGAATAACCAGTGGACCGACCGCGAGGCCTGCCGTCACGTCCTCCACTTTACGTACGAGGAGCTGGGCCAGGCGATGGCCCGACAATGGCACCTGCCGGAGAAGGTTATCCTTTGCATGGACCCAACCGATCTGTCTCCATCCAAGATGGAAACCGATCGGGGAAAGGTCCACATGATCACTTCCTTCAGCCATGCGCTATCGGCAGCGGTTTACCGCATGGACCCCGACAAGAGCCGTAAGCAGATCAGGGCCCTGCTCAAGCAATATGAGAGGGTACTTCCGCTAACAGAAGAGAATGTGCACGAGATCCTGAGAGGCGCGGTGCTGGAGACCCAGGACACTTTCTCGGCTGCGGGCGTTTCGATGAACAACCTCCGGCTGATGTGGCAGGTCGAGAACGTGCTGCGCGATGCCAGTCTCTCGACTGCCCCTGAGCCTGAGGCTGCTCCCGTTGCACTTCGTGGAGACCTTCCGGATCGGGAAACTCTGGCGCAGTTGGAGCGCGAAGTGTCCGCTGTAGTCAGTTCGGATGAATCTTTTGGACTCAACGATATTGTCTTGATGGTGCTCGAGGCAATTTTCCGGGGAGGCCGCTTTGACCGCGTGCTGTTCTGTCTTGTGACTCGCGATCGAAAGCAGTTGGAGGCTCGTATGGGATTGGGCGACGACCTGGAATCGTTCATCGAGAAGTTTCGTTTTCCACTCTCTCTTTTGAGCGGTCCGGTAGGTCCCGCCCTAATCCAGCAGCGTGAAGTCTTCGTCGACGATGTGGGAACCTCACGGTACAACCAATCTCATTTCGCAGCAGTGGCTGGTGCTTCCGCATTCGGGATGCTTCCGTTGATTGTTGGCGAAAACGCGATTGGCTGCCTCTATTTCGACCGACGTTCGGGCGTGTTAGGGCTGGACGATTCTATGAAGCAATCGTTGCTGAACCTGCGAGGCTACGCTAGCGACGCCATTGCCAGCAAGAAGACAGGGGGTGGGTAGAACTTGAGTGCGCGGCGCGACAAACCTAAAGTGCTGTTGGTTATGCAAATAGCTAACTAGCCAAGGGCTGGCACGCTTCTTATTCCGGTAGGGTGCGTTGCGTTTTTTTAACCACCAAATCATCTGCCAGGTGGTGCGTAAAAGGCGCGACGCACCCTGCACAAATCGTGGCGCATCCGAGTAAGATGAGAACAAAATTCTCGTTGTAAAGTTCATGCCCTGCTAACAGCCTTTGTCAATCCCCGTTGGAAGTCTGAAAGAATCTCCGCCTGGCAAGCTTTCTCTCCCCAAACGACATTATCCTCCACTCGCATCCCGCCTTGTGCCACGCCGTTTTCGAAGAAGTACAAACCCGGCTCCACAGAGGTGACATGGCCCGGCCGGATGCTGGTGTTTTCTCCAGGCCCCAGAACCGGACCAGATTCGTGATACGCAAAGCCCAAGCCATGACCGAGAAAATGCGTGATGCCGTCGCCAAATCCTTGAGTGCGCATGGCCTCCCAGGCTGCCTCGCAGAGTGTCTCGCCTGTGCTCTCGCCGGGCTTATAGGCAGCAATCGCGCTTTGTTGCGCTGCCAGAATGGCCTCGTGCATTCGGTACTGACGATCGGTGGGTTCGCCCACAACCAGCGTGCGCGTGATGTCTGCCCAGTAGCCGTCTGCCTGGACTCCAAATTCCAACATCACTAAGTCGCCGGCCTGCAGCCGTCTTTCAGTTGCATGGTTCGACATCGTATCAGCAATCGAAGTGCGAGCCGCTCCTGACATGATCTGCGGAGGATCGCAATAGGTATAGCGGATGCCGCCATGGCCAACCTGTTTCAACACCGCGTAGTTCACCTCCGCTGCCAAGTCGGTCTCTCGAATGCCCTCCCCAGCGTGCGCATAGAAAGCCTCGACACCTCCTCTGGCAACTTGATGCGCCAGTCGCAGCTTTTCGATCTCGCGGGGCGTCTTGCGTGACTTGAGCTCGTTCACAGCGTTGGTCGCGTCAGCGGCGGAGCGAAACAACTTTGGCAGCTGGCCTTTCACCTCGTCGTACGTGAACGATTCAGACGGCAACTTGGCCGGACTATAGTGGTGCATCCGCGCGTCGTACCCCACTGTCTCCAACCGATAGCGTTCGCGGCTCTGCTTTAACTTCTCAACCATTGCGCCAAGCGGCTCCACGCCCTTGAAGCCTCGGCACCAGTCAAAAGTCCAGATCTCGTCGGCCCAACTCTCCTGCCGAGCAAACTCTTCCCGCCACCATGGTGTGATCAGAAGTACCTGGCCGTCCGCTGTGACGACCGCAGCAACATGCGTGCTACCAGGTAACATACCGCTGGCCATCACGATATTGTCTGGATGAAACAACACGAGAGCGTCCAATTGGTTGCTCAGCAGGGTCTCTCGAATTCGAGCAAGACGCTCCAAATCCTTACGCAGCATCAACCTCTCCTTGGGCAAGTCGTCCTCATCTGAACGGGCAACGCTGCAACTGACTTCGATGATTCGAAGTAGTTCATAACACTCCCAAATCGCACTCGTCCTCGTGTTCGTCGCCCTACTCGAGAGAAGTGCGGCCCGAATCGCCGGGGCTCCTCAAAGGCTCTTGGGTATGGCGAAGAAGAACGTAGTCCCTCTGCCCTTCTCGGAATCGATCCAGATTCGACCGCCGTAGGTTTCCAAGACTCGGTGCACGATGGTTAAACCCACACCAGTGCCTTCCACAGCTTTCAAATCCTGGATCCTGTAAAACAAATCGAAGATGCTGTGGTGATACTTCGGATCGATTCCAACACCGTTATCTTTCACATAGAACCGGTATTCCTTGTCATCTTCTTCCGACCCGATTTCGACTCTAGCAGATTCCTGGTAAGCGCAAAATTTCAGCGCGTTCTCGATCAAGTTGGAGAAAATGTGTCTGAGGCCATGGCGGTTGTAGCGTAGGGCTTGAACTTGGTTCTTGTTGCACACCTGGACATGCTGCTGGCTCGCCTTGACTGGGGAATCCATCAAGATCTCGTCCAGGGTTTCCTGGACATCGATCTGGTCCAACTGAGTTTCGGTCCTGCCGATCTTGGAAAGCTCAAGAACATCCTTAATTAATAGCTCCATGTGATTCAAATTAGCCTGGATACGACTCAGATAATGTTTGCCGCTGGCACTGAGTTCGTCGCTGCACTCTTCCACCAACAGCGAAACCATCCCCCCTAGAGCCAGGATCGGATTTCGCAAGTCGTGAGAGACGATGAAGAGAAAGGATTCCAATTCCTTATTCTTTTTTCCAATGACCTCCGCCTGTTTTCGTGTCTCAGTCAGGAGACTCACGTTTTCGATCGCAATTGCAGCCTGCGCCGCGATGCCCGCGATAATGGCCTGCTCGCGCCAAGGAAAACGGCGTTGCTTGCCCTCGTGATCCAGTGTCATTGCGCCAATCAGATTTCCCTTTGAGACCAAAGGTACAACCAGGACCGAGCGAATGTTGAACAAGCGAGCCAAGCTGGGATTGATCAGTCCCATTTTATCGGGTCGGACCAGAACGCTCCGCTTCTCGTCCACGATCTTATTGATCAATGCCATTTCACCATATTTCAACTTCAAGCCTAGGAATTGTTGAACGTCTTCGGACCGGTCGCTGGAAATCCAAGAAGGAACGAACAGCCTGTCTGTTTCGTTCCACAAGAAGATGCCACATCGGTCAACACCGGTCATTCGCAGGCAGGTTTCCCCGGTGACCCGAAAAACGCTGTTCATGTCCGGCGATGCCCCCAGCTGATGAGAAACCTCCAGCAACGCCGCATAAACGTCCGCTTGCTCGGCTTTTGTGGACAAAACCCAAACGAGGGAGCCCAGAACCAGCGAAAGGGCAAAGCCCAGAACCAAGACCGAACTGCCCAAAAACGTGATGTCGCCTTCAGGTTCCTTCTGCCAGAGCACCAAACTCCAGTTCTGGTCGCCGACCGTCATTGTTTCCTTCACATAGCTGGAGGATTGTTTCCAAGCTGTCCCGTCCGGTTCATCACCAAAAACAAGGACATCACCGTCAAATGCGGCAATGTTGTACTGCTGCCTCAAAACGGAGTCGAAAATCAGCGAAAACAGAGTCTCGATCTTGAAAATTCCGATCACTGCTCCTTCATACTTTCCACCTCGAAAGATGGGAACAATCACACCAAAGCCTTTGCCGGTTTGTGTGAAATTCAAAACAGGAGTCACCGTCACCGTTTTCTTCTGAATGGCTCGCAGCAGAGCTTGATGGCGGCTGGTCCTGCTTCTGGCATCGAAATCCTCAACTGACAGAGGCTCAACCCAAACCACACCGTCCGAGGTATCTGAAAACTCGATGGCTTGAAATCCCGGTATCTGGCTGATGATGGAACGGCAAAAGCCAAGGAACTCGTCGTGGTCAATCGATTTGCTGTGCAGCCAGAAATTCCTGACCTGCATCAAGACGGAGATCTTTTCGTTGACGAAAGCCTCGATCCCGCCCTTTAACTGATTCGCGCCAATTTCTATCGCTTGATGACGTTTTTGGCGCTCGGTGGCCTCAGTGGTATGCCAGAGGTAGACCGTGAGACTCAGGAAGACGATGGTCACCTCAAGGGAGAACAGAATTTTCTTTGTTTGCATGTTGGGGTTCGGCGGGCATTTCGCCGTCGAAGGCGAGGCGACTATACCAAACTTGAATCTCCCGAATCAAACAAGCCTGACCGCCAAATGACGTAGCGACTTCGTAGGTTGTCGGGCGGCTGAACGCCACAAATCCAAGACTCGAAAGCTCGCAAGAAGTTATCAACAAAACTTGTGGAAAACCCTGTGGAAAACCAACCTACCATACCTCAAAAGTCCAGCCAGACTTGCAGCATTAGCAGATTGCACACGAAATGACCAACCAGACAAACTCCAGTAAACACGTTGCTTATTCTAAATTTTACGATTTTTCGTTGCCGGCGAAATCGCGACCGGCGAAATGGCTTATCCAATGCGAGTTTTCCACAGATCCATGGCTTTATGCCTCGTCCGTCAAGGCTTTCAGAGAGCCGTCTCTGGAAGATTCCCACGGACAGAGAAGTATCGGCCCTTCGTCCTCCCAAACGCTTGCTCCACAAGCAATCCCCAACACGTCTCGCTGAAACGGCGCTCTCAGGGCAGGAGTTGGGACATCGTCAGCCCCAAGCTCACGAGGGGCTGGACTTTAGAGGAGGTCGTAGTGCTAAGTATCGGTTTTGGACCCGTTCAGGCGATTCGAAAGATAGTTTCTGATCTCAGGGGACACTGCTGCGTCTTGAGACATTGCCCGAGCATCTTGAGGTTTGAGCTCCGGCAATATCGCCAAGGCCCGGGCGAGCGGCAGGCTGGAGCTCCTCAACAACGCCAGACGAATATCGTAGCGAAGGCCCCATCTCGGATGGGAGGCGATCGCCTCTAAGATTCTTGGGGTACAGTCTGAACGGTTCAAGACGGGCAGCAGGACTGCCTCCGTCAGGTAAGGATTGTCGAGAACTGCTTGAATGATTTGGATATTTTCTCCCTTGAGAAGGCTGGCAGCAAGCCGGGCAGACCCTCGCTTTGCCAGCGTGATGCGCTGTCCGACTGCCAACTTGGGAACCTGAGCTAGAATCAGTTCCTCACTGGCTCGCTTCACCTCAGCCGACAAGCCAGGTTGAAGGCTGACCGAAACAAGATCAAACAGGTACAGAAATTTGAGTTGACCCAGAGCTGTCCGCAGCGGCGTATTAGGGTGCTTCGTCAAAGCCCGTTTCACGCCGTAGCTGCTGAGAATTGGCCGCAAGCTCGCCAGCCCTTCGACCACCGAAGACGGCAGGTCCCTTCGGTTGAGCATAAGAAGGGCTTCGCGCTCCCCAAAGTGAGGATTGGCCAAGAGAGCATTGAGCACACCCGCATCGGATGAATAGAGGAACTGCGACATTTCGGCGCCACTGCACTGGCTGGCGAGGTCGGCGGCTTCAAGCCCGCTTGAGCTTCTGAAGCCGTTCGGTTCATTTGGTGACGTCTCTGCTTCCCGCGCTGCCAAGAATCCCCCCGATCGCGATGTGGTTCAGATCGAAATACTTTCGGGCCACGTCGCGGATGAGTGATGGCACGACGAAATCATACTGGCTGGCGTAGTTCTGAATGTCCAGACCCAATCCTGCAATCTTGAGCCGAGCAAACTCGAATACCTGGAGGCTCCGCCGCTGCAACCGTGTCCTCCACAAACCACCGGAGAAGTTCTTCCCTCGCCGCACTTCCTCTTCAGTCGGAGGTTCGGCCGCAAGTCTGCTGAATTGATCTCTGAGGGCATTGAGCGCCAGCCTCCGGTTTTCAGGCGAGGTCGCCACATAAGCCAGGAAAAACCCGCCCAAAGCTGTTGGTTCGTACGTGGCGCTGACGGTATAGGCCAAGGCTTGCCTTTCGCGAATCTGTTCGAAAAACCTTCCACCGAGGCCGGAGACCAGGTTGGCCGTCACCGTTAGCACTCGAGTTTCAGGTTCGGAGGCTCCGAGGGTGAGAAACCCCACCGAGGTTGCTGACTGCCCTCGCTCCCGACTTTCAGTTCTTTCGTTTGGGCGGTCATGCGATCTGACAGGAAGCGCCATCTTGAGGTCGATCGGCTCCGCCCCCACTGTGCTGATATACCCCGAAAGCCTCGCTACCAACTCGCTCCCTTCGGTGTCACCCGCGATCACAATGACCGGGATCGCCTTTTGAACAAATTGAGTATGCCACTCCTTCAGTTCCGTACGGCTGATCCGGGGCAACGATTCAGCAGTCCCCAGCGGAGGCAAGCCGTAGGGATGATCTCCGTAAATAGCTTGTTTCAACAGCTGGCGAGAATACAGGACTTGACTGTCAGTCAACCGCGAAGCCTCGGCCCGGAGAAGAGCCCTCTCCTTCTCAATTTGGGGATCTTCAAACTGCGGCTGTTGAATGGCTTCAAACAGCGCATCCAGATTCTTCTCGAATCCAACTTTCAACCCGGTAAGCACATAGCCAAAGAAATCGGCTTCAGCCAAAGTCTCAATTCTGGCCCCGTTGCGTTCGAACACCGATAAAATCGGCGCACTGCTCATCTTCAACGCACCCTTGGCTGATGTGCGCAGCATCAGTTCCGTAATGCCATTGTTGTTGCGGCCTTCAAAGAGGCGCCCCCCGGGAAAGAAGACCCCGATTGAAATCAGCGGAAGGGCACGGCTTTCCTTCACCATTACTTCCGGACCTCGCAGCAGCTTGTACTCGGTGAGAGGCGACTCAACCCAGGCGGAGCTGATCTCGGCCTGGCCGACAGGCCGAACTGCTGGCCGAGCGGGCTTGGCCTTCTTGTCTTTGTCGGGAGGCGCGGCCGGCCCGGCGATCAACTCGGCTTCTTTCACAGCATTCGGAAGCCGTTGTTCAAGGAACGCCATGAGGCTTTCCGCCGAGGCGCCGCGAGGCTTGGCTCCCTTGGGTAGGTATTCCAACACGGTGCTACGGGGCAAGGTCAGGTAGGTCTTCGCAACCTCGATCACCTGTTCCGATGTCACTGCTCGAAGCCTTCTCACGCTATCGCGCCATTCCCGATGAGTCGATATTGCCTCGTAACGTGCCAGCTCAAAGCCGAAATTGATCAGCTCTTCTCTTTCCAAATAGAGGTTGCGTTCCAGCAGGTTCTTGGCGCGTTCGAGATCCTGATCCTCCAATGCCCCTGACTTGAGGCGTTCCAACTCGGTCCAGAGCGCCAATTCAACGTTGTCCAAGCGTGACGGGTCGAGGCTGAATTGAAGCGCCAGGTAGCCTTGATGCTGCAAGTCCAGCGGCAACGATTTTACGGAGCTCACCCAGCCCTTTTCTTCCTTGAGCTGGCGGTTCAGAATCGAAGTCTCCCCCTCCGTCAAAGCCGCGTTGAGAACCTGGGCCGCGTACCACTGAGGTGTCAGCGCGGCAGGCATCGAGAACC
>Ga0207428_10002512_pt1 | contig 18313 bp, 15 predicted proteins | sample RhiMethybrSRZTD1_FD_187600 | JGI IMG/M metagenome (GOLD analysis project Ga0207428, IMG submission 187600) | Populus rhizosphere microbial communities from Tennessee, USA - Rhizosphere MetaG P. TD hybrid SRZTD1 (SPAdes) (version 3) | ecosystem: Host-associated > Plants > Roots > Rhizosphere >...
TTGCCTGATCCGCGTCGACGATCCGCTGCGATACGCATCAAGCACGTCGAGGATGCCGCGCTCACCGGCGTCGTAACTGACCTGCGCGATTCGCTCGATCTCCCCCGCGCTGTTCACCGCGGCGGAGCGGTATCGGTCGGCCGTGTCACGCCGTTCCAGAACCGCGGCTCGCAGTGCGGCGATATCGGTGCGCAACGCGACGCGGAACGCGTCGATGCGCGCCTGCGCCTGGCTGGCACGAGCGACCGCAAGCGCCTGTTCGGGTTTTCCCCGGTCGAACAGCGGAATGTTCGCGTGAACGGTAAAGACGCTTCCAACATCGCCGCCGCCTACCGTCGAAGATTTCGTTCCGGCGACGATCTCGGGTTCCGGCACCCAACGACGATCGGCAGCTTTTGCCGAGAACCGTGCGGCATCCACTTCTTTTCGCAGGGCAAGCAGGTCTCCGCGGATCGCCTCGGCGCGCTCGACGAGCACGTCGACGGCGGGAATGGAGGCGGGCGTCGGCTGTCGAGACACCGCGACGACACGCGACGGGTCGATCGCCTCGGCAAAAAAGCTGGCGACCGTCGCTTGCGCTCGCGTCCGCTCACTCGCCGCGAGTGCATGGTCGGCCTCGATGTCGAGCATTTCACGCTCGGCGCGAAGGCGATCAAATCCCGCTGCGTCGCCGGCCGCCTCTCGCTTCCCCAGGACGGCCGCAAGCTCGCGCAGCCGATCGCGTGAGGTGGCCAGCACCTGCTCGCGCGTTTGTGCCGCAACGAGCTGCGCGAAGGCGAGCCGAAGATCCGCACGCGCCCGACGCATGGCGTCATCCGAACGATTCGAGCTGGCATCCACTATCGCCGATGCCGCTTGTACTTCAAGCCCGCGCCGCCCGGTGATCGGCAGCGGCTGCGCGACCATCGTCATGTTCTCCGTCACTCCGGCCACCGATTCGCGGTCGTACGTCAGCCGTGGGTTCGGCCAGCGGCCGGCAGCCAGAACGTCGGCTCGCGCTACGTCGACCGCGGCATGAATCGCGCGCAGGCGCGGACTGTCGGGCGAGAGGCGGGCCAAGGCCTCGGCTTCGGTGAGCGGTACAGATTGAGCGCGCGCGTGCGACGGCACAACCATCGCGACGATCGCGCACAGGACGACAGTGCGCATAGCGACCTCGTTGAAACGGAGAACTGAGCAGACGACGGGACGTGCCCGTCAAGTCAGGCTAGGCGCGAAAAGGGAGGGGCGCGAGAGCGGCAAGACGTGCGGGGCGGGCCGTGTGGCGGAGCGGCATCGTCCAGCACGATCGCGCTCCATTGCACGGTCGTCGGCGCGAAACCGCACCAGGTCGCAGGCGTGCTGACCAAACTCGGACCGTGATAGACATCGACCTGAAGCCACGCTGTTGTCAGCCAGACGACGTGATCATCGTCGTCATCCAGTCGAGCGTTGTCTCCGTATCTCGCGTGATGCGGTGCAAAGTGCCGGTGAACCGTGGCGTTCGGATGGTGGTCATCGCGCCCGTGCACATGCTCCGGCGCCAACATGGATCCCGCGCCCACGATGCCAGTCAGCAGCAGGACAGCTGCTATTCGGATCGCCCGAGACATCGCCGTGATTATGGTCCGGGCCGTCTGGACGGTCAACGGCCCATCCATGGAATTACCCGCATCGACGTGCCCCGCCGTACAACAACCGCGCCGACAATACCCGCCAGCAGCGACCCGGTCAGGATCCCGAATTTTGCTGTGTCGAGCAGCGTCGTGCCCTCAAAGGCGAGGGTGGCAATGAAGAGCGACATCGTGAAGCCGATGCCAGCCAGCCAGGCGCATCCGTGCAACGCCGTCCAGTTGACGCCGTCTGGCAGCGTGGCCAGCCGCAGCCGGACGGCGGCCAGAGCGGCGCCCGTAATCCCTAGCGGTTTGCCAATGGCGAGCCCCAGAATCACGGCAAGGGGCACGCCTCCTCCAAGCGATCCATGCAGCCCGACGCCCGCATTCGAGAACGCAAAGAGCGGCATCACGACGAATGCTGAAAGCCCGTGAATGGCGTGTTCCAGTCGAACCAGCGGAGCCATGATGCCTTCGCTGGCGCGTTCGAGTCCGATGATCGCCTCCTGCTGGCTCTTGCTGGTCAACACGAGCGCCGTGGCAGTCTCGGTGCGATCGAAATGATCCAGCAAGGCTCGAGCCTTGGCCGAGAACTGTGCCGCGTTGACGCGCGTCCTCGTTGGAATCGTCAAGGCAAGCAGCACTCCGGCGATCGTGGCGTGGACGCCCGATTCGTGCACGAAGAACCAGAGCCCGACACCGAGGACCAGAAACGGGGTCAGGCGTCGTACCCGTAGCACATTTAGAGCGATCAGCAACAACAGCATGAGGCCGGCCATCGCCAGAGCACCCCACGCGATCGCGCGCGTGTAGAAGAGCGCGATGACCAGGACCGCGCCCATGTCGTCCACGATGGCCGACGCGGCCAGGAAGGTCTTGAGTCCGCTCGGGGCGCGCGGCGCCACGAGCGCCAGCACGCCGAGCGCGAAGGCGATATCAGTCGCCATCGGAATCGCCCACCCGCGCGCCGCCGCTCCTCCCCCGTTGGTCAGGACATAGATGAAGGCCGGAACGACCATTCCGCCGATTGCCCCGGCGATCGGCAGCGCCGCGTGACGCGGAGACGCCAGTTCGCCCGCAAGTGCTTCGCGCTTGACCTCCAGTCCGACCAGCAAAAAAAACACGGCCATGAATGCATCGTTGATCCACTGGTGAACCGTGAGCGCAAGCGCGTGATCGCGCGGGCCAATGGTAATGGTCAGCGACAGAAGACGGTGGTACGCGTCAGCCCATCTGGAATTCGCGACCACGAGCGCCGCGCATGCGCAGGCGACCAGTAGCGCCCCTCCGGCCGCTTCCGTTCGAAAGAACTCTTGAAAGGGATTTATTGGCCGCACATCGTCAGACGGGACGTCCATCGGTCCACTGTGCCACAAGAAGCCGTGATGCACAGAGTGGTTTCTCGATTGATCTGCACCGAGTCGAGAGGTAGCGTGTGTCGAGATGTCGGATTGAAAATCTATGCCGTCGCGGGACGGCCCTGAAGGGGTGAACAGATGATTCGATTCATCGCGGTGCTGACGCTGCTCTCGTTTCAGCCCGCCAGCACGCCGCCGTCGATCGTATTTGTGTGCGAGCACGGGGCGGCCAAGAGCGTCATCGCTACCGCGTACTTCAACAAGCTCGCGGCCGAACGAGGGCTGCCGTATCGAGCGACATTCCGTGGGACAAGCCCTCAGGACGAGCTGTCGGTTCGCGCAGTGGCCGGTCTGAAAGAAGACGGCATTGCTGTGCCTTCTGGCAAGCCCTCGGCGATCAGCGACGGTGACGTGGCAAATGCGACGCACATCTTCGCGATCGGATGCACGCTGCCCGACAAAGCAGGACGTTCCGGCAAGGCTCACGATTGGTCCGACGTCCCGGACGACAAGGGGTACGGTCCGATGCGCGACGCGATTGTGCGGCATGTGACGGAACTCCTGGACGACCTGCAGAAACGCCGCAAGTAGTGTCAGGAGACTGGAGCTTGATCAGACGGCTACGCGATCGCGCCGCGATCACCGGGATTCTCGCCCTCTCGATAGACCGCTGACAGTCGGGCGCAATCGCGGCGTCGAGCTGAAACTCGATCGCGAGCTGCACCTTGTTCTGGACCGCTCAACAATCGGCCAGATTGTTTTCTCGATTGATCCGCACCGAGTCGAGAGGTAGCGTCTGTCGCGATTCGTCGAATGTGAACCGATCGCCGCATGGGAGAACACGAAATGAGGATCTATCTGGTTGCGCTATTGATGGTGATGTCGGTTGCACTCACCGCTCAGCAGAAGCCGCCAGAACTCACGGGGACGTTGAGCTTCGACGTGGAGTCGGGCAGCGGCCGCGTGGAGCGCATCGCCGTCCAGATCGGCGACGGCGGCACCGGTCGTTACAAAGCCATTCTGGCTGGCGATCCGTCGCTGCCCACCCATGCCATCTACCGGCCGCGCGACCTGAGTCCTTTCGGCCCGAAGCGGTTGCTGCCAATCGTGGCCTTCGGCAACGGCGGTTGCCGCAACGGATCCGGCGAGTTCCGCAACTTCCTCTCGGATATGGCCTCGCACGGATACCTGGTGGTCGCAATCGGACCGGCTGGCGATGCGGTGGTCGCGGGATCGGAAGGCCGCACGAATCAGACGCAGGCCTCGCAGCTGCTGGACGGCGTCGAGTGGGCGATCAAGGAGCACGCGCGTCAGGGCAGCGACTATTTCGGCAAGGTGGACGTGTCGAACGTCGCGGTCATGGGACAGTCGTGCGGAACGCGGCAGGCGCTCGAAGTGTCGGGGGACCCGCGCGTGAAGACGACCGTGTTGCTCAATGGCGGGCCGGGGCTCGGCGGCGGGCGCGGGCGCGGCGCGACCGCGGCCCAGACCCCTGGCGCGACCGCACCGCCCGCAGCGATGCTCGCGGCGCTCGATAAGATGAACCGCCGCTATGCGCCCTACGCGCCGGCGATGCAGCCAGTACCAGGAGAGTCAACGAGCCCGCCCTCTGGCCCGCCTCCCGACTACCTTGCCGCGCTGCACGCGCCGATTGCCTTCATCAACGGCGGCCCCAAGGATCTCGCGTACAACAGTGCAGTCTCCGGGTTCGAAGCGGTGCAGAAGGTCATTGCCCTGCATGCGTGGCAGGACGTCGGGCACTACCCCGCCACCTTCCGTCAACCGAACGGCGGCGCGTTCGCGGTTGCGGTCAACGCCTGGCTTGATTGGCACCTCAAGGGTGATCGGGCGGCCAGCCAGATGTTCGTGGGCCCCGCCTGCGGGTTGTGCAAGGACAACAAGTGGAACATCCAGATGAAGAACGTCGCATCGGATACCGGGCAGCCCATCCGAAGGCCTTAGGTTAAGAAGCTGGCGTCGGGCGACGGGACTCAGCGGACCGTCACTGGGCTGCTACGCGCCACGTCGAGATAACCGTCGTCCACCAGGTAGCGAAACTCGTATTGCCCCGGCCGCGTCGGCGCAGTGAGTGTGTGCGTGCCGGACGTCGCACCCTTCGTCACACCATACCACTCGTCCTCGTAGCTTGCTCCCACCCTGAACACGGCAATCCAGTCGCCCGCTCGGCCCCCCGGGGCAGTCCAGCTCACACTCATTTGGCCTCCAGCGTCAATCACGTTGGTGCTGGGCGTAAGCGTGAAGGGCCCGTCGAAGGCATACGTAAAAGCCGCGGGTAGCGTTGCGCCCGACCCACCCGGGTTGGTGACGACGACGTCGGCTGGCCCCGCCGCGTGGGCGGGAACGATTGCGTTGATCGTCGTGCCGTTGACGACAGTAACGCTTACCGCCCTGACATCCACCGTCACCGTTGCCCCGGCGAGAAATCCGGTCCCGCTGACTGTGACCGTTGTGGGACGAGCTGTTGAACCGGTAGACGGCGAGATCGCCGTCACGCTGGGCGCGCTGGGCGCGCTGGGTGGCGGTGCCGTCGGTCCTGATGGCGACCGTCCGTCGCAGGCAGGAAATCCGAACGCGAACGCAAACAGCAACACTCCCCGCTGAATAATCTCCCTCATGGTCTGTACCCTCCTGTTAAGGAAGCGGAAAAGTCCCGTGAGAAGCTGAAGGGCGACTAGAATGGGGAATTACTGGACCCACCACGAATGTCACTGCGCTCCTTCTCAAATGGGGGAAGGGAGACGACGACGCGCGCGAGCGATTGATCCCACTGGTCCATCAGGAACTCCATCAGATTGCGCGCCGCTGCATGGCCGGAGAGCGCGTGGGGCACAGCCTCCAGGCCACCGCACTCGTCAACGAAGCCTATGTCCGCATGGTCGACGGAAAAGCGGTCGAGTGGCAGGATCGCGCACATTTCCTCGCGGTATCTGCTCGAGTCATGCGTCGCATCCTTGTCGACCACGCGCGCGCAAGGCACGCGCAAAAACGCGGAGGCGAGAGAGCCCGCGTGACTTTCGAGGAAGCGCTCATCGTGACCGACGAGCCCCGTCAAAACTTCGTCGCGCTCGACGACGCGCTCGAGGCACTCGCGAAATTCGACGAGCGGAAAAGCCGCGTCGTCGAGCTACGGTTCTTTGGCGGGCTGAGCGTCGAAGAAACCGCGTCAGTCCTGCACGTGTCACCCGATACAGTCATGCGCGACTGGCGGCTGGCCAAAGCCTGGCTGCAGGCAGAGATGCGTGGCGATCACTCGGATGAAGACGATTGACAGGTTACCGTCTTGCAGCGGTCCACGTGGTGGCCGGACATACGCCGGTATTGTGGTGCTCAACACGCTCACATCCCGGCGCCCACAAGTTGAAGGAGTCGAAAGGGACTAGACTCGCGTGAGATTTCCCTGAAATAACCGTCCATGACACCTGAACGCTGGCAGCGGATCGAAGAGCTGTATCACGCGGCCTACGCCACCCCGGCGGGTGATCGTGCGGTCTTTCTCGCCGAGGCTTGTCGAGAGGACGAGGCGCTGCGGCGGCAGGTCGAATCGCTGCTGAACGAGTCGTCCCACGACGGATTTCTCGTCCCGGAGAGTGTCGAAGCGGTTTCAGTGTTGGCTTCCGGGGTGTCCGCGACACGATCAAACATAACCGGCGAGTGGATCGGTGGGTATCGCCTGGACGCGCTGCTCGGCACCGGCGGCATGGGCGAAGTGTACCGCTCGCACGACGCGAAGCTCGGGCGCGATGTCGCGATTAAGATTCTGCCGCCTGCGTTTACGACGCATACCGATCGACTCGCGCGCTTCGAGCGCGAAGCGCGGATGCTCGCGGCGCTGAACCATCCGAACATCTGCGCGATCTACGGCTTCGAGAAAGCGGATGATGTCCGCTTCCTGGTTCTCGAGCTCGTCGACGGCGTCACGCTCGCACAGCAACTGGCGCCCGAGGCGAGTTCGCGCCAAAAGACTGGCGGACTACCGATCGTACAGGTCCTCCGTGTCGCGCGGCAGATCGCCGAGGCCCTCGAAGCCGCGCATGAAAAAGGGATCATCCACCGGGATCTAAAACCCGCGAACATCAAGATTACGCCGGACGGAGCCGTGAAGATTCTCGACTTCGGTCTCGCAAAGATCGTCGGCGGCGACGGTCCGTCGTGCGACCTCTCGAGCGCACCGATAGAGGACGGCGTGAGGCACGCCGGACCCATCATCGGCACCGCCGCCTACATGAGTCCCGAACAAGCACGCGGACTGCCCGTCGACAAACGCACGGACATCTGGGCCTTTGGCTGCGTCCTGTACGAGATGTTGACCGGACGGGTGACATTTTCCGGCGACACAATCTCGGACTCGATCGCGAAGATCCTCGAGCGCGAGCCGGACTGGTCCGCCCTGCCCGCCGCGACACCTGCGCCCATTCGACGGATTCTGCTCCGCTGCCTGACGAAGGACCCGAAGCAGCGCCTGAGAGATATCGGTGACGTCCGGATCGAGATCGACGCTATCGACGAAGTGCTCCCGGGGACTCCCGACGCGCAGGGAGCGCCCGCCGTTTCGGCGAACGGCTGGTTGAAATGGCTGCCGTGGGTGGCGGTGATAGTACTCGCCGCGGGAATGGTCGCGCGGGAAGTCTGGCGCGGAGTGCCCATCGAGGTCGCCCCGAACCCGCTCGCCAACGCCACGTTCGCGCGCTTCACCAATTGGGAGGGCACCGAAGAGCAGGCCGACATTTCGCCCGATGGCAGGTGGGTCACGTTCGTCGCCGACAGGGCTGGAGAATTCGACGTCTGGGTTAGTCAGGTCGGCACCGGGAGATTCCAGAATCTCACCGTCGACAGCCCCCCCATGGTCACGCCGGCAAATCTCCTGCGAAGTCTTGGGTTCAATGGCGACGGATCGGAGATCTGGTTCAACCCCGAGGGTAATCCAGGACGAGAGAAGGTGCTCCTGCCGCTTTCCGGCGGCACGCCTCGCTCCTTCCTGCGCCGCGGGTACTCTACGCCGTCCTGGTCGCCAGACAACGCTCGGCTCGCCTTGATCGACTCCGATGCTCATGGCGATCCCCTTTACCTTGCAGATCGCATCGGGGCGAATCCCCACCCCGTCAACGTCGCTCCCCAGGACACGCAGCCGTTTTTCAGGGAAGGCAGGCACACACACAATCCGGTGTGGTCGTCCGACGGCGAATGGATCTACTTCGTCTACGGGACCGGACCAACCGGGCGGATGGACGTGTGGCGTGTGAAACCGTCAGGTGGGTCGCCGGAGCAGCTCACCCACCAGCACGCGGACGTGAATTTCCTGGCGCTCCTAAACCTGAACACGCTGCTCTATGTGGCCCGCGCCGACGACTGGTCCGGACCGTGGCTGTGGGCCCTCGATATCGAGAGCAAGGCGACGCGTCGAGTGACCGTGGGGCTCGAGCAATACACGTCCGTGTCGGCGAGCCGTGACGGCCGTCGCGTCGTCGCGACTGTGGCGAAACCCGCGGCCAGCCTCTGGCGAGTCGCATTGGACGATCGCCACGCCGAAGACGTCGATGCGCGGCCGTACCCCCTATCAACCGAACGGGCGCTGGCACCGCGCCATCGTGGCGCGTCGTTGTTCTACCTTTCGCTCTCGACCCGTGGGATCGGTGACGGTCTCTGGCGATTTCACGACGGCCACGCGTTCGAAGTCACGAAGGGTGCCGACAACGTGCTGTCCGAGCCCCCGGTCGTGTCGCCCGATGGCAGTCGTGTCGTGGTCGTCGTCAGGCAGGCCGGGAAACGACAACTCGCCATCATGTCGGCAGACGGCACCAACTCGCGGACACTGGCCCCGTCCATCGAGATTCATGGCGTTGTGGGACAAAGCGCGGCTGACTGGTCGCCAGATGGCTCCTGGATTGTCGCCGCCGGCAGCGACGGCACATCGCCGGGGCTATTCAAAATTCCCGTGGACGGCGGTGCGCCTGTGCGGCTCGTCGAGGGATGGGCGTACAACCCGGTCTATTCGCCGAACGGTGAATCGATCATCTATGCCAGCGGATTCGGCGGTGCAGGCGGCCAGAGCGTGCTTCGTCGCATAAGAGCGGACGGCACACCAGTCTCAATGGCGGAAGTCGGGGTCCGTGTCGGCGGAGCCCACCGTTTCCTCCCGAGCGGTCGGGGCCTGATCTATCTGCGCAACGTTGAATCCAAAGACTTCTGGTTACTCGACTTCGCCACGAACACGACCCGGCAGCTCACGCACTTCAGCGATCGCGGCTTCTTGAGTACGTTCGACGTTACGCCTGACGGCAAATACCTCATCTTCGACCGCACGCGCCAGAACTCCGACATCGTCTTGATCAACCTGCCGACGAAGTAGCGCCCGGGTCCCTGAGCGACGGTGATCCAGGGGACCAAAACACAGACGAGACCCTGTATCCGCATGCTGAAGCTGTGCGCGCGCCAAGAGGTTTATCGCGGGATTTGCCGGACCCCTTGGCGTCTTCACGTTTCCGCTGCGCGATTCCGCTTCTCAGATAGGGGGAATGGCGCAATGACCGACAGAACGCTCCCAGGGACGAATACGCGATTGACTCGAGTGACCGTGACGGCCGTGCTCATCGCAGTGATCCTGACGACGAGCATTGGCTGCGGAGATGAGACCGGCCCAACGGCACCAAAGGCGCCCACACCAGCGTCGTCGAGCCCGCCGAGCCCCGGGCCGCCGACCAACACGGTGCCGGCCGCGAACAACGGTGAGGCTGGCTTCTACAGATCGGACGTCATGATGGCGCTGAGCGGAACGGCCACGGTGACGCTGACGTGGCCGAACGCAGACTTCAGCCTTCAGCTGTATGTGACCAGCGGCGTGTGTGCCGACACCACAAGTCTTGTGACTGAAGGGTGCACCATCGTGGGCAGCACGCGCCCGGGAAGTCTCCCGGGCGTAGTCACAAGCCCTGTGACCGGTGGTGACCGCTACACAATCTGGGTGCTCAACCCTGATCCCGCTCCCCAAAGTTTCAGGATCGATGTGGACTACTGGGATCACTAGTCGTCGCGGTGTGGGAACGTTCGATCGTCATAAGCGGCGCGCGGCCACGATCCAGGCGCGTGAGTCGAACCAGACGCCATCGGCCCGCCCGGTGCGCGGCCAACAGGTGGCGGAGGCGATCCAGCGCGTGCTCGCGCTGACCGACGTCGAGGCGTGCGGCCGTTTCCTGCACCATCGCGAATCCGGAGACGAAATTCGAACGCGGCATCGACATCGGAGCCGTAGTAGACGGAAGCTCGCACCTCGTCGAAGGTCACATCAGCGAAGCCGGCGGAATCGAGGATGCGCCGTACGGCGTCAGGGTCGGCCAAGGAGAAGGACGAGACGCCCGTCGGGCCGTAGTGCGCTTCGGATGTTGCAGAAGGCGACGATCGGATGGTCGAAGAACATCGTACCAAACCTGCTGATCGCCACGTCGAAGCGCTCGCGCGGGAGCGCATGCCGTTCGACATCCGCGCACTGGTGATCGAGGTTGCGGAGATTCGCCGCGCACGCAAGCGCCCGGGCGCGCGCGATCATCGCATCCGATCGATCGATTCCGAGCACCGCTCCCGTCGGCGCGAGTTGCGCCGCCTCGCGCGAGGTCTGCCCGGTCCCACATCCGACGTCGAGCACGTGGTCCGATGCGCGGACGCCATAGCGGCGTCGCAATACCTCGTTGTGCTGTCGCAGCTCGAGGTCGTAGTCGATCATTGGACTCGCGGCGACCCATAGGTGATGTCAAGAAAGGCGCAACACCGATGCTCCATCTCGATCCATTATTTTTGGTATGAAGGCACAGCTGCGGTCATTGGCTTGTCCGAGACCAAACACGAGAAGATCGCAACCGCTCCGTTCCGTCTAGGCCAAGGAAGCATCGGTGTCCTTGGCCACGACTGAACCATCGACGGATGGTGCGGTGTGGGCGCCGGCGTTGCAGTGTACCGGTTGCACTTCGTCGCGATCGTTTCCAGCCGGCAGGCTCACGATGAACTCGCTGCCGCGACCGGGCCCCGCGCTCAAGGCGCGGACGTTGCCACCGTGCAATTCCGTCAGCCGCTTTACCAGCGTCAGCCCGACGCCCAGGCCATCAGGTGTCTCCACCGACTGACCGTGACCGCGGCTAAACGGCTCGAACACCCGCGGCAGCAGGTCGGTATCGAGTCCTTGTCCCTCGTCCTTGACCGATACCGTCACGCGGCCATGGTTGGTGCGGACCGTCACCCACACGCGGGAGCCCGGATCGCTGTACTTCGCGGCATTGTTCAACAAATTGACAAAGATTTGGACGAGCCGCGCTCGATCCGCGTGAACCACCATGGCCTGGTCTGCGATGTCAACGAGGCACACTTGATTCCGGCTGTCCAACAGTGCCTGACATGTTTCGATCGCCGCGCTGATCACGTCCGACAGAGGCACATCCTCGAGATGCAGGGACACCGTGTTGTGAGCGATGCGCGACACGTCGATCAAATCGTCCAACAGTCGCGTCAGCTGAGTGACTTGCCGCTCGATGACCGCGGCACATTTGGCGACCGACTGCTCGCTCGGATGAGCGCGCAGAAGCGCCGCGGCGACTCTAATCGGCGCGAGGGGATTCCTCAGTTCATGGGCAAGAAAGGCAATGAACGCATCCTTCTGATGATCCGCCTCGACGAGCGCCAGGCGGGACTTGTGACGTTCCGTGATATCGACGTTGACGCCAATGAATCGAGAAGGCAGCCCATCGGAGTCCCGAAGTAGACGGCCCTCGCCGGCCACCCAGCGCACTCCCAGTTGCGGGTGCACGATTCGAAACTCCACACGGTAATCGCCGCGGCCGTCAAAGAGCGCCTTGCCTGCGGCCACGATCGCCTCGCGGTCGTCGGGATGCACGAGCGCGTGCAGCCATCGTTGGTAACTCACCTCTTCGTCGGTACCCAGTCCATACAGCGCCCGATATTGATGCGACACGACGACCTGATCGGTCTTGATGTTCCAATCCCACACGCCAATGCCTGCGGCTGTTTCGGCCAGACGCAACCGCTCTTCGCTCGCTCTGAGTTCTCGCGTCTTGTCGATCACCTGTCCAGCCAGCGCATGTCGCTCGACGGCGGTGTCCACGGCGCGCGCGACGACGAACGGCAAGATGCCGGTGACTCCGCCCTTCGGCACGAATTCCTGAGCACCTTTCTCGAGGACACGTCGTCCGGTTCGCGTGTCGGCGCCGTCGGTGATCACCACGACCGGTTCCCGCAGCTGCGTCGTCAGACCGTCGAATGCCGCTTCGTGCGGAATCACATCGAGCAGGTCGAACGCAGTGCCGTCCGGAAGATTGAAGTCGAGCACGATGCAGTCAAAGTGCGCATCTTTCAACCGCGTGGCCGCCTCTTGGACCGTGCCGGCTTCTACAAAGGCAAAGGATCGAGCGGACCCGTTTCGTAGCGCCGCCTTGATATCCAGACGATCGTCTGGGTTGTCGTCAACAATGAGCACTGTCCACGGCTTCATGATCGAATCTCCGGCCTCGCGTGGCATGACGTTACTCGGCGACCGCTCGCAACCAGTAGTTGAAGATCATCTCGAGCGTCCAGAGATTGTCCTCATAATTCACAGACTTCACGTGAAACGCATTCACGCCCGCCGCGTGGAGGGCATCGCGTTCCGGCTGCCGACCGGACGCCGTAAACGCCACCACAGGGACCCGGCAGTGCAGCGGGTGCCTTCTCAGCGGACAGGAACACGTCTCCCCGATCTCCCGGCAGACTATTGTCGAGAATCACGAGACGAAACGGCTGGCCCGACAGAAGTGCTGCGAGGCCGTCGTCCACCGAGAGCACCCTGACGAGGGCATATGGCACCTGCAGCCGTGCGGCCGCATCCGCAACCGTGTCGAAGTCCTCATCAGAATCCTCGACGACGAGAACGCTAGCCGTCGCCCCGGGGGTCATCCGGCCTCCTCACTTGCCGCCAGAGTGAAGAAGAATGTGGATCCCTCGCCGAGCGCAGACGTGAGCCACAGGAGCCCGCCGTGCCGCTCGACCAGGCGTCTGGCAATCGTCAAGCCCGCTCCGGTGCCACCGCCGAACGCGTCGCGGGGATGGAGCCGCTTGAAGATGCCGAACACCTGAGCCCGGTGCTTGACGGCGATGCCGATGCCGTTGTCGCGCACGTAATAGATCGTCTGATTCCGTACGGCCGGCGTATCGCTCGCCAGCAGTAGGGACGTGGTGTCCTGCGGGTCGATGTATCCGATCTCAACCCAGCGCTCGGCCTTGTCGTTGTATTTGATGGCGTTGCCGATCAGATTGGTGAAGATCTCGCGAATGCGGACACGGTCGCCCAACACATTGGGCAACGGCCTCGGAACGCGGATACTGCAGTGCGCCTCGGCCGGCTGCGGCCCCAGCATCTCGATGCTTTCGGCCAGCACCTCGTTGAGATCTTCCATCTGGGGCTGCAACTCGAGGCGGCCGACGCGGGAAAAATGCAGCAACGCATCCAGGAGTCCGTCCATCCGAACCGCTAGTCGCGTTACGGCCTCGAGCCGCTCGAGCGCCTGGGCGTCGAGCGCCCTCCCCGCTTGGATCTCTTTCTTGAGCAACGCCGCGTGGCGATGAATACCGCGCAACGGCTCTTTCAGATCGTGACTGGCGACGTAGGCGAAGGCATCGAGCTCTTCGTTGCTGCTCGCGAGCTCGGAATTCAGCGCGCCGAGTTCCTCGGCTCTGCTGACGACCAGGTCCATCACCAGCGTACGCAGATAGAGGGCCGCCTCGCGTTCAGCCGTCGTCCACGGCAGCGACCGCGCCGTCACCGATTCCTGCCACAGCGCAAAGCTGGCCCGCGGCGTCAACCTCGGCCCATGCGGGCCGAGGACCGTCGGGGCATCCGAAGGATTGCCCGCCCACGACACGGTCTGTGCGACTGCCGGTCTGAACCAGAGGATCAGGTGACGCGCCGTCCTCGACAGCGGTATGGCGAGAAGACCGCTCGCGACATCGGCGTAGCCGGCCGCTGCCGGATGCACCGCCGACAGCCGGTCGGTGGCGTATAGCGGCTGCGATTCTCCAACCGTCGCGGAGAGAAGGGGACGCAGCCACGCGGCGAGTTCTGCGAGCTCGGACGGTCCGGGCACGTCACCTACTGTTGACCACTTGTCGTGTTGATACACGGCTGCGCCACAGGACTGGATTCCGTCCAGCAATGTCGGACTCGCTTGTGTCAGTTTGGACAGATCACCGTTTGGCGCTACGCTCGCCAATGCCGTCAGATGCGCGGCCTGCATGCGCGCGCGATAGCGTTCATGCTGCCGCTCTTCAACGTAGGCCAGTTGCAACGAGACGGTTTGGGCTAGTAGCTCGCACGCCGCACGCACCTGCCATGGGAAGGGGGTCGCCGTGACGTGATGCCCCGCGATCAGCCCCCACAACCTGCCGGAGTAACGCATCGACAGCGTTAACGACGCACCGACCCCCATGTTGCGGAGATATTCGGTGTACATCACCGATGCGCCGCGAAGACCGCAGTAGGTCATGTCCAGGCCACGACCGGTGTCAGGATTGGCTAACGGCACCATTTCCGCGACGTCGCCAGAGGCATCGGGCAGTGGCCGGATCCAGATTCGCTTGAAGATCTCTCGCGCCGGTTGCGGAATGTCATGGGCGGGATAGTGGAGACCCAGCCACGGATGCAGATCCTCGCGCCGTGCTTCGGCAATCACTTCACCGCTACCATCCTCGTGAAAGTAATACGCCATCACGCGATCGAGTCCAGTGAGCTGTCGGACTTCGTCGCAGGCGACCTGGCAGAATTCCTGGACGCTTGTGACGCCCTGAAGACGAACGATGCTCTTCTTGACGAGGCCATAGAAGTCGGGTCCCGCGTCGTCCGGCGCGGAGGGCTCTAGCTCCAACAGGCCGACGCCCTCGTTCAAGTGGACGATCAGGTGGAACGGGGCATTCGCAGTTCCCAGCGCCTGCGTCTGGTAGTACAACGGGTTGCGATCGGTGGGTTCGGACGTCAGAAAGGTTTGCAACCGCCGTGCGCCAGCGTCGCCTACTAAGGCCGTCAACGGCTTTCCGAGCAGATCGTCCGCCTCGATGCCCAAGAGGCGGCCGACGTTCTCGCTGACCTGTTGAATCGCCAGGTCCGCGAGTCGGAAAGCCACCAGCACGCCATGGGCCTGAATGCAGCCAGGAGTCTGAACCGGCTCGCTGTCGCAGTTGGTGATCTGGACGCCGTGACGCTTAATGCTGTACGGCTCGGCCGACCACGGCACGTCGTTCAATACCGTTTCCATGGGCATCCTCCGAAAACCAACGCACGAACGTCTTGAACAAATCCACGGCAGACTGCTCAATCCGTGCGTGCGTGTTCGTACGCCGTGCGTACTCGTCGGCCGTAGCGCGCAGGCGCCGCCATCGGGCACCTGTGGCGAAGCCATGGCCCGCGAAGAATCGGCAGCCGTGGGAGGCTGTCAATCCCAACTGCCGCTGTACACATGGCACTATCACCTGGCCGCCGAGGCCGGCGCCCTCGATGACATACAAACACCCGAGGGCCTCTGGCACGGCGGTCACCAGGTGTCGCAGGCTTTGGTCGACGTCGAGGATGCGGCTGTCCCCCACGCCCAGCACCTCGAGATCCTCGGACAACCATCCGGTCCGACAGCAACGCGCCAGATCGAGATCGAGATCAAGTTCATCCAGGCCACGTACGGCGGCCAATTGCGGCTCCAAGACCGACAATATTCCGTGGAATCGCATCAACAGCGAGCCGTATCGCTCGAGCGTGAGCCCTTCGCCGCACACGTCGATCTCTGCATCGAGCCGGCGATGGGACGCAGTGGTCGCGTTCCTGAGTTGGGAAAATAGTTCGCTGGTCAAAGTGTTCCCCGCCGACGGGCGTGTGTGGCTCCGCAGAGCCGCTACAATCCCACGTGGACGAGGTGCGGCGCTACTGGGGTGATGCCTCGACGACCTAGGAGGTTTCCTAGGCACCTAGGGCAATTGATAGGCGTGAGGCATTACAAAACGCGTTGGTGGGCTATTCTTCGAGCCAGCGCTGGCTGATCGCGTACTTCACGATGTCCGCGCGGCTGCTCAAGTGGAGTTTGGCGCTACAACGCGCCTTGTGATACTCGACGGTCTTGACGCTGATCTTGAGGTTCAGCGCAATCTCTTTGTTGCTGCGGCCGCGGGCGATTTGCCGAAGCACATCGGTCTCCCGATCCGTCAGAGTCCCAGGCTGCCTGGCCCGCACATTGGCCGTGCCGAATGGTCGATCCTTCAGCAACGGCTTCATGACGGAATCGACGTAGATGCCACCGGCGAACACCACCCGGATGGCTTTCACCAGTTCCACGACGGACGTCTTCTTCACGACGTAACCTACCGCGCCAGCCTCGAAAAGCCGTCGCGCATAGCCGGGTTCGCTGTGCCGACTCAAGCCGACCACCCGCACTGTGGGGCAGTCGCGGACGATGTGCGCAGTCGCCTCGATTCCGTCTCCGTCGGGCATGGAGAGATCCATGACCACGACGTCAGGCTGCTGCGCGATGGCTAGGCGCACGACACTCTTGCCGCTGTCCGCCTGACCGACCACCGCCATGTCCGGCTCGGTTTCGATCAAAACCTGCAGCCCCTGACGCAACAGCAGATGATCGTCGGCAATGATGATCCGAATGCGCGGCTCCAGTTTGTCAGTCGGCGTCATGGAGCGGGAGTCGTAGATAGACCGTGGTGCCATGCCCCACCTTGCTTTCGACCTCGAGGAGGCCACCGACGAGAGTGGCTCGCTCGGCCATCGTCAACAGACCCAGGCGGCGCGAGGACGATTCGGATTCGCATGCGTCCGTCGCGAAACCTGCGCCATCGTCCTCGACAATGGCGACCAGCTCCTCGCCGCGGCGCTCCACGACGATGCTGGCGCGGCTCGCGCGGGCGTGCTTGCGCACGTTCGTGAGTGCCTCTTGGACCACCCGGTACACGGTTGTTTCGACCGGTTCGGGCAAGCGACGGTCGACTCCGCGGGTGTGGAGGTCTGCGGGGATGCCCACGTCCCTCGCCCACTCATCGACGTGCCGCCGCAACGCCGCGTCGAGGCCGAGATCGTCGAGCGCTATTGGCCGCAATTCCATCGCCAGACGGTCGACTTCTTCATCGATCAGCGCGGCGTGTGCCTGCACTTCGTCGATCTGCGCGGCCAGCTCGTGGGCGTCGCCGACGCGTGCTCGCAGGGTGTCGAGGCGCACACCGAGCGACGCCAGATGCTGGCCAAGGCTGTCGTGTAGCTCCCGAGCGACTCGGCGCCGTTCATCCTCCTGCGCCGAAACAAGCTGCGCGAGCAGACGGGTGCGGCTCCCTTCGAGACGCGACCGTTCGGCGACTTCACCGCGGAGACGCTCGTTGGCGCGCTGGAGCTCCTGCGCGCGCATGACCACCTCCGCCGCCATATGTTCGAGCCGATGATGCTCAGCCTCGGTGAGACCACCTTCGGCGATCCGCCGCTGGGCGGTGACGAACGTGGTAACGTCTTCGGCCCGGTGAATGATGAAGGCGACCTTGCCGTCGGCACCGATGACCGGCGCGCTCACCGGACTCCACCAACGATCTTCTGACGCGTGGTCGTCAGCATCGGATTGTCGCAATGGAAAGCGATGCACGGCGATCACATCGACACACCGCTCGCTCACCACGCGGGCGAGTGACGCCCGAAGGCTGACGATCGAGGCGCTTGACGGGTACGCAGGATCGTCAGGAAAGACGTCGAACAGTCTGCGACCGATGAGTGTCGCACGGGTTGTGCGGGTGGCGGCGAGGTAGGCGTCGCTGGCGGCGACGATCTCATATTCGTCTGGCGTCAGCACGACATACGATCCCGGCAGGCTCTCGAAGAGCGATCGGAAGTGCGCCTGAACCGCTGCGTCTCGGGCGCGATCTTCGCGCGCTTTGCTCTCGGTGATGTCGAGGCTCCCGCCGACGTAGCCGAGGAACGCGCCGCCTGGCGAGAAGCGTGGCATGCCACGAGACTTGATCCAGCGCCATTCTCCGTCGCCCCTCCGTACGCGGGCTTCGGCGACGAACGCTGTTTGAGCCGCCTGCGCCGCGAAGAACGCCGCGACGTAGGCATTGTCGTCTGGATGGATCAGGGGCTGCCAGTCACGCAGCGAGTCGGGCCTGACGTCAAAGAATTCAGCGTACGTGCGGTTGATGAATTCGACACGCCCGGCGGCGTCTGTCGTCCAGATCAAGATGGGCACGCCGTCGGCCATGAGGCGAAAGCGTGCCTCGCTTTCCCGGAGGGCGTCCTCGACCTGCGCCCGGTCCGTGACATCGACATACGTGCCGCGCATGCCGGTG
>Ga0207428_10002513_pt1 | contig 18311 bp, 10 predicted proteins | sample RhiMethybrSRZTD1_FD_187600 | JGI IMG/M metagenome (GOLD analysis project Ga0207428, IMG submission 187600) | Populus rhizosphere microbial communities from Tennessee, USA - Rhizosphere MetaG P. TD hybrid SRZTD1 (SPAdes) (version 3) | ecosystem: Host-associated > Plants > Roots > Rhizosphere >...
GAGCGTTCGACTACACGCGGTGGTCAACCAACGCCCCGCAGGAAGCAGGCATGTGGTTCCGCATCGAGCTCCCGCAGCCCACGTCACTGACGGAGCTGCAGTTCGATTCGCCGCCGCAAGGCGGCGGCCGTTCCGGCGCGGCGCCGGCTGCAACATCACCCCGGAGTTATCGCGTTGACGTGTCGAGCGATGGCAGCTCGTGGACCGAGGTCGCACAAGGGCAGGGTGGCGCGCGGACCACGACGATTGTCTTCGCGCCGGTGAGCGCGCGGATGGTGCGGATCACGCAGACCGCCGATGCGAAGGACGCACCGTCGTGGTCGATGGAGCGCCTTCGGCTGTTCCAGCCGGCGGGCGGAGCGACCGCCAGGGAGAAGTGATCTCCTGAATGGCGGGTGGCCAGGATGCCTGTGCAGACGTCCCATTCCGGATTCGGATCCACACGGCCCTATGAAGGAATCCAGCGGAGTCTTCACCTGCTAGTCGTGCGGCCGTGAGCACGCGCTTTTCTGACCGAGCATGCTTTTCAGGAAACACCAGGCGACCAGTTGTGAGTGATCTGCACGGGTCGAGCGCTCATGCGGCGCGATCGACGCGTGCGGGGGCTCGCCGCCGCCTGCGTCCAGTCGATACGCCGAGCTGTGTGGCTGATTTTTCAAGCAGCGCTTGAATGTCCAGGGCGAGATCCTTGGCGCCATATCCATCGACGACCTGCGTCATGGCGAGGCGGTCGCCCAAGCGCAGACCCTGCTGATCGCGCGACAACGTCCGCGCCTCGAGAAAGACCGCGACGACATTGGCACCCGGTAAGAGAAAGATGACGTTGCGTGACACAGAGTCGCGAGCCGAGCCAGGCCGGCCAGTCTCGAGGCTCACGACTGTCAGACCGAGCAGGAATTTCCCGAGACTGCGCCCGCAGACCGCATCGCGCAGCAGGATGCAGGCCGCCCCAATTGCAAGAAACGCTATCGACGCCGAAGACCAGTACAACGCGAAGATCGAGGCGACCAGTAGGCCATCGATCGTTGCCGCGTACAGTCGTCGCCGCGACTCGGCTTTCGCATAGGGCGACGCGAGGCTCAATGAAAGCTTCGCCAGCAGCATGGGGTACATCAGCGCGAAGGAAACAGACAGTCCGGCTAACCCCACAACGGTTCGCATGTTCATGTGCAGCAATGCGTTTAGTTAATCACATAGGGCCGTCCGGCATCGTCGCAGCACTTCGCCACAGTTAAGTCCTGCAAAAACGCCGTGCTGTCTACCTTCAGGTTTCCAAGAGCCGCGCGCGATCTCGGATGCCCCAAGATACGCCTCAAACCTGCCGCAGCGCTTCGGTCGGTTGAATACGCAGCGCCCGGCGCGCCGGTGCGGCACACGCCAGCACGCCCACGGCCGCCATGATGACGGTCGTGATCACCGACGAGACGAGGAGACCCGTGGTCAGGCTGTCAGAGCGCCACGCGAGCAGCAGGATGATGCCGTTGCCGGCGATGATGCCGCCGCCGAGCTGACGACCGGCGCGGGCGAAAACGGTACGCAGCACGCCCCGGGGAGTGGCGCCGAGCGCGATACGGATGCCGATCTCGCGGGTGCGACGCGCCACGGCGACGGCCATGAGCGCATAGAGACCGGCAGCCGAAAAGACCACCGCCCCGACCAGAATGCTCTTGATGACGACGCTGCCGAATTCCTTCGACTCTCGCTCCTGCGCGACGACCTCGTCGAGGGTGGCGATATCCCGGAGCTGCAGGCCTGCATCGACCGACCGCGCAAGGGCGGCGACGCGGGGCGCAAGCGGCGATGCGTCCCCCGCGACGCGCACGGTGACCACCACGGGATCGAGCTCCGCCGCAGACGCTGCGCGATAGATGGACGTCGTCCCACCGCCGCCGTCGCCGCCGACGTTCAGATCGGTGACCACGCCGACGATCTCGTGCCAGGGTCCCGTCTCGCGCTCGGTGCCTCGCTGGATCGTGCGGACCCGTGCGCCCACGGGATTCCTGCCGACCGCGTGCATGAACGCCTCGTTCACCACGACGGGCCGGTTCGGCGCGCCAGCGTCAGTGGCATGCAAGCCGCGGCCGGCCACGATCGCCGCGCCGAACGCCTCGTGATAGCCGGCGCCGACAGCCGACATCCCGAATCCGCCCTCGTAATTGCCGTCGAGGCGAGCCGCTGCTGCGCCGTCCTGCTCCATCTCCAGCGCCACCCAGTCCGGCTGCGCGCCCACTACGCGATCGGCGACCGTCACCTGGGCGACACCAGCCTCCTCACGCAACAGGCGCGCGAGCTCTTCGTACGCCCGCGCGCGACGCGCGCCGATCTGCCCATCGTCAGGCGCACCGCGCTCGCCGGCCAGCGCCTCGTTGTCCATCCTGAGGCGGAAGGTGAGGTAACGCTCCGTCGGAAACGCTGCCCACGTCGACTGTTCCTGACGGGAGTTGGCGTAGATCCCCAGCGCGGCGGGCACGAACAGCAGCGTGCAGGCGACCTGCGCGCCGACGATGAACGACCAGACGCCGCCGAACTTCATGGTTCCGCCGGTGCTGGTGATCCCCTGCAGTCCCCGCTGGACGGACGCGGCCGTGGCCTTCAATGCGGGCAGCAGGCCGATCAGTGCCGCGGCAACGAGCGCGAGCAGCAGCGCATACGCAATGGTGACAGGCTCGAGCTTCAGATCCACCCAGAACGGCAGGTTGTCTCCCGTAATCAGAGTCGCCCTGGCCAAGGCATAGCGCACGGTCGTCTGGGCCACGACGAGCCCGAGCACGGCAGCGGCAAGGGCCAGCACGAGCGCTTCGGTGACGATCTGCGCGATCACGCGGGCCCGGCTCGCCCCCAGCGCATGGCGGACGACCATCTCCGACTCGCGCATCGCAACGCGCGCGAAGATCAGCGTCGCGACGTTCGCCGAGATCGCGCCCAATAACAAGAAGACGATGGCGTGGACCGCCAGATCCTCCAGTCGGAGCGGATCACCCGGCGTCCGCCCGGCGAATGCGCGAACCCGAGTTCGCAGGTGCGCGTAGGTCGTCGGCTGGTCGGCAACAAATTGTGCCGAGACGACGTCGAGCTCCGCCGCGGCGTCCTGCCAGGTCGCTCCGTCGGCGAGGCGGCCGAACACTTGCACGGCCGGCCCTTCGCGCGGCGGCGCGTCCTGGACCAGCAATGGCACCCATAGCTGCTGATTGTGCGGGAAGCCGAAGCGCGGCGGCATCACGCCCACGACGGTGCGAGGCGTGCGACCCACGGTTACGACGCGGCCGATGATCGCCGGGTCGTGGAGGAACTGTCTCTGCCAGACGTCATCACCCAGGACCACGACGGGCTCCGCATCCTGCATTTCGTCCGTCGGCTGCAGCGGCCGGCCGAGCAACGGCGGCACACGGGTAAGCGGAAACGCAGACGCCGTGATCTCCGCCACGCGCAGCGATTCGACACGGCCTTCGCCCGTGAGCACGTTGCGCTCGCTGACGCGGGCGGCGCCGAGCTCCGCCACCGTCTTCAGAGACCGCCGCCAGATCGCGAAATCGTGGAGCACCCTCGGCTCCACGCGTGACGCTACCGTGTCCCGCGTTTCGAGGCGCACGACCCGGCCGCCTTCATCGAACGGCAGCCGCTTGTACAGCAGTTCGTCCGCGACTTCGATGCCGACCGCCCCAATCGCGATGGCAACCGCGAGCGAGAGCCCCCCGATGATCGTGAGCGCGGGATATTTCAGCAGCAGACGCGCGCCCAGCTTCCAGTCGAGCCATGAGACCGCCCTCATCGAGTCTCACCCCGCAGGCGCCGCTGAGCCGGCTCCGCGCAAACCATCTCGGCATCCATGCTCCGCTCCTCAGCCCGCTGGTGCCGGTGCACCGGGCCATGATCACCTAGCCGGCGGATGGAAGTATCCCCCCGCGGGCCAGCCGGTGTCTTCACCTGGAGGTGAGCGTTCCGTGAGATTCCGGTGAGCGGGGCCGAAGTGGTCGACCGACGAGCACCGTTGCGGCGGGCGCGCGACGTCTGCGAAGCCCGCGGAAAGCGGAGACTGACTTATCGGAGGCGATCCCCAGTCACTCCGCGCGCAGCGCGACGAGCGGATCCACCCGCATCGCCCGTCGGGCGGGAACCACGCACGCGGTTATCGCGACCAGGCTGAGCAGCACGGTGATCGCAACAAAGGTCCAGGGATCGGTCGCCGTCGTCTGCACCAGGATCCGCGACGGCAGCGCGCGGCCGGCGAAGAATCCGCCCGCGAGCCCGAAGGTCAGTCCGAGGCCGAGTTGGAAGAGGCCCCGCTTCAGGACCATCCACGTCACCTGGCTTCCCTGTGCGCCGAGCGCCACGCGGACGCCGATCTCCTGCGTTCGTTGCGTCACCGCGTACGCCATCACGGCATAGAGCCCGACCGCCGACAGCAGCAGGCCGATCGTCGCAAAGATCGTGAACAGGGTCCCGAACACGTAGTACGGCCACATCTGGTTCTGCATTGCCCGCTCCATCGTCCGGAGATTGAAGACCGGCTGGTCCGGATCGATCGCCTGCACTTCCTTTCGCACGGCGGTCATCATGGTTTCCGGCGACACGGCGCTGCGGATCATCACCGACGCGAAACCGGGCGGGTCCTGGCGCACCGGGACATAGGCCACCGACAGGGACCCATCGTCCTGCAACCCGGTATGACGCACCGTGCGGACGACGCCGATGATCGTGCGCCAGACCGCGGGCGGGGGCGCTGGTTGTCCGGGAGATGGCGGGTACACCATGAACTTGATCCGCTTGCCGACGGGATCCCCGCCCTTGAAATGCTCGGCCGCCATCTGTTCGTTAATCACCAGGTACTCGGCGCTCGTGGCACCGTCCGCTTCCGTGAATCCGCGGCCGCGGGTGATCGACAGCCCCACGACCTCGAAGAATCCAGGCGTGATCGTCACCGTTCCCACATTCGGGGCGTCGTCGATTTTCGGCACTGGCCGGCCGTCGAACTGCACGGGACGGCGACCGACGCCGAATGGCGGGACGCTGGTCGTCAGCGCGACGTGCTCGACACCAGCGAGGGCCGCCAGCCGCGGCTGCAGCCGTTCGTAGAAGGCCCAGCGCTCTTCAGGCTTCCGGTACTTGTCCCCGCCGAGCTGCAGGTTCATCATCATCAGCCGCTCCATCCGCATGCCGATGTCGATGCGATACAGGTTGAGGAAGCTGCGAATCATGAGCCCTGCGCCCACGAGCAGTACCAGGGTCAGCGCGACCTCCACCACGACCATCGTGCCGGTCAGCCACCGGACGCGGCCGCCGCCCGCGCTGCCGCGGCCCCCTTCCTTCAGGACGCCGTGCACATTGGTTCGCGAAACGTGCAGCGCCGGCGCAAGCCCGAACAACACGCCTGTCAACACGCAGACGCCGGCGAGGAACCCGATGACGGTGTAATCGATCGTGAACTGAATCCAGTAGGGCTTGCCGGAGTCGGTCACTGCGGCGTCGAACGCGCGCACGCCAAACACCGCGATCGCGAGGCCGAGGACGCCGCCAATCGATCCCAGCAGCACCGCCTCGACGAGCAGCTGGCGCACGACCCGCCACCGGGTGGCGCCGAGCGCAAGCCGCACCGCCACTTCGCGCGCCCTGCTGGCCGAACGCGACAGCAGCAGGTTCGCCACATTGGCACAGGCGATCAGCAGCACGAAGGCGACGGCTCCCATCATCGACAGGAAGACGGCGCGAATCGGTCCACCGTTGAAGCGCTCGTTGAAGGTCTCGACCGAAGCGCCGATCAGGTCCTCGTAGTCCTTCGGATATTCCGACTTGATTCGTCCGGCGATGGTGCCGAGCTCGGTGGTCGCCTCGCGGCGGCTGATGCCTGGACGGACGCGGCCGAAAACATTGAGACCCCGCCAGGTTCGCCGTTCCTGCTGTTCGGTGGGAATGAACACCGCCCACATCTCGGTGTTCTGCGGAAACATCATTCCTTCCGGCATGACCCCGACGATCACCGCAGGCTCGCCGTTCACGCGGGTGAGCTTTCCGACGATGTGGGGATCGCCGGCGTAGCGGTTGCGCCAGATGCGATAGCCGATGATGACGGCACGGTCGGTGCCGCGCCGCTCGTCCCCCGGGCCGAAGTCGCGGCCGAGCAGCAGCGGCTGGCCGACCAGCGCGAACGCATTCGCGGTGAGATACGACCCTCTCGCCTGCTCCGGCAGGCCGCGATCGTCGCTGATGGTCATGCTGGCGTTGGTCCAGCCGGCAAGGCCGCTGAAGACCTTCGCCTGGTCGCGCCATTCCTTGAACTCCTGGTAGGAGACGGGGGCGCTGCCACCGCGCTTGTGCTGCCAGCCCAGCATGTAGAGATTCTGCGAGTCCTTGAACGGGAGGCCGCGGATCAGCACCGCGTTCACGAGCGTGAACACCGTCGCGTTGAGCCCGATCCCGAGCGAGAGCGCGACGATGGCGACGGCGGAGAACCACCGTTCCTTGACCAGAAGGCGCACTGCGAACCGCAGATCCTGCAACATGACGTACCTCGACGCCAGAGCCTCGCGTTACGAACGTATTACGCGCCGCGGGCGGAAAGGTTAACGCCGATGCCGTTCACTCGGTCCGGAGGGCGCGGATCGGATCGATTCGGGCGGCCCGGCGCGCCGGGGCCACGCAGGCCAGGGCGGCAGCGAACGCCAGGACGGACGGCACGACGGTGAACGTGACCGGATCGAGCGGGCTGACACCGTAGAGGATTCTGGACAGCGACTTGACCAGGAGAGCCGCCGAACCAAGTCCCGCCGTGAGACCGGCGGCGGTGATGGCAAGGCCGGAACGCAAGACCAGGCCGAGAATGTCCGTTGTCCGCGCACCGAGCGCGGTGCGCACGCCGATTTCCCTCGAGCGCTGCGCCACGCTGTAGGACAGGACGCCAAAGAGGCCGACGGCCGCGATGGCGAGCGCGAAGGCCGCGACGCCTCCCAGCACGAACGCGTATGCCCGCGGGCGCGCCAGGCTCGACATCAATCGATCTTCCATGGTCATGACCGAGTCGAGGACCAGCGCTGGTGCCTGTTCGCGGACAATCGCCCGCACCGCCGTGGCCAGCGCCGAGGGCTCGGCGGTCGTTCGCAACACGAAAAAGATCGTGTCGACCCGCATCGCCCCGAACTGCCGGTACGACGAGAACATTTCCGGCTGGGCGGTGTCCGCCGTGCTGACGAATCCCGCCGTTTGCAGCCCGCCCTGCTTCATATCGTCGACCACACCCACGATCTCCCACTCCGCGTGACGATAGAGCGAGAGCGCGAGGCGACGTCCGATCGGGTTCTCGCCCAGATACTGATCCGAAAACGATTTGTTGACCACGAGCACGGGTTGCGAGGTCTCGCTGTCGCTGTCGGTCAGCAGTCGGCCCGAGCGCAGTCGCAGTCCCATCGCGGCGAAGTACGCCGGTTCCACCGTGCGATGCAGCGTCTGCACCCTTGCGACCACCGACGGATCGCGGGGAAGACGAACGTTCAGCCCGCTCATACCGCCAGCCGAGACCAGCGGCAATGCATTGCCGAACGATGCATGGGTCACTCCAGGAAGAGCCTGCAGCCGGTCACGGATTCCCTGAAGCAGTGCGTCGCTCTTCGCGAAGGTGGGGCCTGATGGGAGCGGCAGGCGCGCGGTCAGCAGGTTGTGCGGGTCGTAGCCACGATCGATGCCGATGAGGGCCTGCAGGCTGCGCCCGAGCAGTCCGGCGCCGATGAGGAGAACACAGGCGATGGCGATTTGTCCCGCCATGATGACGGCCCGCACGCGCGCGACCCGCGTCCGGGCGCCGGCACCGACCGGGGCAAGGCTGTCCTCGGCGAGCGACTGCACGAGGTCGATGCGGCGCGTCTGCAGGGTGGGGACGAGCGCGCAGACGGCGATCGCGATCAGCGTGGCCGCAGAGGAGCCGAGCGCGACACGCCAGTCGAGCGTGATGTCGTTCAACCGCGGAAAGTCCGCGGGCAGGATCGCCGGAAACGAGCCGATCAGCAGCCACGCGCCTGCGACACCGAGAATGCCGCCCCCGGCCCCGATCACAGCGGTTTCGGTCAGCCACTGTCGCGCCAGGCGCGAGGTGGTTGCTCCGAGCGCGGAGCGCACGGTCATCTCGCGTCGGCGTTTTGCCGCGCGGGCGAGTTGTATCGTCGCGACGCTCGCGACCGAGGTGCAGAAGAGCAGCAGAACCCCGGCCAGTAGAATGCGAATGGCCGGACGCACCTCGCCGATGACGACGTCCAGCGCCGGCAAAGCCGTCACTGTAGGCGGATCGCCGCTGCCGAAGAGTGCGAGCGCGGCGGAGCCCGGATCGCGCGCGGCCCGGGCCCGGGCGGTTCCTTCGGCGCCGACTTGCGCCGGCGTGACGCCAGGCCGCATCCGTGCGATCGCGCCGAAGATCTGCAGGGAGATGCGGTCGCCGCCCTCGCTGTAGACCGGGGGCACGTGCAACGGGATCCAGGCCTGAGTCTCGGTGTCTGGAAAACCGAATCCGGCCGGCATCACGCCGGCCACGCTGTAGGACAGCTCGTCGAGCCTCACCGTGCGGCCCACCACGTCGGTCGCGCCACCGAAGCGGCGTTGCCAGAACCCGTGAGAAAGAATCACGCTGTCGGCCTGACGGGCCGCTGCATCCCTCGCGTCGAACACGCGGCCCATGAAAGCGCGCCCGTCGAGCACCGCGAACACGGTTGGTGTCAGGCGTCCCAGCCGGATTCGTTCGGGTTCGCCGCCATCAGAGAAAGTGGCTGTCACCGACATCCATCCGCCGATCGCGTCGACCATGGCCGACGCGCTCCAGGCGAGATAGGTCCCGTTGGTGATCGTCCAGGGCACCCGGCCGCTGCGGCCGCCACGGCGCTCCTCGAGCCGAACCAGTCGATCCGGTTCGGGCCAGGGCAGAGGTTTCAGCAGCACGCCATAGGTCACGCTGAACAGTGTTGTCGTGGCGCCGACGCCAAGCGCAATCACCAGCAGCGCAACCGCGGCGTAGCCGCGCTCGCGACGCAGGACCCTGAAGGTCTGCCGGAGATCCTGGAGAACGGTCATCCGCCTTCGCCCTTCGGGCTACGGCGCGACAAGTTGGCCGCCACTTTCGGCTGATCTCTCACTTCAATCCCCGGACCAGGTAGAGTTGCGAGAGGATGCGCGTGTAGCTGTAGACGTACGCGTCTCCCTTTGGCGTGATCTGAAACTCTATGACGGAGTAGACACCGGCCGCATCCGGCGGCACCAGGGTCTTCCAGATCTCGCGTTTTCCGGTCGCAAGATCGAGCTTGTAGATGTGAGCCGGAATCTCGCCGCGCCGGAAAATCCAGAGCGATCGCGCGTCGGCGCTCCAGGCCACCGGTCGATCCTCGGGCAGCGATCCGTTGACGGCCTGCAGGAGTTTGCCGGCGACCGACCACAGCGTGATCGGCTGCTGAGCGGTAACGGCGGCGATCGTGTCACCCCCGGGTGAGATCGACAGTCCCCACGTCCCTTCCCGGGTGATCGGCTGCGGCGCGCCGCCGTTCAGATCCTGCACGTACGACCGAAGTTCCTCATTGGCCTTGGCGCCAGTAAGGAGGATCCGGCTCGCGTCGGGAAACCAGCGGACGCCGTTGTACCGGACGATGTCGTGAGCTGGTAGAACCTTCGGTTGGCCCACACCAGTCGGAATGACCACCAGGCGGCCCTCCCCGCTCGTCCCGATCGCGAGTTTTCCGTCCGCGGTCAGCGCATCGGCGAACCCGCCTTTCAGCTCCAGGAACTGTGGTTGCGAGCCATCCATGGGGCGCACGTAGACCGATCGATCCCTGCCGAGCATGAGGCGGCCGTCTGCCGACAGGTCCGCCACGCCGGAGTCGTCCAGCCACGAGAGGTCGCGCTCCATCGATGACCCGGGAGCGAGCCCCACCACCGCGCGCCGCTCTTCGTCGCGCGTAATCAGTACCCGTCCATCCGCCGCAACGTCCCACAGCGTGAGCGAGCCAGGCGCTTCGAAGATCACGCGCTGCTGCTGCTTCAGATTCACCGCGCGAAGGACCCTGTTCGACCGCGTCGCTCCAGCCGTGAACCAGATCTCGTCTCCACGGGGTGACCACGACAGCCCGCGCACACTCTGCCAGTTGTCGGTCAGCGTCGTAACGGTGCCCTTCCGATCAACGACCGCGACACGCCCTGCGACACCGCGCCGGGTCATATCTTCGACGAAGGCGATCCGCTCTCCGTCCGGGGAGAACCGTAGAAAGCGAATCGATCCGCCGGAGGTATAGAGCGGCGTGCCCAGCGGATATTCGATCCGTGTCTGTCCCGCCACGTCACCGCTGGACTGGGCGACGGCCAGCTGGGTTCCGCCCGGATCCCAGTCAGCATCCTCGATGTTGTGCGCAACCTCGTGCGGCGAACCGCCGCCGAGCGGCGCCAGTGCCAGCGTGCCAACGAAGCGCTCGCCGAGCATGAAATGACGATTCCTCGACATCGCGATCCGCCCGGCGCGAGCCGCAAGGACATCGCCTCCGCCCGGATGGTTGGGCGGGCCGAAGGACGGACCATCGGCGAGATGAATGCGCCAGATGTCCGTCACGTTTCCTTCGCGGGCCTCGCTGTAGACGACCGCCTGGCCTGCTGACGACTCGAATCGGGCGCCGCCGATGCGAGTACGGCGGAAAGACAGCTGTTCGAAAGACGGCACCGGCCGGGGACGTGACAGCAGAAGCGCGATCGCCCCCGCCTCTGCCAGCACGATCGCCGCCAGGACCGCCGCCCGGAGCCGGCGGCGGAACGTCGGCGACGTTCCCGCCACCGCACCGGTCGACGCGGTCGACTCGCGCAGCTGGCGCAGATCGAAGGCGAGATCGCGCGCCGACTGGAACCGTTCCTCCTTGTTCTTCTCGAGGCAGCGCAGCACCAGCGTGACAGCCGCGGGTGGCAGCTTCGGATTCAGACTCAGTGGATCCGCCGGATCCTCCTGCAGTACGGCGGTCATCGTCTGCACCGTCGATGCGCGATGGAACGCGCGGGCGCCGGTCAGCAACTCGTAGAGAACCGCCCCGAGCGCGAAGATGTCGGTGCGATGATCGACGGTCTCGCCGAGCACCTGCTCGGGCGACATGTAGCCGGCGGTGCCGCGAATCATTCCCGCCTGACTCTGTTCGACCGTCGATTCATGCGCCGCCGCCCGCGCTTCGTGCTCGGTGAGCTTGGCGATCCCGAAATCCAGCAGCTTCACGCGCCCGTCGCTCGTGATGAACACGTTCGCGGGCTTCACGTCGCGATGACAGATTCCGCGCGCGTGGGCGGCATCGAGCGCCTGCGCGATCTGGACGCCGCAGTCGATGGCTTTCCTGTACGGCACCATTCCGCGATCGAGCCGGGCTCGAAGCGTCTCCCCCTCGAGCACTTCGCTGACGACGTACGGGATGCCGTTCTCGGTGTCGACGTCGAACACCGAGACGATGTTGGGGTGGTTCAGGCCGCCGGCCGCGCGCGCCTCACGGATGAATCTGGCGAGGGCCTCCGGGTCCGTCGGCCGATGCATGATCTTGAGCGCGACATCGCGACCGAGCCGCGCATCGTGAGCACGATAGACCTGTCCCATGCCTCCCGCGCCGAGCGGTTCGACGATGGAGTAGGGGCCAAGGCGATCACCGGGGGACAGGGACATGGCGCCCTCGATGGATCTGCAGTGGGCGACAACCCGACTACTTCTTGAAACGGCGAACGTATGAAAACGAGAATCGCGGAAAATTCGTCGTCTCTCCCTGCGCAATCACGTAGTCGAACTGCACCCGGAAGCCATTGGCGTCCTCGGCTGGAACGGGCGTCGTCGTCGTATGTTTCTTCCAGATGAACTCCCAGCCGCCGCCGAAAGCCGTCGCAAAGTCATTGTCGAACTGGCCGCTTTCGCCTTTCTGGCCCAGACCGACCATGGCATGCACGAAAAACTTCTGGTTGTCGTGATTCTTCAGGGCGGCACGAGTGTAACGAACGCCAGACATCAGCGTGTTACGCGTTTCGTCGCCATTGCTCTGAACACTCGTTTCGAAGGCGATGACGCTCCAGTAGCGGTGAGGATCGGGGCTGAGGTGAGGCACTGTGAATGCGACCCCTGCGTGGACCCCGAACAGGTGGCTGCCGTTGGCGTACGCTCCGCCGCCATTCATATCGGCGCGGTGATCGTCTGCGAAGGCCGTCGCTGGGAGAGCGACCGCGATAACGGCGAGCCAGCGGAGAATGCGCATGCGACATTCCTTTCGATTCAGCCAGATGGCTGTCGAGGCCCGAGCACAGCTCTCGGTGCCACGGAACTCCGGCATGGAGCCTGTGGCCTGACCAACTCAATTACGGGGGGAAGCCGCCGTCACCGCAGCAGTATGGCCGGCAATTATGGACCGATTGGACTCTTTGTCAAAAACGAGCGGGATCCGGTAGTCCGGACTCCCGGACCCCGGACTCCCGGACCCCGATTTCACGATCCGAGTTGCGCGCGGAACGAGGCGGCCTTGTCCGGTTTGCCCCAGGCCACATAGAGATCAATGAGGCGTGCGATGACGACCTTCATCTCTGTGCCGCCAGATGCGGGCAGCGCCTCGAGCTGACGCCGGGCGTCGAGCAGCGCGTTCTCGGCTTCGGGATAGCGCCGTTCGGCGAGGAGGCACGCACCGAGCAGGCTCCTCGTGGCGCCGAGGCTCCAGTCGTCCTCGCGCATCGTGCGCCGGCGCACCGGCACGATCCCGGGAGCGCGTGACCGGATCCGCAGCCCTTCGCGAAGAAGGGTCTCGGCCGCCGCGGGCTGGTTTCTGGCGAGCTGGATCGATGCGAGATTGATGCTGTAGATCGCCACCAGCTGGTGATCGTTTCCGAACGCGCCGCGGGTCATCTGCACGGCTTCCTGCAGGGCCTCCGCGGCTTCGTCGTAGCGCCCCTGCTCACGCAGCGCTCGCGCGAGGTTGTTGAGCGTGGCGGCCATCACCGGGTGGCTGTTCCCGAAAGCCTTGCGCTGGAGCGCCAGCGCCTGCCGGAACCCGGACTCCGCGCCGAGGTAGTCGCCGCGGCCGGCCGCAACCAACCCGAGATCGTGCAGGCTGACCGCCGTGTTGGGGTGATCCGCGCCGCGTGTCTTGATGTTCAGCTCCAGCGATTGCTTGAGCAGCGTCTCCGCGCCATCGAGGTCCCCGTTCAGTCGCAGCACCGAGGCCAGGTCGCTCAGGCTGACGGCGGTCTCACGATGCTCGCTGCCCAGCACCGTGCGCCTGATGTCCAGCGCTTCGCGGTGCAGCGGCTCGGCGCGTCGGTTCAACCCCTGATCCTGATAGACCCGTCCGAGCTCCACCAGCGTGACCGCAACATCTCCGTGGTCACCGAGCAGCTTCCGCCGGAGGGCCAGCGCACGTTCCAGTGTGCGGCCCGCGCCGGCGTAGTCTCCCTTGTCGGCCAGGACCGCGCCGAGATAGTCGAGCGTTTGTGCGACCTGCGGATTCTCGGGCCCGAACGCCGTCTGCCCGTTCGCGAGCGCCGCTTCGAGCAGCTGCTGCGCCCTGTCGAATTGTCCGAGACGGCGATACGTCCGTCCCATCGCCGTCAGCATCTCGGCCTGCAGCCCCGGCTCGTCCGCCAGATCTTTCTGCACCTGCGCCGCGCCGGCGTCGAGCAGCGCCCGCACGGTCGGCTCGCCCGACGTGGTGCGGATCGCGTACGGATCCGCGCTCGTCAGCAGTCCCATCAGCAGCTCGCTGACCTTGACGGCCTTCGCACGTTCGCGCTGTGCAGCGTCCCGTTCGGCCGACAGCCGGCGCGTATAAACCGTGGTCAGGCCGACGACGAGCACAACGAACGCGACGGTCATCGTCACGCCGGCGACGTGCCGGCGGACGAACCTGGCCGTGCGATAGCCGGGCGTCGCCGGCCGCGCGCTGACCGTCTCGTGGCGCAGAAAGCGGCGCAGGTCCGCGGCGAAGGCGTCGACCGATGCGTAGCGCTCGGTCGGGTTCTTCCTCAGCGCCTTTGCGACGATCGAGTCGAGGTCGCCACGAAGCAGGCGCTGGAGGCGACTCGCGGTGGTCCCGCACAGGGAAGCGTGTTTCGCGAGCGACTCTTCCGGCTCACCCTGCGAGACCACGGCGTCCGACACCCGCGCGGGATCGGACTCGATGATCGCCCGGAGCAGCGTGACCTCGGACTTTACCGCGGGGCCGGCCGGATGCTGGCCCGTGAGCAGTACATAAAGGAGTACGCCGAGCGCATACACATCAGTCGCGGTAGTCACCGGCTCGCCTGACAGCTGTTCGGGTGCGGCGAACTGCGGAGTCAGCGCAGTCCCGCCATTCCGCGCGATCGCGCTCGACTCGGCAGTCGTCGCGCTGCCTGCGCGATCGCGCTCGCGGAGCTTCGCGATTCCGAAGTCGAGCAGCTTCACCTGGCCGCTGCTGCTGACCAGCACGTTCGCAGGTTTGATGTCCCGGTGAACGATCAGGTTCGCATGCGCGTGGGAAACCGCCTCGAGCACGTCGAGGAAGAGCCGGACTCGCGCCTCGACGCCGAGCACGTGGTCATTGCAGTAGCGGTCGATGGCCTGACCGTCGACGTGCTCGAGGACGAGATACGGCTGGCCGGTCGACGAGACACCAGCATCGATGAGATGTGCGATCCGCGGGTGTCTCAGCCGTGCGAGGATCGTGCCCTCGCGAATGAAGCGCTCTTCACCCGCGCGCCCGACCAGGGCGATGTTCAGCAGCTTGACGGCAGCGGCACCCTTGAACCGGCCATCACTCCGTTCAGCGAGCCAGACGCTGCCGGAGCCGCCCTGGCCGATGTGCGAGACCAGCCGGTACGACCCGACCACCTGACCCGCGAGCGACTGCGTCACGGCCGTGCGCGGATCGATCACCGGGCGTTCGAGAAAGCCCGAGTCGTGGACGGTCTGGTGCGCGGAGAGGATCGCGCTCAGCTCGCTGGCGAGCGTCGCGTCCCTGGCCGAGATCGAAGCGAGCCAGGCGGCCCGCCCCTCAGCGGAAACCTCGAGAGCCTGATCAAGGTACGGGCTGAGAACGCGCCACCGTTCAGGGCTTATTCGCGGCATGGGCGTCGGGCGCTGCAGGCGCCTCGCGGCCAATCGCGTGGTGGAGGTAGAGACGGCCCTTTTCCCAGTTGCGTTGAATGGTCCGTTCCGACACGCCGCGCATGGCTGCGATCTCTGCGAAGGAGAAACCGCAGAAGAACTTCAGGTCGATGATCTCCGCGAGGTCCGGCTCGACCTCCGCGAGCTCGTCGAGCGCATCACTGATGAGGATCAACGAGCTCGGGTCGATGACGCTGTCCGCGTGATCGATGCCGAGCGAGGTAATTTCGAACAAGCCGCCGCGCTTTTCCGAGCGCCGCCGCCGGACGTCGTCGATGATCAGCCCCCGCATCACCCGCGCGGCGTACGCCATGAAGCGGGCGTGATCGGCGAAGACCGTCCCTTCCCTGCCGGAGATCGACAGGTAGGCTTCATGCAGGAGCGTCGTCACGCCCAGACCCGCCGGCCCGCGCCGATTCAGTTCCCGGCGGGCGAGGCGATGGAGTTCCTGGTACAACGTCCCGAAAAGCGCGTCCGCGACAACACGTTCATCCCCGGCCGGGCACGGGAGTTCGGAAGTGACGTTCATTTCAGCCTTCCCTTGTCCAAAGCGTGGCGGGTCCATCAGCCACCTGTGCGATATCCCTCTGTCCGGTAGTAATCGAAATCGCCGGGTGAATCACGACACGGCGGGCCGGCGTCCGAACAAAAGGCGAAGAAATGTGCCGGGGAACGATCGCCGAGTATAGCCTCTCCGCGTTGCCAACATTGCCAACATTGCCAACATTGCCAACATTGCCAACATTTAGGGGGTAGTTCGCGGCATGGGGACCAATTTCGAGCCGCCCCGACGGCGCGACAGTGCCCGGAGGCCTTCAATCTTGGCAATGTTGGCAATCTTGGCAATGTTGGCAATGGGCAGCGTGCTATCGCAGAGCTTCAGTGCCCCCTCTGACCCGGCCACCGATCTGGTCCGGACCCGCCTTTTCCTCACCACCACGGCACCTGCCATCGATCTGACGGTCCAGGGAGCGTCACTGGCGAACGCCGTGTTCACCCTGCGGGCTGGGCCGGAGAGCGTTCGGGAGGTCATCGACCACGACACGATCCACGTCACCCGCAACCCGGAGCGCGCACCCCTCGATCTCGAGATCGACACCATCCTCGCCGGTGTCGTCCCGAAGGCCACGGTTGGATGGCGGCTCGCCAGTGAGGCCGCCGCGCCGGCGCGACTCGAAGTCTGGAACGTCACGAGGCGTGGCGCGGCGCGCGTGGACGAGTTCAGCACGGACAACGGCGACGCGGCATTCACGACCAGGGGCGAGCTGCTGCGCAGCCCGGAAACGATCGTGCGGGTGCCGAACGTCCCCAGCCGCCTGGTGGTCGCGTTCTTCTACCCGTGGTGGGATCGCACAGGCTGGTCGAATGCCGCGCTCTTCACCGACGCACCGGCGCGCCCGTACGACTCGAATGATCCGGTAGACGTGGCGCGCGTCATGGGTGAGGCGAAAGCAGCAGGGCTCGATGCTCTGGTCGTTTCATGGGCGGGGAAGGACTTCGACGATCGAATCGATCATCGCCGGATGATCACCTGTCTCACCGGCGCGCAAACCGCGGGCACGAAGGTGGCCGCCCTGTTCGAGACGACGGTGGCCAACCCTCAGCACGAGGACGGGCTCGCGGATCCCGAGACCGTGTTCCGCTGGCTCGCCGACATCGTCGATCTCTACGCGCCGCACCCTGCCTACCTCAGGGTCGATGGACGGCCGGTGGTGATGGCGTACGCAGCGCAGCGCATGGCACAAGCGGGGTGGACGGAGGCCTTGGGCAAACTGCGCGCGAGCGGCCGCGACGTGCTGCTGATCGGCGAGGGGATCAACGCCACCCGCCTCGGCGCGCTCGACGGGCTCTTCTACTACGCCTCGAACGAGTATCAGGGCGATCAGATCTTCGACTTCGATCGCACGCAGAGTCTGAGCGTGCGGACCTACCACCTGTTGCCAAACGACACGGGGAGGCGGCGGATCTGGGTGGCGACCGTGAGTCCGGGCTACGACGATCGCCAGTTGAAGGACGGGCGAATCCCCCGGACGTCCGACCGCGACAACGGCCGCTACTACGATCGCCAGTGGCAGGCTGCGATCGACCTGCGCGCAGACTGGGTGGTCGTGACCAGCTGGAACGAGTGGATGGAGAACACGCAGATCGAGTCCAGCGTGCGCTATGGCGATTGGTACGCGACCCGGACGAAGATGTGGGCCGATCGCTTCCGCCGCAGGCAGGGCGGCATCTTCTGAGCTCTCGAGCTCAACCGAGCGTCGATCGACGGTCCAGACCTGACTATCGTTTTTTTGCGCCCTTTGCCGTCCTGGCGGATTTCACTTTGCGCGCAGCCGTTGTCCGCTCACCGGAGGTCGACTGCTTCAGGTCCGCGCGGTGTGCCCGCTCGTACGTCTGGATGTCCTTGAATCGTCCCGACGCGTCACGGACGGCGTAGAGTTTCTTGCCGGTTGTGCTGCGATGTGTCGTTCGCCTGGCCATCGGGTTGTCCTTTCTCGTTCGGCTCTCGTTCGGCGCCGGAGGCGCGATCGGCCACGGCATGTCGTGGTCGCGCGTTCGCGCGTGCCCAAACACGCGCAACCCCACGTTCGGCGACGGCCGCCATCTCCTGCGAGCACGATGCGTGCCTGAGCGATTCAGAACGCGACCCGGAGCCCAACGGTTGGATAGCCGAAGCTGCTCTCGGGGTCGCGGACGTCCCGGAGCTCGACCCGAAGACCCGCATAGCCTGAGAGATGTCTGGACGCGCGGACCTCCATCTCCATGAGCCCGAACAAGCCAATCGACCGGATGGTGGTGCTGCCTGCATGTTGCGAGGCGTTGATCGTCGTGTCGTGAGCCGAGCGATCGAAGTAGAGTCCCGGGCCCGCCCCGCCGATGAGCGAGACCCGTCCGATTACCGTCCGTCCGAGGATGCCGCCACCCAGCCCGTAGCTCGAGATCCGCCGCCCCTCCTGTCCTTCCATCGCGGGGATCCGAACGCCTTCGGGCCCGGCCTGCGCGGGTGAATCGAACACCCTGGTCGTGGCCTTTTGCGTCAATCGGAGATCCAGTCCAAAACCGGCGCGCGGGGACAGCCATCGCCTCCAGGCGACCTGCACTCCGGGCTTCGCGTCACGAACCGACGACAGCAAGGCCCACTGCGCACCGGCATCGATCGACTGATCGAGACCGCCCCGCGCTGACGGCTGTGCGGCAACCGGGCGGGGGTCAT
>Ga0207428_10002518_pt1 | contig 18290 bp, 17 predicted proteins | sample RhiMethybrSRZTD1_FD_187600 | JGI IMG/M metagenome (GOLD analysis project Ga0207428, IMG submission 187600) | Populus rhizosphere microbial communities from Tennessee, USA - Rhizosphere MetaG P. TD hybrid SRZTD1 (SPAdes) (version 3) | ecosystem: Host-associated > Plants > Roots > Rhizosphere >...
GCGAAATTCGAACAGAAGAACGCCGAAGAAAATTTCGAGCGCGCGCAGCAAGCATTTCGTCGCGCATTCGAGCTCGATCCGGATCTCTCCTCCGCACACAACTTGTACACGGGGCTCGAAGTCGAGGAGCTGGGACGATCGCGCGAAGCGATGGTTCGCCTGCTCGAGCGCGCGAAGAAGCGCACCACCGAGCCGCAGCTCTTCGTCGGGCTCGTTCTGACTTGCCGCTTCTGCGGGCTCATCGAAGAATCACTGGCCGCCGATCGCCGCGCGCGCCATTTGGATCCCGGCGTGCGCACGAGCGTGCACTATACGTATCTCGGCATGGGCGACTGGACACGCGCGATCCAGTACGACGACGACAAAGACATGAAATTCGTGACGCGGATGGCGCTCTTCGCGACCGGGCGTACGGAGGATTCGATATCCGGTGTTTGCGTGGATACTTCCACTTTACCGGGTGTGGAGCGGCAGGTGATCGAGTCGCTTCGTGCAGCTCAGGACATGCGCCGCGACGAATGCCTCGCTGCTTGCCGCGCAGTGCTCGATTCGAGATTCCGCGACCCGGAAGGGCGGTTCCTTCTGTTGCGCAATCTCTCCCGCATTGGCGAGATGGACCTGGCGATATCGGTGCTGGGAGATTGTGTCGAGCGCGGCTTTCATCCCCGCGTCATGATGGATGTTGATCCTTGGCTCGCGCCGCTTCGCGCAATCCCCAAGACGCGCGAATGGATGAGCCGCATGGAGTCTGCGATCGCTGTTGCACGCGCCAGCTATGTTGAAGCGGGAGGTCCTGCGCTTCTGGGCGTGGGGTAAGTGGGTGCACTACACAAACGTCGGGGCAGAAAGAGTCGCCGAGATCGTCAGTCGCGAGCTCGAGGCTTTTGTCGCCTCCCGGGATCACTTTTAGGTCCGATCGGGAGCCAGGGTTTAAACCGCCTCTTCCCCTATGCTATCTTAGTCGTCGGATCGCCCCTGCGAAACACCTGGAGCTCCCCCCCGATGGCCCCTCGCGGGAAACCCTTGCCCTCCTTGCACCCATTGGCTGCTGCTGCCTTTCTTGCGGCATCTTTGCTGCTTTCGACCGCGGCTCAGGCAGCACGTTTCTACGACGTCACGAGCGGCTCCGGGGTGAATCTTTCCGAGTTCACCTACGGATTGGCTTGGAACGATTTCAACAGCGACGGGAAGCGCGACCTCTTCGTCTGCCGTCACTTCGCTCCGCCGGTCATCTATCGCGGAATCGGCAACGGAGATTTCAATTACTCGTTCACTCCGGCTTTATTCGATTCGGCCGATCATCACGGCCAGGTCGTCGCCGACTTCGACAACGACGGCGACGCGGACATCTATCTCACCGGAGGCGCAGAGGGAGGAGTGGGCAGCATTGGAAAACACCTTTATCGCAACGACGGCAATTTCCAATTCGTGAACATCGCTGCGGAATCGGGAGTTCTCGACAGCTTGGGGCGCGGGCGAAGCTGCTCGGCAATGGATGTCAACAACGACGGATGGCTCGATCTCTTCGTGGCGAAGGCGCGGCGAATGGGATCACCGAACTCGCTATTCCTCAACGATGGAGCCGGGCATTTCACGGACATCGCCGCGTCAGCGGGAGTCGCGTATGAGTTTGGCAGCGTGGGCGGCGTGTTCGGAGATTACGATCGTGACGGCAACGCCGATCTCTTCGTGTCCGGCGAAGAAGATACGCTCAGCGAATCGCGCCTCTACCACAACAATGGCGATCTCACGTTCACGGACGTGACCGGAACAATGCTGCCTGGCCTGGGACGCGTCGCCGCTGCGACCTGGGGCGACTACGACAAGGATTCCGATTTGGACTTGGCCTTGGGGCTTGGCGATGAAGCGCTGTTCGATGGCGCTGAGTGGACCTCAGACAAGATCACGTTTTTCTTCAACGCCCGCTCCGATGAGAATGGGATGGACGCGATTGACTTCTACACGAGCGGTTCCACGGTGAATTTCGATCTCTATTATGAAGGCTATTACGATCCGGAGTTCATCTTCATCGGGGCCAACGGTGCACATCCAGGGCCCAATTCCCCGGTCTCCATTACGCGCACGCAAGCCGCCGGGCAGCCCGCTTACACCATTGGGCAGTCGATCGGCATGTACATTTGGACCGAAGGGAATTCCTGGAAAGTCCGCTGCTGCGCACCTCCCGAGCAAGGACACAACTTCGGCGGCGTCATCGATGGCAATTCATCGATGTCTTCGATTGCGACCAGCCAGCTCGAGCCGTACACGCATGGACCGCGAGGAACCCGGATCTACCGCAACGACGGGACGATCTTCACGAACGTCACCGGCGCAGCCGGCATTACGGACGGAGTCAACGTCCGCAATCTCACTTGGGTCGACTACGACCGCGATGGCGACCTCGACCTGCACGTGCTGGCGAAAGGAGACACGAAGTCTCAGAACGAGCCGGATCTGCTCTATCGCAACTCCGGCGGCACTTTCTCGAACCAAACCTCCCAGCAGCACATTGAAGGTCCCACGCATGGTCTCGCCGATGCCTGCGCGTGGGACGACTACGACGGTGACGGAGATCTGGACGTGGCAATCTTGTCAGGAGGTCCGCCGCGCGTCTTTGCGCTCATGGAAACGGATCGGCTCTACATGAACGACTCTCAGCCGCGCAACGAGCTGCGCGTGAATCTGGAAGGCGTCGTCTCACAACGGGATGGCCTGGGAGCGTGGGTCACTTGCGTCTCTTCCGCCGCCGGCACTCAAACTCAATATGTCACAGCGAATGCATGGCGCGGAGGACAGGTGATGCTAGATGCGTATTTCGGTCTTGGCACCGGCACGCAAGCACAATTGCTTCGCGTGGAGTGGCCTTCCGGACTTGTGAACGAATTCACGAATGTGCCGATGGGAGATGTCACCGTCACCGAAGAAGGCGAAGGGCTCGATGCGCCGGAGATTCTTGCGACAAGCGAGGAATTGCGACTCCACGTTCGGCAGACGCCAGCAGTAAGGAACATCCTTTTTGATGTGGCGGGCGGCGGCCAGGTGCCTTCCGTCCTCGAGATCTTCGACACTGCTGGGCGGCGCATCTTCGAGCAAAGCTTCGCAACCACACCCCCGATCATTGATTGGGTGGGCCGGGACACATCGGGAAGACTTGTCGCGAACGGCATCTACTACGCGCGCCTGCGCGAGCCCAACCGTCAGGCTCGTGCGAAAGTCGTGATTCTCCGGAAGTAACTCCCCTGCCGCGTCACCTACGCGCGCGTTGGAGCGGCTTGAATTCAGCCCCCACAGGCTGATAGCCTCCCCTCGCCTCTCCCGGAGTCCCTCATGAAGCAGCCGCAGGTTTCAGGTCTGCCTTCTATCCGCACTCGTTGCGATCAAATCAACAACGGATCTGCTTCTGGTGCCGGGAGACTGGCAATGTCCTGATCCACCGTTGTCATTCGACACTGATCAACAGAGCGGCATTGCTCTCTCATCGAGAGGAGAGCGGAATGAAACTGTCCCATACTGCGATTCGAATCACCTTTCTCTTTCTCACGCTCGCTCCCGGCACAGCGCTGGCGCGCTACGACGCCGCGGGCAACATCATCGGCGAGGGCTCTGGCGGTCCGGTGAACGGGCTCGGCGATGTTTGCGGTACTTGTCAGGCACCGGATGGGGATCTTGGAGTGGACTTCAAAGGCAACGATCTGATCGTCTATGCGGGAGACAACAAGATTCGCCGGTACCAAAGCTGTGGAGAGGTCGAGTCCATCACACCGAGCCCGGCCCCCGTATTCGGCTTCGACGTTGGATATGATTCGGCGCGCGACCTCTATCTCATTTCAGACTCGTCGCTGCAACTCATTTTGACTTATGCCGCCGATGGCACTCAAGCCGGATCATTCGCAGCAATCGGGAATCCTGTTGGCGTCACTTACGATCCGAGCAGGGATGTGTATTGGGCCTGCGATTGGACGACCAACCGAGTGTACGCGATCAATGCGGACACCGGCGTCATCGGCCCCGTCTTCGCGGTTCCGATCGGGACGCGCATCGCCGGGACCGGCTACGACGCGACCAACGACGCAATCGCTTACAACGCCCGTGATCAGGCGACTGGACACTGGATCTCGGCAGTGGATGGCAGCTTGATCGCAAGCTACTCCATTCCGTTGGGCGGGTTGAACAACGGAGCAGGCTGCGGCATCGACCCTTTGACGACCAACGTTTGGCTCTCGCACTACGAGCAGCCGTTTGTGTACTGCATCTTCGGACTCGGACCGATTGCAGTCGAGCCGAACAGCTGGGGCAGCATCAAAGCCAGCTATCGGTGAGTAGTCACTCTTAAAGAAGCGCCAAGCACTGGCGACGCACCTTTATCGGAGGATCCCCATGCGAAAGTTGGTACTCGGACTTGCTGGATTCGCACTCCTCGGCGGGTCTGCCGTCGCACACGCCGGCCCGCACATTACGCTCAATCCAGGGAATCAAACTCCTGGGGAACAGGGCCAGGGCAGCGTCCCCTGCGATGTTCTGCTTCGCTACGATGATGGAACTGACGACACGCTCGATTACGGGCCAACACTGGGTTGGTATTCCGACACCGATTATCAATACCTGGGCGCTCGTTTCACTCCGCCCAATACCGGGTCCAACTACCTCATTCAGAGTGCGAGCTTTTATACGGACTTCTGGGTCGCGCCAGGTCAAGTCGACATTCACGCACAGGAGTTCGACAACGCCGCCAATGCGACGCTCGGATCGGTCAACGTCACCGGATCTGGGACGTGGGAAGTTGAGTTCGCCACGCCGATCTGCATTCCGGCCGGCAAGGAGTATCTCATCTTCTTGTGCCCGCCACGCGGCGGTGGCTGGGGCGTGTGCGGTGAAGATCTCAGCGCACCGCACAATCGCTCGTACTGGAGCCTCAATAGTCGGTGTGGGCCGGAGAACGAATATTCCGCGGACCTCATGATCTGGTCCTGCGTAACCGAGTGCGGAACGGTTTCCACCAGTGAGTCGACTTGGGGAAGCATCAAGACCGGCTATCGCTGATCTGGAATGCCCTACACTCCGGGGAGTCCGAAACGATTCCCCGGAGTCTCCAGGCGGCACGGACATCTATGCGCTAGAGGCGGGCGGCGAGCGACCGCCGCCTCTCCCCTATCTCATCAACACGACCTTCTGCATTTCTTCGAATCGATCCGCATTGGCACGCAGCCGAATCATGTAGACGCCGTTGGCGACGACTTGCCCTTGATCATTCCGTCCATCCCATTCGATTTCGTGCGGTCCCGCCGTCTGCAGTCCGCTCGCGAACGAATGCACCAGTCTTCCTCCCAGATCGATCACCGAGATCTCCACGTTACTGTCTCTGGCGAGCTCATAGGAGATGGTCGCCGGGCCGGCAGACGGGTTCGGAGAAATCGGACGGAGCGCAAAGGACAGCGCTTTCTCCGCGAAAGGCGCGGCAGTGATTGTGCCGCATTTGGTATCGAGAAAAGGAAGGCAGAATTGCGCCGCATGCAGCGCTTCAACGTCGCTCCCGGTAATCAGGAGCCGCTCGAAGCCCACGCCACCGGAGACGTCGAGCGTTGGATCGTAAATCCTGCTCGAGCTCACGAACGGCTCTTGGGCTTCGGTCTGTCCGTTGCTAATGCACACCTGCGCGACATAGCCGTCCGAACGGCCGAGATACGCTTTGCCGGAGAGCGGCAAAACCGCCGGCGCAGACACAAATGGAATTCCGTTCGATTGCGTCGGTGGGAAGATCGGCACCGTGTTCGGCCCCGTGTCGCGAATGCCGTGAAGGAATCCCGGTTGATCGACGGCGAGAATCGCTACCGTGCCGCCCGTTTCGGGCCAGATCGCGATGCGCGATTGAATCTGCAGAGGAGCACTCCAGCTGGGCGCCCCGGTGATGCTGTCGAACTTGCGGATCATTCCCGTCGAGGTGACCACATAGATTCGGCCGCCAAATCCTGCAGGCTGTACGAACATCGGACGCGACTTGATGGGACCCGCCTGGACGCTCCACTTCAATGCTTTGTTCGTCGTATCGATCGCAAAGACTGTCGGCCCACTCGCTGCGGTTAACTCCGTTCCGCAGAAGAGCGTGTTCGTGGCGTAGTCGATCGCACATCCGTCGACGCCGTAGTCCATGGCCACGGTAGGCGGGGAGTTGAAGATCCACTTGGGATTCCCGTTGTTCGAGAAACAGGCATACACACGATTCTCGGTATGGGAACCGAGGTATCGCGTCAGGATGAAGACGGCATCGTTTCCGCCCCATGCAGTCTGAAACGTGGAATTGGAGAAGCTCGCGAGTTGTACGGCAGGCGTGCCGATCACTTGATCATTGGGAAATCCGGGCCGCCGGAGATCCTTGAGCCAGTGGAGATTCCCGGTGGTATCCAGCTTGTAGAGAAAACCGTCCTCTGCTCCCAAATAGATCGCTTCCGGGCCTGCGAGGCTCGCCGGCACGGGAGTCGGGAAATTCGTGATCGGCGCTCCCGAGGGAGTGGACCAGGTCCAGGCAACATCCCCGGCGACGTGGCCCGCGATGGTTTCACTCCACACCGCGCGCAGCTCAGACGCCACTGCGTAATAGCTGAGCTGGCCTTCACCGGCGGCTTGGGTCACCGTGGTCGAGACACTCCAGCAGGCGGATGCGAGACATTCATCCACCGCGGCAAATTGAATGGCGGTGGAAACAAAAGAGAAGAAGAATAGAGTTAGCCAGCATGCACGCAATTGAGTCCTCATTGCGACCTCCCACGGCAGTCGATCGTATGGAACGGCGGGTTGTGACGAGAATCTTAACAACGCGGTGGTGGCGAAATCAAAGCGGCTACGAGACCTTGCTGATGTGAGATAGAATCGCCGCAATGTCGACGGAGACCGTCACTCGTACCATGCTGGACCGAGGCCTCGACACTTCCGGCGGTACCGGATTCTTGAAGGAACGTCTGGCGCTCGTTGGCAAGACGCTCTTTCTCGTGTCGTTCGGGTTCTACCTCTTCCTGCTGGCCAGCATGGTCCTCATCGGCCACGCCCAATGGATGGATGTGGTGCGCGGGCCCATCTCACTCGGTCACCTCTGTGCCAGCTCGACCATGGGTTTGCTCTGGCTCTTGACCAGCCGGCCTTCGATTTCCTTGGCCACGCTGGGTGCGCTCGACGCCTTCAGCATCATCATCGGCGGCGGTTTTCTCGCCTACATGACGGTCAACGACCAAGGCCAAGTGCTCCAGGCGCTGCTGGCGATCACGGTGACGGTCATGATCCGCGCCATCTTGGTGCCGTCAACGCCCGGCCGAACGATGTTTCTCACCGCTTTGGCGTTCGTTCCCATCATCGTCGTGAACATCGTGCGCCACCATCCAACGGATCTCATGCCCGGTTTCAGCGCGAGTTATCAGAAGTTGCACATGACTCTCAACACCATTTTGTGGAGCGTTCTCGGGACCACGCTGGCGACCGTGACCTCGCGCGTTACGCACGGGCTTCGCCAACAGGTCGCGGAAGTGAGCGAGCTCGGGCAGTACATTCTCGAGGAGAAGATCGGAATGGGCGGGATGGGAGAGGTTTGGCGGGCTCGTCATCGCATGCTGATCCGGCCGGCGGCAGTCAAGCTGATCCGACCGCGCGCGTTGGCGGCGGAGTCCGGTGATCCCGAGCTTCTCATGCGGCGCTTTGAGCGCGAAGCGCGGGCCACGGCTGCTCTCAAATCGCCGCACACCGTGCAGCTCTACGACTTCGGCGCGACCGATGACGGAACGCTGTACTACGTCATGGAGTTGCTCGATGGTCTCGATCTCGACACGCTGGTGCGACAGCATGGACCTCAGCCTGCCGAGCGAGTGATCCACCTCTTGCGCCAAGTCTGCTCATCACTTGCCGACGCGCACGCCAACGGCCTCGTTCATCGCGACATCAAGCCGGCCAACATTGTGGTCAGCCGCGCCGGCATCACGTTCGATTTTGTCAAAGTGCTCGACTTCGGGTTGGTCAAGCTCGACAGCACGCAGCGCATCGATAAGGAGGCCGTGAAGCTGAGCTCCGCCGGTACAACGAGCGGCACGCCGGGTTTCATGGCTCCGGAAGTCGTGACCGGCGGCGAAACCGATCACCGCGTCGATGTGTATGCATTGGGCTGCGTCGCTTATTGGCTACTCACCGGAAAGCTCGTCTTCGAAGGCGACAACGTGATGCAAGTCTTGATCGATCACGCTCGCACGCCGCCGACGCGGCCGTCGATGCGCGCGGAGACGACGATCCCAGCGTCGCTCGATGACCTCGTCATGGAATGTTTGGAAAAGGAGCCGACGCGCCGCCCATCGAGTGCCGAAGTCATCGGCGCGCGGCTGGAGGAAGTTCCCGGAGTCGCGGACTGGACCGCCGAGCGAGCGGAGCGCTGGTGGGAGATGCACAGGCCCGCTCCACGAGACGTGCGGCCCGCAGCCGACATCCTACTGTCGCACGAGGCTCGTCAACTGCGCATCGGCCGTGGCGTGCGTTTGCGCGGGTGACTTCGTGCCTCCGTTACGCACTCACCGCCGCGATCGACTTCCCATTCGCGGCCATTGAGTTCCCATTCGCAGCGATCGAGTTCCCATTCGCGGCGATCGAGTTCCCATTCGCGGCCATCTCGTCCCGGTAGGCGTTCGGGTCGTGCGAGAGAGCGCCGGCGGGAAGCCACTTCCACATGTCGCCGAGATCCCTCTGCACTTGGTTGTGGTAAAACGCCGGCAAAACGGCATTGTCGCCTTCGAAGAAACTCCGCACCGAGCCATCGGTCGCCAGAAGCTTTCGGACTTTCGAATCGTATCGGATGCGTCCCGCGCCTTCCGACGACAGGGCGCGCACGAAATTCAATCCGAGCGCAATGGCGCCGCGATTCGCTCGAAGCCTTCTCCCAATCGACCTCAAAGAGAACGAATGCCGGCGCAAATCGATGATGTGATCGTACAACTCGTCCAACGCGTAGTTCTTGGGTCGCACGTTCGTCGCGCTATTGTTGTTCAGAAAGTGGAACGGAACGGACAGCACTCGGCTCGCCCTCTGAAGCACGAGGTCGAGCGGCGCGGATCGGCCGAACGAGGAAAGGAGCGAGTACGCCGGAAATGCGCCCGGAGTCATCTCCACAAAGCGCTTGGTGAGCTCGAAGGGTTCGCGGCCCTCATCTTCGTCGAGACCCAGAACAAAATTCGTCTGCACGTAGGGGATGAATCGGAGAACCATGTTCACGTGTTCCGAGACCCGCTTCATCTTCTCCAGTCCGACAGTCTGTCCGGTCTTGGACTTGTTGCCGCAGGAGAACCAGGACTCGATTCCGGGAAGAATGGCTCGAAATCCACTGCGCTGGAGGCGGCGCAAGCGCGACTCCGTTAAGAGCGAAAGGCTGCTCTCCGCCGCGAAGTCGATACGGTTCGGCGGGACTGAACCCTCGATGGCATCCATCGTCTCCTCGAAGCGCATCCCAAAGTTCGGGTCGTGCCATCCCACGATGGGACGTTTGAGACGCGTCAAAAGAAAACGCAGGTCTTCGCGAATCTGATCATGGCTCAAAGTCTGGAAGTCCACCGTTGAATCGACGCAGAAGCTGCAGGTGTAAGGACACCCCAAGCTCGAGATCATCGGAACGATCTTGATCCAGGGAGCCTTGGCAATCGTTGGCTCGATGAATCGCCACCGCTCCTTGACTCCGGGAAGATGCTTGGGCTGACGGGGCGCCGCCATCCGCTTGCCCATGGGACGATGCGGAGCGGCCTCGCGCAGCAAGTTCTCCAAGACGATGCGATCGGTGAGCCCCAGCACATAGTCGAAATACTTGCAGGCATCCTCAGGGTAGGAGCGCGCATGGGGACCGCCCAGAACCGTGATCGCTCCCCTCTTTCGGAAGAGATTACTCAGCGCGTAGGCAAATTGCGCAGCATGAGTGAATGCCCCGATGAAGAGCACATCCATGTCTTTCGGGAGCTCTCGTTGCAAATCCTCTTTGCCCGTGTAGCACACGAAGTTCACTTCGTGCCCCAGCTCTTCGCACCAGACCGCAATCACTTGCGGCATGATGCTCGCGAAATTCGGGGTCATGATTCGTTGCCAGGATGAGCTGGAAGGACTTTTCGTGACGAGGTCTAAGACGGTGATTCGAAGACGACGCAAATTAACTCCGACGGTGAAGTGACGTGGAAAGATTATGGCACCTCCATAAAGTAATTGTAAACTGGCAAGCCGGCAAACCGAGCTCGATCGCGGTGCGAGATCCGACTGACGCCAGGCGAACATCATCATTCCCTCACTCGAGTACCGACGCGACGCACCAGTCTCCTGGCCAAGTGAGTTAAGCAGCTGAGCTCATTGGTAAGGCGTGATAAACCAATGGTTAAGCGGTCCTTCGGGGGATCGCCCCTTGACTCTGCGGTTCGCTTCACCTATATTGGTTAATCAATTAGGAATTACTCAAGGCGGCTAAACCAGCCGAGTTATGGGAAATTGCCTTGGCACCCACACGTTAGGAGGATGCCATGCACGCACGGAGAGTCTCGATCAAGCTAAAACCGAATAGCGCAACTCAGCTCACGCAGAAGCTCGAAAAGGAAATCCTTCCCTTGCTTCGCAAGGCGAAGGGGTTCCAGGATGAGATCCTGCTGGTTACCGGAGACGGTACGAGAGCGTTCGCGATTAGCTTGTGGGATAAGGCGGAGAGTGCGGAGAACTATACCCGTGACACCTACCCCAAGGTCTTAGAGATTGTCGGCAGTCTGGCCGAGGAAGCTCCGAAAGTGCGGAGCTATCAAGTCACGAGCTCAACGTTCCACAAGATCGTCGCTCCTCTTCCGGCTTGACTCTTCTGCTAAATCGACCTCCAATGATCGTCAGTGGCTATCGAATTGCGCGAGCTTGGTCTCAAGCCGCGCCCCCCATTGCGCGCTCAACAGTTGAGCCGCATCCAACGCGGGATGGTTTCCCGCAAACACGAGAAGTCGGGAAGTATCGGATGGTGCAGCAGTACCGCAGGGCCGTGCTCCGACAATTCGAAAACGAGTAAAGGAGTACGGACAATGCGTACGACAGGAACCGTCAAGTGGTTCAATGAAGAAAAGGGCTTCGGCTTTATCGCGCGTGATGACCAGGAGAAGGATGTCTTCTGCCATCACTCCGCGATCCAAGGACAGGGCTTCAAATCCCTCGCCGAAGGACAGAAGGTCGAGTTCGACGTCGTTCAGGGCCAAAAGGGCCCGGCGGCAGAGAACGTCACCATGGTCGCCTAAGCCTTAACCTTCTGTTGACCGAGTACTTGAACCCCGCCGGCGAGAGCCGGCGGGGTTTCTTGTTCGCGGCAGTTTATCCGCGGCGCCTTGCGGCCTTGGGTCTTTGAAAATTCAGCGGATCCCTGAGGTTCTGCAATTCTCGATAGTAGTAGACCGGCGTCGGCCGGCGGTCCTTGAATCTCAGCGTCTTCAGAAAGTCGAGCTCTTGTTTCGATGCATCTCCGCTCAGTGAGGAGTCTTTCAGAAAATCTTTGAATCCCGGCTCCTCGTCCAGGACGTCGTCATCACTTGTTTCGACGAATTCGAATCGTTTCGGGTCTCCGGGAGACAGCCGGCTGCTCAAGATAATCTCCATCGCGAAATTGTCGAGATTGATGTCCCACGATTCAATGAGCGGATCGAGAAACGAAACGAAATTCTCCCCGGTCACATTGAAGACATTCGCATTCATGAACTTGATCGTGACGGAGCGCATTTGCTTATAACTGCGCCCGCTGAGCCGAGCCGCGAGCCGGAGCCAATTCTCGCTATTCAATTCTTCCTTGGCGACTCTCTTGGCGACTTCCAAGAGCTTTTGAGTCACGAAACGTTCGACTTCTCCAAACGGTTCCTTTTCGAAGATCGTCCGAATCTGCCTTTCTCTGGCCGGAACGCACTTGCGAAGAATGAACTCCCGGACTTCCTTGACTAAGGCAGGGGGAGGATTTCCCAGGCTTCGCAGAGCCTCTTCCCTCCGCTGAATGGCGGCAAGCTTGGTCAACTTCCCGCTCGGCAGATTCAGGAACTTGGCCATTCTCTCGTAGACCTTGGTGCGGCCGGGAACGGGAGGTAGCTTTTTTCGATTCAGCAACTGAGAGATATAGGACTCCGTGACTCCGGCTGCGGCCGCCAGGTCTTTCTGTTCGAGTCCCAAATCTCTGAGACGCTGCTTCACCACCGAAGCGACGTCCATTGCTACCCCCTTCTCGCTTCTCGAACCGAGCGGACTCACGACAAGAGGATCATTCCTGAAACCTTGGTTGCAGATCAAGGTGAATTCACTCGAATTGATGAAGTGGCAACAGAGCTGCCGAGTAGGCTGAACCGGTTTCGGTTATCCAGACAGCCCTTCGATCCCGCGGAGTGGTGGCGACGCGGCGCTCGTATCGGCGTCCGGGCCCTCAGATTCGAATGATGAGGCCGCCAGTCAGATCGAACTGACCGATGCCATAGCCTCCAAAGGTGGCGAACCCGCCTGCGGGCCCGACTGCGATCGTGCCGCCACCCTCGATCAAGGTGAATGGGAACGTGCCCTGAAACATGAATCCGACTCGATCTCCATAGGCTTTGACGCCAAATCCGAGAAGCATCGAGAACTTCCAGTCGTCCTCATCGAAATCGGACGCGGAAAAGCGTGTTGCTCCAACCGTAAACGAACCGTAGGGGAACAACTTGCCGCGCTCGACTCCAGCGAGCCCTCCGATCTGAAAGTATTCGACAGCGACGTCGGTCGAGACTTTGCCAAGCGTGCGACCTCGAAAAACCAAGTCAGTGTCTTGACGTCGATACTGCAGCCGCACCTGCCCGTCGGGTCGTACGGTGAAATCGCCTGTAATTCCCCAATAGGCGCTGTCCTCCAAGTCGAGCTCACCGGAATCGAGCTCGCCCCCGGCACTCCGCGCACCTGTCCAGACGTAGCCCACCTGCGGAATGAGCTCGAAGCGATGCTCGGACGACGAAGTACTGGAATACTGTGCCGAGACGGAAGTCCCGGACATCAGAATGAAGAGAATTGCGAGGACGGATCCCGCAAGCCGTTTCAGCTCATCGTTGGTCAGTCGTCGGTTTGGCATATCCCAGTTTCTGAAGAGGGTTGGTCAGCGAGAGACGCGTGAAAGCGATCGACATTGTGGAGTGCGCACATTCTTCGGTCCACTAGTTCTGGCAACCCCCAAGTTGGCTACAGCCACATCCGCGCGAGTCCGGCAGCCCGCCGTGCGTCAGCCAGATTTCCGCGATGCATGTACCAGTGGTCGGCGAGAAACTGCAGGCAGAGCCGGTAGGTACCGAAAGTACCTTCGAAGCCCGCGGGTACGCTCGCGCCCACCCTGTCGAGATCGTCCTCCGAAAGCGAGTCGAGAAGCGCGATCGTCGACTCGCGCGCCTCACGACATTTGGCAAGGACTTGGTCGAAGGGAGGGAATTGGCTGATGTCCCCGCTCGTGTCCGCTCCGTCGAAGATCTTCTCCCACTCCACCAACGGATTCCCCTGCCCAAGCATGAATCCATGAACAATCAAGGCCTCGATGTAGGCAAGGTGTCCAAGCACCCACAGAGTGTGGCAGCCTCCTCTCGATGTCGGGAATACGACACAGTACTCTCGCATTTCCTCGACGCGAGCCAAAACGCGATCCCTGCTCGTCATCAAGTTTCCACGTATGAGATCGATGGATTGCATGACCCAATCGCATATGCCCACTAACCCGAGTGCGCCACCTCTTTCAGACTCTTGGAAGCCTCCACAATGAGCTTCGCCACCGCATCGGGTTGAGAGACGTAGATCGCGTGACTGCCGGGGACCTCCACAACCTTCGCTCCAATCCGCTTCGACATGAAACGCTGGGCGGGCGGTGGAATCATCCGGTCGTCCGTGGCAACCAAGTACCAGCTTGGTTTGGTCTTCCAGGCCGGCTGGCTGATCGTGCCACTGAGCGCGTCGACGCCCCAGGGCACTTGCGAGTCGGCGAGGAACTCCGCTTTTCCCAAATCGACGTCCGCCGCGAAGGAGGCTGGGAACTTCGCCTTGTCCAGGAACAGATATCCATCCTGCGGTGGGAGAATCGGAGGAACCGGCGCACCCGGCGGCGGATCCTTGATCAAACTGGACACTGATTCTCCTTTGTCTGGAGCAAACGCAGCGATGTAAACGAGTCCAACCACCTTGGGATCGCTGCCCGCTTCGGTGATCACGGCTCCGCCGTACGAGTGGCCGACGAGAATCACCGAGCCATTCTGCGCGGCGAGGATGAGCTCAGTTGCGGCGACATCGTCTTCCAGCGATATCGTCGGATTCTGAACGATGCTCACTTTGTAACCTTCATTCCTCAGAATCTTGTAGACGCCCTCCCACCCCGATCCGTCCACAAAGCCGCCATGAACCAGAACAACATTCTTCACCGACGAGTCTTGTGCGGCAGGCATCCTGAGCTCCTTTCCAAGAGATTCGCTGCGAGTAGAACGCGAGGCGGTTCAGCAGCAAGCGCCAGCATGCGACACGACGGATCGTGCGCTGGCGCCGCCAAGAACGCTCGACAGTTTGCTCCCCGACGCGCGTCGGCCGCAAGTACGTCCTGTGGAGCAGGTCTCTTCAATCATCGGCCGGTGGTTGTTCCTCCCAGCTTGCCGATGACTTCATCGATTTCCCCAGTCAGCGAATCATCGCGATGCGCTGGGGCAATCGCGCGTGCCGCTGCGAGGTGGGCCACATCGAGCGCCTGATCGCTCGTGGCGGGGATGTCGGGGACGACACCTTTTCCGTCCCAATTCGTGTTGGTGATGGGATTGCGCGTCACAGCGTGCGGAAGAATGACCCCAAACCGATCCGACAGGAGGAGCTGCAACGAGGGATTGGCGCCACCGCGGCTCACTTCTCCAACGACAGTCACTCGCTTCAGCGCCTGTAGATCGTAGGCAAAAGACTCCGGCGCCGAAAAGGTGCTCTTGGACATCAAGACGTAAACGGGCTTATCGAGATACTTCGGACCGGGGACAAAGGCGGATGTCCACACTTGCTTCAGCCCATCCTTCGACCTGACCTCGCTGAGCGCCGTTGCATCAGGCAGGAAGTAGCTGGCAAGGAAAGCCACAGACTCTCCATATCCTCCCCTGTTCTCACGCAAGTCGATGATCATTGCATCGGTTCGCGAGAGAAAACGCATCGCCGCCGCGATCACCTCACCGGTCTCTCCGGGCTCCTCAAAAGTCCGCAGGCGCATGTACCCGATGTTTCCGGAGAGTCGTTCCACGGTATCAAAACCTTGATTGTGCACGCTTGCGATGAGCTTCCGGCTCGAGTTCGGATCAACATCTTCCTGCTCCCGCGGAGGGAAGGGACGAGGCATCACGAAGTAATCAACGTTAAAGTGCTTATCCTTGCTGATCTCACGCAGGTCTGAAGTGAGCTGCGTTCGGAATACTTTCGCGCTCACGATTTTGTCGTAGGCGCCAGCCTTGTATCGTTTGCTCAATTGCGTCGTGAGGCGCTTCCGCACTTCTGGGATCGGATAATATTCATCGATCCGAGCGATCAGTGACTCAATGGCGAGCTTTCGGGCGGCGGCGTCGATCGGAACGTCTTGGCGGTCGTCGCCTGATACGCTCGAGGATGTCGGGGCCGGAGCCGGAGTGCTTTGCGCCATCGCGACGGTCGCGCCGCAGAGCGCGAGCCCAAGTGCCAGAGAAATGCCGGTTCGCAATTGAAGGTGTTGTTGAATCGTCATGGAACTCCTCCGCCAGTGAATTCGATCGTCGCGACGGACGCGGTGGGATTGCCCACGCGGAACGACACGATGTCCGCCGGCGATCGATTCTGTATCTTGAGACGGTGTGGTGGGGTTCGGCGGTTTCAAGAAAGCGGGAGTCGTGTGTTCGGCAATAGTCTTCTCACCGCAGATTCCTTGAATTCCTCCATTCGGAACTGTAGCCTTCACTTACAGCCGCGACTTGGGACCTTGTGGTCCCCTCATCCCGTCGTGACCGACCATGAATTGACCGTGAATGGGGGCTTGGCGCATTGACCTTCGTGCAATCTTTCGCACTCATAGTGATTAGCGTGACCGCGGTCTTCATCGCCATTGTGTCCTTGCTGTTGTTGAAACGAATTGCCCGGCTCATTGACGAAGCGACGGTCACGTTGCAGTCGGTCAGTCGATTGACCGGCAGACTCGAAAGCTTCATCGATAAGACCGAGAAAGAGCTCGCGACCGTTCGCGAGATCACCACGCGCTTGTCGGATGTCAGCGAACGAATTGAAGCAGTGACCGAGCAAGCCGTAGGAACTGTCCAGGGAATCCTCCATCCAATCCAGATTCTAACGGGCAAGCGCGGCGTACTTCATGCCGCCCTCTCGGGCGTGCTCGCGGGAATTGCCGCCTTGCGACGCAGGCGTGATGGATCCCGGGAGTCAAGAGACCGCGCAGAGTCCACCTCAAGTCATCCCCATGCGGGGGAAAGGAGTTCAACATGAGTCGCAGCAGCGATGTGGTCCTGGCGTTTTTGGCGGGCGCAGTGGCCGGAGGAGTGACTGCACTTTTGCTTGCGCCAGAAAAAGGCTCCGAAGCACGGAAGAAGCTGCGGAGACGTATGGACGAACTCTCAGAAAAGGGAGGCGAGTACTTGGAGGCGGCAGTGGGTGAATTCCGGGAGCGCATCCGGCCCCCAACCGCGGCGCCTGTCATTCGGTCCACGGCGGGTGCTGAGGCGGAGTGAATCAATTGTGAAGTGCGCCTTGCGCATCGAATTTAGGAGAGTGCGAGGAACCAGAGAGAGGGCCTCCCCCTTCCAGAGGAAGGGAGAGGCCACTTGATCTCAGATCTAGGATGCTGAATCAGATCAGAGGTGCAGAGATCAAGCCGGCACTGTTGCCGCAATCTTGTGGAACGTCGAGTTGCCAACCTCAAAGTTCTCAATCTGAGGAGTCCCATCAGTCACCTTCTCCAGGATCTTGGCAATCTGTGGGTACGTGTCGCGGCTATACGCTTCCGCGCTATCCATCCGATCCCAAAGACTGATGGCGAATGCCTTCGCGCCACTTGGCGCGACGAAGGTGATCTCATCCTGGAATCCCTTGGACTTGCGAAGCAAGGGAAGGATATCTCTCTCAAACTTTTGAGTGTATTCAGCGGAGCTGTTTGGTTTCAACTGGATCGATACTCTGCGTGCGTACATGATAACCTTTCGGTTATGCGGCAAGGCAAATTCAGATAACTCTAGCTAGTTTAGCCGTTCTGAATACTCCCTCTCTGCTTAACCAATATAGGTTAATTGGGAGAGCCCGGCAACCCCTCATTTCAGCATCCCCTTGGTCAACACCCTACGGGCATGTGCGTCTCCCACCACACTTTCGCTCGTTGTTCCGTCCATTGCTCGAGGCCATTCCTTCCGATCTCCGCGAACCTCCCCATCAGATCCTTCGCCGACTGCGGCCGATCTTTCGGGTCTTTCGCGAGACATTCCAAAACCAAACGGTCCAGCGCCTCCGGAATCGGGAGGTCGGTCCGCGTCGAAGGGGCGGCCGGCATCGCATTCACATGTTGCATCAACAACCCGATCGCCGAGTCCGCGCGGAATACGGTCTCCCCCGTCAAGAGCCAGAACGCTACGCACGCGGTCGCATAGACGTCCACGCGTCCGTCGAGCTCCAAGTTCCCGAGTGCCTGTTCCGGAGCGATGAAAGCCGGTGTTCCATGAATCATGTTCTCGCGTGTCAGCGCCGTTGCTGAGTCGGTGACCTCTTCGCCGCTTCCATCAACGCCCAACGCCTTCACCAATCCGAAATCCAGCACCTTCACGAAGTCGTGCTCTTCGCCATAGCGGCAAAGGAAGATGTTCGCAGGCTTGACGTCCCGATGAATGAGGCCGCGCGAGTCCGCTTCCGAGAGCGAGTGACAAACTTGCTGCAACAAGTACACCACGCGCTCCGCCGGCAACGGACCGAAACGCTTCACCAGCGTGTCGGCGTCGAGTCCCTCGAGCAACTCCATGACGTAATAAAACGATCCGTCGGGGCAGACGCCAAAGTCGTAAAGGTCCACCGTATGCGGCGATCGAAGATTCGCGGTAACTTGTGCCTCGCGCTCGAACCGTCGCCGCAAGCTCTCCGGGTCGCTGGAGCCAGCGCGATTCGCAGCAATCGGTGAGATGACTTTGATCGCGGCCGGACGGGCGAGCAATCGATGCTGGGCGCGCCACACCTCGCCCATACCACCCTGTCCAAGCTTCTCTTCCAATCGATAGCTCCCCATCTCGCGCGCGACAACGACTTCTCGACCG
>Ga0207428_10002521_pt1 | contig 18277 bp, 16 predicted proteins | sample RhiMethybrSRZTD1_FD_187600 | JGI IMG/M metagenome (GOLD analysis project Ga0207428, IMG submission 187600) | Populus rhizosphere microbial communities from Tennessee, USA - Rhizosphere MetaG P. TD hybrid SRZTD1 (SPAdes) (version 3) | ecosystem: Host-associated > Plants > Roots > Rhizosphere >...
GAGCGGCTGACGCCGGAGTTCACGACACCACCCCGGATCAAGATGGCCTAGCGCATGCTGATTGTCGGTCTCAATGCCTATCACGGCGACGTGGCCGCGGCCGTCATTCGCGACGGCCGGTTGCTCGCCGCGCTCGAGGAAGAGCGCTTCAGCCGCATCAAGCATGTCGCGGGATTTCCGGCGCGCGCCATCGCGCGCGGCCTCGAGATGGCGGGCGCGTCGCCCGCCGACGTCGACATCTGGGCGATCGCGCGCGGCCGGCGCGTGCATCTGCTGCAGAAGGCGTGGTTCGGCCTGACGCATCGCCCCGGTCCGCGCCTGCTCGGCCAGTACCGCAACACCACGAGCAAGCAGGCGAACATCCCCGACATGATCGCGCAGACCTTCGGGCTCGACGCGGCGTCCATCAACGCGCAGTACGTTGAGCATCACCCGGCCCATCTCGCCAGCGCCTTCTACACGAGCGGTCTGAGCGACGCCGCGTGCTGCGCGATCGACGGCTTCGGTGATTTCGTCAGCGTCTCCCTGGCGCGCGGCGAGCGCGGCCGGCTCGAAGTGATCGATCGCGTGTTCTTCCCGCACTCGCTCGGGCTGCTCTATCTCGCGATCACGCAGTACCTGGGCTTCAAGAAATACGGCGATGAATACAAGGTAATGGGACTGGCGCCGTACGGATCGCCGACGCATGTGGAGGCGCTGTCGAAACTGCTGACGCTGGAGCCGGAGGGCGGCTTCAGCCTGAGCCTCGAGTACTTCCGGCACTGGACCGGCGAGATCACCATGAGCTGGGACTCCGGAGAACCGAACGTTCCGGACGTTTACAGCGAGCGGCTGATCGATCTGCTCGGTCCGGCGCGCCGCCAGGACGAAAGCGTTTCGGGCGCGCACGAAAACCTCGCCGCCTCGGTGCAGCGCGTGTTCGAAGAGGCCGCGTTTCACGTGCTGCGCGGCGCCCACGCCAGAGTGCCCGCCGATGCGCTGTGCCTCGCGGGCGGATGCGCGATGAACAGCGTGGCGAACGGGAAGATCCGCCAGCACACGCCGTTCAAGCACGTCTTCATTCAACCGGCCGCCGGCGACAACGGTACCGCGCTCGGCGCAGCCCTCGAAGCATGGCATGCCGGCGGGCGCCGAGCGCTCGACCCGCGCATGGAGCATTCGTATTGGGGCACCGAGTACGATGCCGATGCGATCGCGCAGGTGATCCGCGACAGCCAGGTCGTCGAACAGGGCCGCTGCACCTGGAACACGATCGGCGACGAAGGCGCATTGTGCGCGGCCACGGCCGCGCATCTTGCCGACGGACTGATCGTCGGCTGGTTCCAGGGCCGCATGGAATGGGGCGCGCGCGCGCTCGGGAACCGCAGCATCCTCGCCGATCCGCGGCGCCGGGACATGCGCGACATCATCAACCAGAAGATCAAGTTCCGCGAGCGGTTCCGGCCGTTTGCGCCGTCGATCCTCGCCGAAGCGATCGACGAGTACTTCGTCGATGCGGTGCACGATCCGTTCATGATCCAGGTGTATCCGGTGCGTCCCGAAAAGCGCGACGTGATTCCCGCGGTCACGCACGTCGACGGGTCCGGACGGCTGCAGTCGGTGAGCCAGGCCAGCAACGCGCGCTACTGGTCGCTGCTGCGCGCGTTCCAGCAGAAGACCGGCGTGCCGGTGCTGCTCAACACCTCGTTCAACGAAAACGAACCGATCGTCGAGCGTCCCGAACAGGCGCTCGACTGCTTCCTTCGCACCGACATGGATGTGCTCGTCATGGGCCCACACATCCTCCGCAAGCCACGCTGATGGCTGAACGACCGGACGCGCGGCTGCGGGTGTGCTATTTCAACCGCTCGTACTGGCCCGACACCGGCGCCACCGGGCAGCTGCTCACCGAGCTCGCCGAGGACCTCGCCGCCCACCACGGCATGGACGTCACCGTCGTGACCGGCTATCCCGTGGTCAGCGACACGCCGCTGCGGTCGCGCGAGACGCGCAACGGCGTGCTCATCGTTCGCGCGCGCGGGACCACGTTTTCGCCGCGGCGGTTCATGGGACGCGCCACCAATTACATGACGTATTTCCTGTCGGCGCTCTGGGCGGCGTTGCGGCTGCCCCGGCAGGATGTGACGATCGCCCTCACCGATCCGCCGATCATCGGCCTGGCCGCGCTCGCGGCGCGGCCGCGGCACGGCGTGATCTTTTTCTGCCAGGACATTTTTCCGGAGGTGGCCGGCCTCCTCGAGGACTTTCACAGCCCGCTGGTGAACGCGCTGCTCGAGCGATTGAATCGATTCCTGGTGCGGCGCGCCGCGCGCATCATCGCGCTCGGCGACACGATGGCGTCGCGGCTCGTGCACGGCAAGGGCGCCGACCCGGCCAAGATCACGGTGATACACAACTGGGCCGACACCTCGGCGATCGTGCCGTCGGCGAAGGACAACGACTTCGCGACGACGCACGGTCTCGATTCGTCATTCGTCGTGCTGCATGCCGGCAACATCGGGCTGTCGCAGAATCTCGACGTGGTCATCGACGCCGCCGCGCTGCTCAAGGAGCGGCGTGACATCGTGATGCTCTTCATCGGCGACGGCAACCGCCGCGCGGCGCTGCAGTCGGCCGCGGCCGCGCGCGGGCTCGACAACGTCCGCTTCCTGCCGTTCCAGCCGCGCGATCAATTGCGCTGGACCTATGCCTCGAGCGACGTGTGCCTGGTCTCGCTGAAGCCCGGGCTTGCGGGCTACATCGTGCCGAGCAAGCTCTATCCGATTCTCGCCGCCGGCCGGCCGTACATTGCCGCAGTGGAATCGCTGTCGGAGGTCGCCGCGCTCACCCAGCGGCATCGCTGCGGCGTGCTCGTCGAGCCCGGCGACCCGGTGCAGCTGGCCGATGCGATTCGGCGGCTCGCCGATCAGCCGGGCGAGCGCGACGGCATGGGTGCGCGGGCGCGCCTCGCTTCGGAACTGTTCGCGCGCGATCGGCAGGTCGCCGCCCACGCGCAGGCAATCGAGGAAGTGGCGTCGCGATGATCAAGCGGCTGTTCGACATCGCCGTGTCGGCCGCGGGCCTGATCGTGTTTGCGCCGATCGCGGCGGTGATCGCGCTCGCCATCAAGATCGAAGACGGCGGCCCGGTGTTCTTCACGCAGGAGCGCGTCGGCAAGGACTGCCGCGTGTTCAGGGCGTTCAAGTTCCGGTCGATGATCGTCGATGCCGAGCGCCACACCGGCGCGGTCCAAGCCACGGTCGATGATCCGCGCGTGACGCGCGTCGGCCGCATCCTTCGCGCCACGGCCTTCGACGAGCTGCCGCAGCTCTGGAATATTTTTCGCGGCGACATGAGCGTGGTCGGGCCCCGACCGCTGAGGCCCGGCGAATCCGACACCACCGCCGACGGCGTCATGCTTCCGCTCAGCGCGATTCCCGGATACGAACGGCGGCATCGCGTGCGGCCCGGCCTGACCGGCGTCGCGCAGGTGTATGCGCCGCGCGATCTCCCGCGCAACGGCAAGTTCCGCTACGACCTGCTCTATCTCAAGCGCGCCGGACTCTGCGTCGATCTCGTCTTGATCATCATGTCGTTCTGGATCACCGCGCGCGGACGATGGGAGCATCGCGGCAGGAAGGTGTAGGCAACTTTGCGGAAGTCCCCCTATATAATCAGGCTCACATGCGGGATGTAGCGATCGTCGGTGGCGGCCCGGGCGGTCTGTCGTCCGCTCGTCGTCTGGCCGCCGACGGCCGATCGGTGATCGTGTTCGAGGAACACGATCGCGTCGGCGTGCCGGTGCACTGCACCGGCGTGCTCGCCGAAGACGTCGTCGCCTCGATGAACCTGCCGCCTGGTGCGGTCCTCAATCCGCTCTCGACGGTGCGCTTCGTCGCACCCGCCGGCCATTCGTTCGACTACACCACCGCCAGGACCGAAGCCGTCGTCATCGATCGCGAGGTCTTTGATGCCGCGCTGTCGCAACGCGCCGAAGCGGCCGGCGCGGAGATCGTTCGCGGCGGCCGCGTCACCGCGATCGATATCACGGACGATCGCGTGATCCTGTCGTTGCCTGATCGCGAACCGGTCGAAGCGCGGGCGGTGATCCTCGCGTGCGGCGCCAACTACGCGTTCCAGAAGCGCCTCGGCCTCGGCATCCCGTCGACCTTCCTGCAGTCGGCGCAGCTCGAGCTGCCCGCGGAGCGCCCGGGCGATGTCGAGATCCATTTCGGATCCGAAATCGCGCCGAAGGGATTCGCGTGGGCGGTGCCGGTGCGGCGCGCCTCCGGCACCTTCGCGCGCATCGGCGTGATGGCGGACAACGACGCCGGACTGTATTTTTCGAGGATGCTGGAGCGAGTGCGCGAGCGGTGGGCGGTGTCGATACCTGAGACGCTCTCGCCGCGCCGGCGAATGTTGCCGCTGGCGAGCGTCAAGCGAACGTATTCAGATCGGGTGCTGGCGGTCGGCGATGCGGCGGGACTGGTGAAGCCGACGACCGGAGGCGGGATCTACTACAGCGTTATCAGCGGCGAGATCGCGGCGGAGGTCCTGGGCAAGGGCCTCGCGGCCGGCGACTTATCGGCGGCCGCGTTGCGGGAATACGAGGGCTGCTGGCGCGGGCGCTTTCAATCGGAGTTCACGGCGCAACTGGCCCTGCGCTTCGTGGCCCAGCGGATGCGCGATGCCGACATCGATGCGCTGTTCACGCTTGCCACCACCGACGGAATCCTGCCGCTCGTCCGGCAGACCGCGCGCTTCAACCGGCATCGCGATTTCATCCTCGCGCTGTTGAAGCATCAACCCGCTCGCCGTGCCCTGTTCGGCCGCCTGGCGAGCTCGGCCTAGGAACGGCGCGACAACCGCCGTTCGATCAGCGTCAACGACAGGATGATTTCCGCGGCGGTGCGCTGCAGCGTATAGGACCAGCCCGCCCAGCCATCGAGCAGTCCGCCGCGCACGAACAAGCAGTAGAAGAACACGACCGGCGGCGCCACGAAAATCAGGCGCCGCATCCGATCGATCAGCGCCAGCTCCGACTTCGGCGCGCGCTCCAGCTTGTCGGCCTCGAGCTTCATGTAGCCGGCCTGCGAGTTCAGCCACCGCGCCAGGGACTTGCGATCGTCGTGGTGAATGCGACCCGCCAACTCGCGCACCGAGCCGCGCACCCGCGCGCGCTGGCAGTGCCCGTCCTGCTCGACGTGCGTCACGGCCTTCCTGAACAGCACGATCACGGGCGGGTACACCCCCGCGCGCAGCGGACGCCCGTTCACGCAGTACACGAACGACGCGCGAAAGCCGTCGGCGTTTCCCGGTTCGAGCGTCTTGATTTCGTTGATCACTTCGTCGGTCAACACGTAGTCCGCATCGAGCGCCAGCACCCAATCGGTGGTGATCCCGGCGTGCTCGAGACCGAAGTTCCACTGCTCGGCCAGCGTGACAAACCGGTTCTGCACGACCCGGACGTTCGGATAGCGCGACGCAATCTCGCGGGTCGCATCGGTGCTGCAGCTGTCGAGCACGACGACTTCATGCAGCCAGTCGAGCCGCGACAGCGTTCGCGCGATGTTGGCGTCCTCGTTGAACGTCAGGACGAGCGCGGTGATCGGGATCATGACGTGGCGCGAGCGCGCGCGCGTTCGTACACCTGTTCCATGCGCGCCGCGACCGCGGGCCACCCAAACTGCTGTTCGATCAGAGCCAGGCCGCGCCGGCCCATCTCCTGGCGCCGGGCGTCGCCGGCGGCAAGGCCGGCGAGGGCGCGTCCGAAGACTTCGGGAGTCCCTTCGGCCACGACTCCGGCGCCGTGGTCGCGGACAACGGCGGCAACACCGACCTCCGGCGTCATCAGCGCCGGCCGCCCGTGCGCCAGGCCTTCGAGGACCACGTTGCCGAAATTTTCGGAATACGACGGCACGATCAGAAATGATGCGCGCGACAGCAGCCACGATTTCGCGCCGCCGTAAACCGGTCCAACGAACTGGATGCGATCGGCCACTTCATTTTTCGCAGCAAGCGCCATCAACTTCGGCGTGTACTCCTCATCGTCGTTACCAGCCGCCACGACGCGAACGCCGGGCGCATGCGGCAGCGCCCCGATCAGCCGATCGAGACCCTTTTTCCAGCTGATGCGGCCGAGAAAGAGCGCGAACGGGGATCCCTTCGCCGCCTCGCGAATGTGCGGCGCCACGCTCTCATCCCCGGCGCTGGCGACGCGCGCGTCCGTGCCGTTCGGAATCTCGTGGATCGGCGGCAGATCGAAACCGAATCGCGTCATCTCGTCGGCTTCGCGGGCGCTCGTCACGTGGATGGCGGCCGCGCGCTGCAAGATCGGCCGCTCCATGAAACCGATCAACGCCGACTTTGCGAGCGTGCTTTTCTGTTCGATGAGGGCTTTTTCGAGCATGCCGCGTGGCGACACCACGTACGGCACGCCCGCGCGCCGCGCCACGCGCGTCACGGCCCACCCCGGCCAGAGAAACAGCGCATGGCTATGGACGACATCGAACTCGCGCATGTGTGAACGGGCCGCGGCCGCCATTGCGGGCGCGTAGTAGAGGCGTCGCAGGAACGACGAACGGAAGTACCAGACGCGCACTCCGTCGTGCGTCACGGGTTCGCCGTGCGGAACCGGCGAGTCCGCCGATCCATCCACGCTCGTCGTGAAGACATGGACGTCGTGACCGCGTTCGGCGAGCGCGCGGCACAATCCGTGGACCGACACGATCAATCCGCCGTAGCGGACCGCCGGCAGGTACGACGCCACGACGTGAAGCAGCTTCACCGTGTGGCGACCACGCGCTCGCGCGTGAGGCGATTCACGGCCCACCAGGCGATGAGCGCATAACTCATCAGCACCAGCTCCAGCATCGAGCGCATGCCGGCGACCAGCACCATCACGGCGAGACCGTAGACGATCGGATTCGAATGAAATTCTTCGTTGTCGCGCAGCGCATTGACGGAGCGCGCGAGGCGGCCATGCAGCCAGCCGCCGAAGATGATGCCGAGCCAGCCGAAGCTCAAATACCACTCGCCGATAATCGACGTCGACAGGCTGATCCCTTTGAGGCCGAGCGCGGTTGGCAAGTCGAAGCCGGGATCGACGGGTTTGCCGGGCCAGAACACGCGCGGCACGGGCCGGATGATCGTGAACCATATCTGGCCGAACTGCAGATAGGGGTACTCGGCGGGCACGAGCTCGATGACCTGCGCCAGGCGCAGGAAATTGTCGTCGACGTGCAGGTGGTCGTACTCGCTTTCGCCTCTGAACGTGAACTCCTGGTAACCCACGGTGCGGATGTTCAGCATGAACTGCATCGTCGCGAGCAGTCCGACGACCGCCATCGCGGCGATCGTCAGCCTCCGCACGCTGACCGTTTCCTGCGCCTGCACCCAGACCAGAATCGCCGCGCCCACGGTCACGCCGATGAGCCGGCGGCCGCCGCCCTGCGACAGGAAGGCGAGCATGATGCCGGACGCGACGATCGACAGCCACGCCTGCAGGACGAACCCACGGCGCGCGATCAACAGCGCCGTCAGGCTCGGCAGCAGATAGCCGAAGTACTGCAGTTGATCGAAGAAGGCGTTCCAGCCACCCAGTTGCGCGCGGCCCCACGGCGCGGCCCAGCGCTGCTGTCCCAGGTACGAGAACATCACCGGCAAATCGAAATTCGTGCTGTAGGCGAAGTTGAACATGCCCAGCAGAAAACAGACCGGCACCAGCCTGTTCACCGTCCGGTCGGTCAGGCGGCTGCTGGCGATTTCCGCAATCCATTGCGGCAGTTGCCACGGCCGGAAGCTCACGCCCACCCACATCGCGATCGCTGAGACGCCGATCGCGATAAACGCGTCGCGAACGGCCCAGTCCGGCGCATCCGTCAGCGCGTACGAGCCCTGGATCAAATCGAGCAGGAGCCAGAACACGAATCCAAGCGCGACGAGATTCTCGGCATGCAACAACGTGGGGGAGCGGCGGATGGCGCGCAACGTCGGCACGAGCAGGATCCCGAAGGCGAGGATCACGGCCGGCAGGGTCAGCGCGCCCCTCGGAGACGGATCGGCCGGAAAGACGGCCACCGCGATCAGCAGGCTCACCGCCGTTGCGGCCACGCCAACGCCAATATCGGAACGCCCGGCGATGGTATCGGTGTCAGACATGCTGCGGAGTCCTGCGCTGCAGCCAGTGCTCGAAGGCCAGCACCGACCATTTGCGATACCACGTGTCCATCTGTGTGAGCTGTGCCGCCGCGGACTGCTGCGCCTCGCCGAATTCGCCGGCCCAGTCGTGCTCGAACCACTGCTGCATCGGGAACATGAAACCGCGCTTCGGGCGACCGGCGACGCGTTCGGTAATCTCGGGAACAGCGCGGGCCAGCAGCCGCTTGCCCGGCTGCAACCGCACGCACGCCGGAATGCGCGCCAGCGTCGCGAACAGGTTCGAATCGAGGAACGGCACCCGTAATTCGATGCCGCAGGCCATGCTCATCACATCGGTATCGCGCAACAACTGGTTGCGCATGTAGCGTGTGATCTCGAGCCGGCTCACCATGTCCTTCGGATCTTCGTCAGACAAGGCCGAGAGCGGATCGACCGGATCGACGACGGCACTGCTGCCGCCAACGTAATGATCCGTCAACGCGAGCGCCTCGTGCCGCGTATGAATGCCGCGGAACACCTGATAGGCGGTATCGAGATCCGCAGGACGCGCCACGAGATCGTTCAACCGGCGCATCCGCGATCCGGCAATCGCGCCGGCGAGCCGCACGGTCGCCCGTCCCGCCGGGCCGGCCAGGGTTCCCCACCGCCCGATTCGTGCCAGGCGAGGCACCTCGCGGAACGACGGGTAGCCTCCGAACACTTCGTCGCCGCCGAGGCCGGACAACACGACCTTCGCATCGTGCTCGCGTGCCAGGCGCGAGACCGTGTAGGTGTTGAACCCATCGATGCTGGGTTGATCGGCGGCCGAGAGGAAATCGTCGAACAACGGCCGCGCGGTCCTCGCGTCGAGCGCCCATTCATGATGATCGGTGCCAAAGTGCTCCGCCGTGCGGCGCGCCTCCGGCCCTTCGTCGATCGGCGAGCCCGGGAACGCGATCGAAAACGTCCGCAACGGGCCGGGCTGCGTCGCTCGTGCCAGCGCGACGATCGCCGTTGAATCCATGCCGCCGCTGAGAAAGACGCTGACGGGAACATCGCTCACGAAATGATGGGATACGGAATCGAGCAGCGCTTCGCGCGTCTGCTGCACCGGATCGCCCTCCGCGTGAGCGCCGCCGAACGCGACCTGCCAGTATTGGCGGGTCGCGATCTCGCCGCCGCGCCAGATCATGAAGTGTCCGGCGTCGAGCGCGCGCAGCCCTCGAAACAGCGTCAACGGTTCCGGCACCGAGCCAGAGCGAAAATATTCGTAGGTGGCCTGCGCATCCAGACTGGGACGAATCCCCGATGCGAGGATGGCGCGAACCTCCGAGGCGAACGTCAGCACGCCGCCGGCTTCGTGGTAGTAGAGCGGCTTGATGCCGAAGCGATCGCGCGCCAGGAAGCAGCTGCGCTCCTGTTCGTCCCAGATCGCAAACGCGAACATGCCGCGCAGCCGTTCGACGAAGGCCGGCCCCTCCGATTCGTACAAACGCAGAATGACCTCGGTGTCGCTGTTGGATCGGAATGCCACGCCCGCGCTCATCAACGACCGGCGCAATTCGGCGAAGTTGTAGATCTCGCCGTTGTAGGTGATGGTGAAGCGGCCATTGGCGATGGCCATCGGCTGGTGACCGGCCGGCGACGGATCGATGATCGACAGCCGCGTGTGCACGTAGGCGGCGTGGCCTCCCGGCGACTGCCACGCGCCGCGATCGTCGGGGCCGCGGTGCGCGATCGCGGCATGCATCCGCGACACACGGCCGCCGACCGCCGTGCTGCCGCCCGAAACGATGCCGGCGATCCCGCACACGGCTAGTTGAGTCCTCGTGCCTGCGACAGCGCGTGGTCGACACCGCCAAGCAGGCGCGCCGCGCCAATCGGCAACGAATGATCGACGATGCTGGCGCGCGCGCGATGACTCATCGACGACCACTCATCGCCGTCGAGCCGCGCCGCCTGTTTCATGGCGCGCGACAGACCGTCGAGATCGCCGGCGCGCACCAGCCATCCGTTGTGCCGCGGTTTGATCAGATCGAGCGCCGCGCCGGTGTGATCGGTGGCGATCGTCGGCAGTCCCGCGGCAAGGCCCTCGGGAACCACCAGTCCCCAGCCGTCGTGGCGCGACGGTACGCACAGCACATGAGCCGACTCGTAAACCGGCACGAGCGCGTTCCAATCGGTGAAACCCACCCACTCGACGCGATCGCTGGCGCCCAGCGTTTGCATCAAGCGCGGTTGCAGCGGGCCATCGCCCATGATCTTGAGCCGCACGCGCGGATTGGCGGCGGCGGTGTCCAGGAACGCGCGCGCGAGCAGGTCCACGCCTTTGCGATGAATCAGCGAGCCGGAGAACAGGAACGTGATGTCGGAAGAGTACTTCGGCTGTGCGGCGCGGAAGCGATCGAGATTCGAATAGTACGGCAGGTTCATATAGGCGCGCGCGTCGCCGAACTCGGCGCGATAGGCATTCACCGCCCAGCGGCCAATGCCCCAGATCGGCGCGCGGCCGGATCGCAAGGGCCCGAGCCGGCTCAAGCGCGCGAGCCGCGCCAGCCACGGAAAACGGTAGCCGGGCCGCTCACCCCAGAAACACCATGGTCCCTCGGTGGCCGCTCGCGCCTTGATGAGACCCGCCGATACGCCGTCGATGTAGTAGTTGAAGATCACAAACGTCGCGCGCGTGACCGCGGCGCGCGCCGTCTCGAGAATCGCGTTGCCGGCATCGAGATAGGCATGATCGTGCGTCACCGGCACGCCGCTCCACTTCCTCGCCGCCACTCGTTGATTGAGGTAGAAGACCCGGAGGACGCCGGGCCGCTGCCGCTCGACCTCGTTGAACAGTTCGACCTGGTACGGCGACGGAAAGTGCGTCACCACGATCACGCGCGACTCCGCCATCACGCCGCCTGCACGCTTCGTTGCAGCGCCGCGGCAAATCGATCGGGCTGGTGCTGCTCGTCGATGTTCGCCGCGCGGCTCATCTCGACGAGGATGGACGGCTCCGCAATCATTCTCCGGAGAACCGCGGCGACCTCCGCCCCCGAACCGTCGCGCAACCGCACGCCGTTGATGCCATCGCGAACCACCGCGCCGCAATTGGCCGTGGTCACGAGCGGCAGGCGCCACGCCTGCGCCTCGAGCTGGGCCAGGCCAAAACCGTCGGACACGGTTGGCAGCAGAAAGACGTCGGCCGCCTGATAGACCGCGCCCGTGCGTCCTCGCGGCACCGGGCCGATCCAGAGGATTCGACCGGCGTCGCCGCCGCGCTTCGACAGATCGAGCGCGTTCGGACCAGCGACCATGAACTCCACGGGTTCGTTGCGCAGCTCGCGGGCGGCGTCGAGCATCGCCAGCGCGCCCTTCCGCATCGTCACCTGCCCCAGGAACAACACGCGCAACGGGCGATCGTTCGAAAAACGTTCGGGATACGTTCGCGTGAAGGAGGCGGACGCTTTCGGCGCTTCGTATGCCAGCGGCACCACCACCAGCTTGCCTTCCTTGACGCCTTCCTGCACCAGTGCGTCGCGCGACCATGTCGAATGGACGATGATCCGATCGGCGAGATCGATCTCGGCGCGCCATCTCTCCCAGTATTCCGGCGGCGCAGGATGCCAGTGCGGTTCGAGGCCCGGATGGCGCGACTGCAACGCCGCGACGAGCCGTTCTTCGGTGATCCCGGCGTCGATCTGCACCATCACCGTTTTCAAGCCGGCGGCCTTCGCGTATTCGAAGAGCCGGCGCGCGGTGTAGCTGTACGAGAACAGCACCGTCGCTTCCAGCGGCCGCCGCTTCAGGACGTCGAGCGCCTGCGACTGGAACCACTCGTTGCGGCGCACCATTCGCGTCCAACCGTTGGCGCGTGCCAGGGTCTGGCCCGCTTCGAACATCAGCGCGGGTCCATTGAAGGCGCTGACACGGCCGGCGAGGTCCGGGTGGTAGAGATTGCGCAGCCGGGGCACGAGCTTTCCGGTCACGCTGCCGGGCGGGACCCACATGTCGGTGATCACGTGACTCAGCGCCTGCCGCCGCGCCAGGCCCGCCGGCACCATGAAGTGCTCGCGCGCCCGCAATTGGCAGCACAACCAGCGATCGGGCGACGGTGGTTTGATCACACTTACCGCGATGCTGGAATCGGGTGGCGTCGCAACGCCCAATAGGATCGCAACGCGCGCGTCGGCACCGGCCGTCGCTCGCTCTTGTGGCGGCCGATCGTCGCCGGGATGCTCCGCAGGCCGGCGGCAATGCCGCGAACCCGTCGCGAGCGCAGCAGCCAGCCGATGCGCTTCAGGCATTGCGCGGCGGCGACACCCCAGAGCCACCGCGGATATCGCAGGTACCCGAGGAGCGCGATATTGGCGATGCTGGCCGCCGTCACTTCGGGATCGGCGTGTCTCGCCAGGTCGGTGTTGTGACAGACGCGCAGGCGGCGCGACCGCAGGACCCGTCCGCCGAGCGCATGGAGACGCAGGCCGACGTCCACTTCCTCCATCCCGTACGCGGCGGTCAACGGCACGTAACCACCGGTTTCGAGAAACCGTGCGCGGCGATAGCAACAACCGCCGCCGGAAAAATCCGCGACCCACTCGGATCGATCGGCATCCGGCTCAATCGCCTGATTCAGGTGGTAGACGTGCGCGTCGATGATCGAGGCCTCTGGATATTCCTCAAACAGTGTCTCGAGGCGCGCGAAGAAATCCCGATCGATCGGGTACGAGTCATCGTCGAAGCTCGCCACCAGCGGATGATGCGCGGCGGCAATCAGTTTGTTGCGGCCACCGCCGGGGCCGACACGGTCGTCACTGACGATCGCGGTCACGTTCGGGAATGCCGATCGAATGCGCTCCGCAAACGCGCGCTCGCCGCCGTCCACGTGCACGACGATTTCCGCCGGCGCCGGCTCGCACTCGCAAAGGATCCGCAGGGTGTTGAGCAATTCGTCGACGCGCTGGTAGGCGGTGACGATCGCGGTCACGTCGGCGGTCGATCGCCGGGTCATGCTGCACCCTGCTCGGTCAACCGCGCGTGAAGGATCTCGGCGAGGCGCGCCGAGCCTGATGGACTTGGATGGAACCCGTCGCGATAAAACGCGTCCGGCGAGGTGAATCGGCCGTGCCAGTCGAGAAAGTCCGCGCCATTGGTGGCGGCCAGCTGGCCGAGCCGCGCATTCAGCGCCAGGAAGTGGGCGCCTGATCCCGGAAACGTTCGTTCATCCGGAGGCAGCAGGCCGAGCACGGTGACGGCGGCCGGCAGCGCGCGCAGCGCTTTAATCAGCTGATCATAATGCGCAAGAATCTGCTCGTGATCGAGCAGCGGCTTTGGCGCGCCATCGCGCAACAATCGTAGCCGCGCGCGTTGCTTCATCGCATCGATCAACGACTGCTTCGACTTCCGCAACGGCGTGTCGCTGAAATAGCAGCGCGGATCCATCGACACGAGCCCGCGCCACGAACGCGGGATCCAGAACGGCCATCGGCCGTCACGGAAGCAGGCGGGCCGCAGAATGCTTTCGAGGCTGCCGCGATGGATGAACACCCGCTCGGGCTTCAGGTTCTCGAGCAGCGGCAGCCAGTTCCGATCGCTCTCGATCGTGCTGGCCTCCGAGGCGAGATTCCAGACCCACAGCGCCGGCGCGTGGGTCCGCTCATCCTTCCGAAGATAACCGGCAAGATTGACGCGAATGAATCGATTGAACTCCGGTTCCACTTCGCGAAGCCGCATGTCGTGGATCGCGCGCGCGGACGTCGCTGCGCGCAGACGGTTGACGAGCTCGCTCACATAGGTGGCGCGCAGCGATCCGACGCCTTCCGTGATGCTGTCGCCAAGAAACACCCAGTTGGTGGCGCGGTTCACGCTGCTGCTCAGGAAGTCGCGATCCGAATCAGTGCCTGGAGGCGGCCCGCGAACCGGGCGCCCAGACCATTGGTTCGCCAGCCGCGTGCGGAGGCGGCGATGCCGCTCAACGTCTCGATGATGAAATAGGCCACGGTCAGTCCTGCTGCCGCCGCCCGCGAGCGCCGCTGAGTGCGGCGCAGCACGCAATAGCGGTTGTAGAGGTCGTCTTCGGCGACGATGCGCGCCGAGGCTCGACCACTCGGCTCATGCATGTGGGCCATGCGCGCATCGGGACACAGGAACATCGCGCCGACGCTGCCAAGCTTCAGTCCGAGATCGACGTCCTCATTGATCGAAGAGCCGTGCAGAAAAAAATCCGAGAACCCGCCGGCGCGCTCATACGCGTCCCGGCGAATCAACGCGTGGCCTGATCCCAGCCATTGCATCGGTACCGCCGTGGCCGGGATGGGGTGATAACCGAATCGCAACAACGGACCAACCACTTTGCCCTGCCACTCGCCGGCTGACATGCGGTGCCACAACCTGAGATACCAGCGCCACAGCGTCGTTGGCTCCGGCCAATCCTGGTTCGAGAAGTCGGCGCCGACGCCGACGGCGTTCCGTGCCTCTAGGCAGGACACCAGTGCTGCAACGCAACCCGGCTCCGGCACCACGTCGTCATCGAGGAGCAACAGGAGGGAGCCGCGGCAATCCGCGATGGCGGCCTGGCGCTGCCGAACCGCGTTGGGCGGGCTGACTCGCAGGTGGCGAACGGCAAGACCGGCCTCACGCCAGCGCGGCGCCGAGACGATCTGCCCGATGCCGTCGCCGTCGCTGCCATCGGCTACGACGATCTCATCAGGGCGGCGGGTCTGCGCGGCCAGCGCCTCGAGCAACCGTGTGAGCGAGGCGGGCCGGCCAATCGTCGGCACAATCGCGCTGATGATTTCGCTCACGCCACGCGCTGCATCCAGAAGCTGCCGCGGCCGAGCGGCGCGCCCGGCCAGATCGCGGGCGGTGCCAACGCCTCGGCGTCGCTGCGATATTCAAGCGCGAGCCAGTAGTTGCAGGCCCGCACCGCGAACGCGTGATTGAACGAGAGGAACGCTTCGAGCAGGTACTGCTCGTTGAACGCGAGTCGTTTCCCAATCAGCCAGTCCGCGGGATAGTCGTGCGGGAAAAAAATGTCGTGGACGTGCACCCAGACGCCGCGCTTGAGCCGCGGCAGGATCTCGAGAAACTCGCGGCAGACATCGCCGCCAAACTTCGCAGCGTGGCTGGAGTCGATGAAGAGAATGTCGTTCGCCCGCAACGCGTCGAAAGTTTCCAGCGGCACGCGTTCCACTTGCTGCGCAACCAGGGTGACCGCCGGCATGTCGTGCGTCAGCCGCGGTTGAGGAAAGGGCTCGATGCACGTCAGCTCGCCGTGATGCCCCTCGGTGAGATTGCGCGCCAGCGCCGCCGCGGCGATGCGGGTCGACATGCCCGAGCCAATTTCGATGACGCGCGCGGGCCGCTGGTCGCGAACCATCGCGTAATAGACGGCCGCATCAAGACCAGCGAAGTACTCGTTGTTGAAATCGAACGCGTTGGCGGATGCGAGCGCCTCGAGCTCGGATCGATACGCATCGCCGAGCCGGCGGACCAGCCGCCGCTGACCCTCGAGATCGAAATCGATGGCATTCGAGACGCGGCGCCGCGTCGTGTCGGCGGCGGTGATGCCGCGAAAATCCGGCAGCGGTTCGTAATAGTGAATCGGCCGGACGTGATACCCCCATGCATCCGCAAGCGCCGGGCGTGAGTTCAACAGGAACATCATGTGGCGAGCCACCGGCCGAGGCAGGGCGCGAGCCGCGGCCATCAACAACCGATCGCGCCACGATGCCGGCTGGAGGATCGCCGTCAATTGGAGACCGCAGAGAGCAACGCGGACTGGAAGATCGCATCCGCCGTTGCGGACGAGAACTCACGATTGCCAATCTCCTGCGCGGTGCGCGCCAGCCTGACGCGATGCGCCGCATCGCCGGCCAGGCGGGCAATCGCCGGCTCGAGGTCGCCGACCGCATCTGAGGCCACGACTTCGGCGACCCCCGGGTGCCGGCGAGCCCACGTGACCGCCCCGCAATCGTCCGGGCCCACGATCAGCATTGGCAGGCCGACCGCGGTGTAGTCGGTCAGCTTGGCGGGAAACCCCATCCGCATGTTGACCCGCTCCTCCGGCGCAAACGACATCGGCACGAACAGCACGTCTGCCTCCGCGCGCAGCCGTGTCAGCAACTCGTCGGCCTTCAACAACCCGCCCAACGCGATGTTCGGCAGGTCGAGGCCTGCTGCCGTGGCTCCCTCGCGCGTAAGCGGTCCGAAGATCAAGACCTTGCCGTTGTGCTTCGCAATCGCGGCCGCCAGCGAGCGCAGCAGCATCGCGTAGCCGGGCGAATTGATCGTTCCGGCGAACGCAAACACCGGTGCACCATTCCAACGCTGCAATCGTTCGGCAACGCCGCTGAACACCGGCGCGTCGGCCGCGCGATATGGCAGCAGCAGCATTCCGGTCCTGCCATACCGGCGGGCGTAGTCTTCGCACATGAACGGCGACGAGCACAACAGCGACGCCGCTTGCCGGATCACGTCGGCGAACGCGCGATCGACCGACGGCCGCAACCATGGCGCCACGATGCTCGGCCAGTCGTCGTGCACGATCAGGTGCAGCGGCAATTTTGCGTCGGCGGCAAACTGCGCCGCCGTCAACCACGAGTAGCCGTGACCGACCGTCAACACCGCCTCTGGTGAAAAATTGTCGAGCAGGCCGCGGACCTTCGCGGCGCGGCGCCGCGCTCCCATGAGGAGCCAGCGCGAATACAGATTGTGGAACCTGGTGTTGAGCAGGCGGGAACGGCCAACCGTCAACGTCCGGTACATCACTCCGGGCAACCGCCGATCGGTGCGGGTCGGCAATAGATTGCCCTCGACGATGTTCAGCCGCTCCGCCGGATAACGCTGCAACAGGCGATACAGCAGCGCCGAGCCGTGATAGCTCGATTCGACCGGAACGTCCCCGAGGTAGAGCAGGCGCGGCGGCAACTTATTTCACGCGGTAGACGTCCCTCATCCACTCGATGGTCTGCGCGATGCCTTCCTCGAGCGTCACCGTGGTCCGGTGGCCGAGCTCGCGGCGCGCCTTCGAGCAGTCCACCTGCTTGGTGCGCGTCGTCAGCATTTCATCGCCCGTCAGCTTCACCAGCTTCTTGCGCTGCTTCTCCTTGCCGGTCAGGCGGAGGATGATGTCCGCGCATTCCTCGATGGTGTGAAAGTCCTCGCCGCCGATGTTGTAGACCTGGCCGGCCTTGAACGTGTCGGTGATGTTCGAGAGCGTGCGCGTCATGTCGGTGATGAAGGTGCTGGTGCGCTTGTAGCCGGTGTGCACGTGGATCGGGATGTCGTGCAGGATGCGATAGCAGAACAGGCAGATCACCGAACGGTACGGGCTGTAGTACTCGCCGGGGCCGTAGGTGTTGAACAGGCGGACTCGCACCGACTTGGTGCCGAACTGCGTCGCCGAATTGAGGACCTGCATTTCGTTGATCCACTTCGACATCGCGTAGTCGTTCATCTGCTTGATCTCGACGCGGTCGAGCACGTCTTCCGACATCACGCCGTCGTAGTCGCCGTACACTTCCGACGACGAGAAGTAGACCGCCTTGAAGCCTTCGCGCTCCTGCATGCGGATGATGTTCTTCGTACCCACCGCGTTCGTGCGCCAGACGTTCTCGTAATAATCCTCGCCGTTCCAGCGGCCGAATTCCGCCGCCAGGTGATACACGACGTCGAACTTGTGCGGCTTCGACAGGCTGCCCTGCTCCCAGCCGCCGCCGGTCCACAAGCGCTCGACCTGCCGGAATTCACCGACGTCGCATCGCGCGTAGTTCGTCTCACGCGTATGTTTGTGATCGGCGACGAACACCTCGTGGCCGCGCGAGCGCAGCTCCTTGACGAGGTATGAGCCGACGGCACCCACGCCGCCGGTAACGAGAATCTTCTTCTTAGGCATCCCAGCTCCTGAAATTACTAGCGGTTCGATGAGGCAAGAAATGCGACGACGTGGTCGGCGCGATAGTTTAGTGCGGGCGCGCACGTCCAGCCGCGGGCGCGGGACAGGCCGGGCATCACGCCCAGCACCGCCGCGATTGGACCCGACGGTGCGTCCTTGAATGCGTGATAGGCAAAAGCCTGCGCGCGCTGGCGGAGACGTTCGGTGAGCGCCACGCGGTAGTGACTGCAGCGCTGCACTTCATCAAGCCGCAAGCCAAGCTGCGCCGACAGCCAC
>Ga0207428_10002523_pt1 | contig 18267 bp, 14 predicted proteins | sample RhiMethybrSRZTD1_FD_187600 | JGI IMG/M metagenome (GOLD analysis project Ga0207428, IMG submission 187600) | Populus rhizosphere microbial communities from Tennessee, USA - Rhizosphere MetaG P. TD hybrid SRZTD1 (SPAdes) (version 3) | ecosystem: Host-associated > Plants > Roots > Rhizosphere >...
CACCCGATAACACGTGGGAAACGCGCGCCACGTTCAAGACGCCGGGCGAGTACATCCTGCGATGCGTCGCGCACGACGGCGCCCTCACCGCAACCGAGAACGTGACGGTGGTCGTCACGCCGTAGTCAGGCCCCCACGAACATGCGCTCAGCGGTGTTGGTGGTGCTCGCGATGAGCACGACGATTCCCACGGGTGTGGGACGGGGCACAGCGCCTGATCGCCGGTCGCTTCACTTCGTTGGCGGCTTCCAGTTAAGCAGTAGAGTAATCGCGGACCTCGCGGCGTCGTCAACCGCCTGATTGATGAGGAATCGCCCGTCGGACGATACGTCGTATTGCGGTTTGGTGTAAGCGTTCGTTCCGCCGCCCAGGATGCTTGTCTGAAACAGTGCGACAGGCGTTCCAGGCTCGATCACGCCGTCCTTGGCAACGATCGGCGTGGCCATCAGCTTTCCGTCGGGCGCGATGTAGTAGATCTCCTTTCCGTCGTGGCTCCACCGCGGTTGAACGCCGCCGCTCGTCGAGATCTGCCACTGGTTGTCCGACGCAGGAAACGGACGCACGAAGATCTCATGCTGTCCTGACTCGTTGGAAACGTACGCCACGAACTTCCCGTTCGGTGAGAACTGACCGCGGTGTTCCTGGGAATTCGTCTTCAAGAAGATGGACGGCTTGCGGTCGCCATCGAGTGGAAGTACCCACAGGTCTCGGCCGGTCACGGAGTCTTCCTCGTTGTAGAGGAGGAGGCGACCATCCGGCGACCAGTCATCCACATTCTTTTGAAACTTCGTTTCGAACAGCAGTTCGTCGCCACCGATCCCATTCGCTCGTCTGCGGTACAGATTTCCCACGCCCCTCCGCGTCGACGAGAAGGCGAGCCAGCTTCCATCCGGTGACCACACCGGGTACTGTTCAATGGCCGCGTCGAACGTACGTCGAACCGTGCGCGCGCCGTCCATCACAAAGATGTCAGTGTTTTCTTCGGCAGTGCGTCTGAGTGCGACTAGCCGGCCGTCCGGCGACATCTCGGGGTTGTACGGGCTCATCGCATCGCGCGCCCCGAATGCGCCGAGGGCCTCACCGGTTCGACCGAACCATGTGAGCTGTGACTGAATCGCGCCAGTCCGATAAGCCACGATGCCGGAGGGCGTCGCCGAAAAAGCGGCGGGCGCGTACGCAGCGGACGAGCCGCCACTTAGAACTACCGAATCGGCGATCGAGGTGGGCTCGCCACTGAGACGTTTGTTCGCGTGATCCAGTCGCTGCGCAATCACCGTTCCCTGGCGCACGAACAGCAACCAGCTGTCTGGCGGACGAAAACTGCTGGTAAACGTTGCCGCCGAACGGCCCGTCGATACGATCGCCATGGGAGGCCGGTCGGCCGCAACCAGTCGCGTGATGCCAGGAGAGTCGAACGAGCCGACGTAGATCCCTTGCCCTTCGTTGGTTCCTCGCGCAAAGAAGAGAAACTCTCGTCCCCCTGGCAGGAATGTCGGGAAGGCGTGGCTGACCTGACGCGGTGGATCGAGTCCGGTCTGTGGAACGACCTCACCTCCGTTGGCCGAGATTCGACGGAGCGCCGTTGTGGATGTCGCTGCAAATAGGATGATCCCCTCGTCGTTCCACGCGCCGCCGAACCCCGGTGCGGCATCTGCCAGCGTTCGGGGCATCCCGCCGCTGACATCAACGCGTTTCAGTTTGCCACCGGCGAAGAAACCGATCGACCGGCTGTCTGGCGCCCAGAACGGTAGCGACGCCCCCTCTGTGCCGGGCAGCATTCGAGCTGCCGCCCCCTGATCGAACGATCGCAGCCAGAGCCTCGAGTTGCCATCTGATTCGCCGGCGAAGGCCAGCAACCGGCCGTCGGGCGACAGCGCGAATGACAGTGAATCCGCTGACGAGGGTGTGACGATGTCCACGCGCGTCTCGGGCGGCCGCTCGGCCGCCGGTGTCGTCAAGACCTGAAATGCCAAGCCGGCAACTGCAAGCGCGAGCACGACTGCAACGGCCCACGACAGCCGTTCGCGGACGCTGGCTCTTGCTGGCGAGACGTTCGCGGCGACAGGTTCTTCGATGTTTGTGTCGTCGATCTCGAGTCGGGCGTCGGCGATGTCCGACAGGCGACGCCTGCGATCCTTCTGCAGCGTGCGGCGCAGCAGTCTCGCGATTGAAAGAGGAGTTGTGTGTGGCAGCGCACTCCAGGCAGGCTCTTTAGTCAGCACGACTGCCAGCGTCTCGGCGACATCATTGGCCGCGAACGCACGCGTGCCGGTGAGCATCTCGAACAGCACACAGCCAAACGCCCAGACGTCGCTGCGTTTGTCGGCCTCGCGCCCTTTCGCCTGCTCCGGGCTCATGTACGCGGCTGTGCCGAGGATCATGCCGACGCCCGTCATCGCGGGGGTCGTAATCGTGGGCGAGACGTCAGGTGAGTCGTGTCCCGTTTTCGCCGGACCGGCCAGCTTGGCTAGGCCGAAGTCAAGCACCTTGACGGTTCCGTCGGTCCGGACCTTGATGTTGGCGGGCTTCAGGTCGCGATGTATGACGCCGTGCTCATGTGCGGCTTCGAGCGCGTCGGCGATCTGCCGCGCAATTGGTAACGCTTCGTCCAGTGGAATCGGTCCGTGCACGAGTTGATCCGCAAGCGTCGGTCCGTCTACCAGCTCGAGGACCAGCGCGTGCACCCCATTCGATTCCTCGAGCCCGTGAATGCCCGCGATGTTTGGATGGTTCAGGGACGCGAGGACCTGCGCTTCGCGCTGGAACCGTGCGATGCGATCCAGGTCGAGCGCGAACGCGTCGGGCAGCACCTTGAGTGCGACCTCGCGTTGCAACTTCGTGTCGTGAGCCCGATACACCTCGCCCATTCCGCCAGCGCCCAGCGTGCCGGTCACGTCGTAGGAACCGATTCGCGAGCCAATCGCGATCGCCACTTCTTTGACCTGAGACCTGAACCCTTGACCTGAAACGTGAACCGCTTCGATCTCGCGAAGAAGCGGCGAACTCACCGTGGGCAGTGGGGTGGCGGACGCCGCCGATTCCACCCGATAACACGTGGGAAACGCGCGCCACGTTCAAGACGCCGGGCGAGTACATCCTGCGATGCGTCGCGCACGACGGCGCCCTCACCGCAACCGAGAACGTGACGGTGGTCGTCACGCCGTAGTCGTCCTAGTTGCTTCCCGCTTTCTCGGCCGCGCGGGAGATGCTCAACATGTTGCGCATCGCGTAGTTCCCCTCGTGGCACGCGTATTCGAACATCCCATAGACCGGCTCGCGCTTCCACGGGAACTGGAGCGTCCACGGCCGCGTCCACGTGCCCGGATCGTCGATCGTCGCCTGGTAGATCAGCGTGTCCTTGTCGACGAGCCTGAAGCGCTCCGTGATCTTGAGCCGATCACTCGTCCGGCCGCCGCCATTACCGCCGATGCCGGTGCGGCCATTCAGGTTGGTGGTTTCGACGACGAGCGTGTTGCCGTCCCACCACCCGCGTGAGTCGCCCATGTACGACGTCATCCCCGACGACACATGCGGCCGTCCGTCGAGGGGGACGACGCGCGCTTCGTGGATCATCTCGTGGCGGATTACCACGTAGCCTGGGGCCTGCACGATTTCGTTGCCGTTGTTGTAGATGGTGGGCAGCAGCGATCCCATTGGTCCGCGTGTAATGCAGCGGTCATAGAGGCTGCGGTCGGTGTAGCTGTCGGCCTCGCGTCCCTGCAGGCGTTCGCGCCGCGCGCGCTGCTCGACCTGCTGCTCGGCCTGACGCTTCTGGCCGTCCGCCGACAGCGGCGGCTGGCGGCCGTCGACAGGATCGACGATCAGTGACGCCTGCCGGGATGGCTTGCCGGTCTCCTGCCAGTGCGGCTGCGGGGAGGTCGGGCACCGAATCGCGCACGCCGGATCGATCTTGGCCGTGAATACGTCGATCTCCGCGAGCAGCGATTCCTCTTCTTCCCGGAGATCGCGGGCACGCTGCGCGAACTCTTCGTCGGTGAGGACGTTCCGCGTCCCGAAGCGCGTGGGGCGCTGGAGCGGTACGCCGACCATGTCGACCCCCGGCCAGAAACCCTGCAAGTCTGGATCGCCCCACGGGGTCTTCGGCTGAACAAAGCCGGGCGTCGACTGCGGCAGCGGGGGCGATTGCGGAGCTTGGGCGGTAGCGAACGCCGTAGCACACAGGACAGCGAACAGGAGTGCGACGCTGAGTCTTTTCATGGCCTGCTCCGGAAGCGAGCCTATGATACGCCGTTCACTGGCTGCACCGCTTTCAGCCGTCGTTGACAGGCTTGACACCATCGACGCCGGCGTCGTATAGGCATAGTTGAACTATGCCTCGTGATACTGGCCTCCCGCCTGGGACCCTGGCGATGCTCGTGCTGCGACTGCTCGCCAGCGAGCCGCTGCACGGCTACGCCATCGCTCAGCGGATCCATATGCTCTCGAACGATGAGCTGAGCGTCGAAGAAGGCTCGCTCTATCCCGCCTTGCAGAAGCTGCTGCTGCAAGGCTGGGTGAAAGCGTCATGGACGACGTCCGAGTCCGGCCGCGAGGTTCGCGAGTACCGGCTCACGCCGAGCGGACGGAAACAGTTGGAATCGGCGCTGACCGAGTACCGCCGCGTGAGCCGCGCCATCGGCCTGCTCCTCGACAACGCGTGAGCTCGTTGGGCTGCAGGACGGGCTTGTGGTTCCAGTGCGAAGGGTCTACAGGCTCCGATTCTCGCGCCGCTGGGGGGAATGGCGCAGTGAGGGCGTCACGCTGATGCGATTGCGTCCGCCGTTCTTCGCGGCATAGAGCGCAGTATCGGCCGCGTGAAACAGCTGCTCGCCCAGCGCATCGATGGACTCGACGAGGCGCCGCGTCGTGCGGTCGAACACATGCGACACGACGCCGACGCTGATCGACAGCGTTGTCGCGGGATGCTGCACCCCAGCCAGCAATGGCGCCGCCTCGTTGACGTGACGAGCGACGCGTTCGGCTACCGCACTCGCCTCGGATGCGTCCGACTCGGGCAGCGCGACCACGAACTCGTCGCCGCCGTAGCGGCAGGCGACCGCATTCGACGGTAAGCGGTCAGCGAGAATCCGACCGACCAGGCGTACGGCCTCAGCACCGGCGAGATGACCGTGCACATCGTTCAGCGACTTCAGTCGATCGACGTCGAGCACCAGGAGCGACAGCGGTTTCCCGCTCACACAGGCGTCGGCGACCAGGACTCGCAGCCGTTCCTCGAACGATCGCAGGTTGTGCAGCCCGGTCAGGTCGTCGGTCAGCGCCATCCGCCGCAACCTCCTGGCGTCGTCTGCCAGCCTGGCCGACAGCAGACCAGCTGCGATGAACACCATCATCTGCAGAACGTCTGGCTCTTCGTTGTGCCACGTCAGCGGGTGCCAGTTGGCGAGGTGGTAAAAGACGATCGCGACGAACGCACACGCGACACCGCCTCGCCATCCGAACGTCACACCGGCGAAGACGATCGGCAGGTAATACAGATGCTGCACGGGAGCGGAGGCCGTCGAGGCGTCGAGCGCGAGGATTCCAAACAGCGCGGCGATGGTGGCGACGGCTGCCCACGTCGTTGGTAGCCTTGGCGATTCCGTGACGAGCCGCGTGGAAGGGTGTCCGTGGGTGAGCTGCATGGCGACGCCAAAGGTGCGTTATTCGTTCGGACGCGCAAGGTGAGCGGCTGGCTTTGGCGGCGCGAAAGGTGGTCGGCCCTGCTTCGCTCGGCACGTTGTTTGACAAGATGTTTGGTGTTCGGCACGATGGTCGGCACCGTTGAGAGTCCTTTTCATCCTGGCGTCGCCGGAGTACCTCAGGTACTACGATTCGACGATCGATGAGCTGGCTGCTCGTGGACACGATGTCGCCGTCGCGGTCAACAGCCGCCGCGAGAAGAAGCCGATCGGGCTGCAACGGTTGAGCGCGCTCGGGGACCACGTTCACGTGCTCGGCGTGACGCCGTCACCATCGGGCCAGTGGTACTCGATCGGACGCGGACTGCGCGGCATCATCGACTTCGTCCGCTACCTGCATGCCGATTACGCCGATGCCGGGGCGCTTCGCGCGCGCATGAAGCACAAGGCGGTGCCGCGAGGGTTTCGGAGCATCGACCGGATCCCGTCGCTCTCGCCACGAGCCACCCGACGCATCATCGATCTTCTCGCCGCCTGCGAGCGCGCGATCCCGCTGAATCCAGAGGTGGTGCGGTTCCTCAGCGACCAGCGTCCGGATGTCGTGCTCCTCTCGCCACTCGTCGACGCCGCGTCCGTGCAGGTCGAGTTCGTCAAGGCGGCACGCGCACTTGGCATTCCATCGGCCGCGTGCATCGCCAGCTGGGACAACCTGACCAACAAGGGGCTGTTGCGGACCCTTCCCGATACGGTGATCGTCTGGAACGAGGCCCAGCGGTGCGAGGCGGTGACGTATCACTACGCGACACCCGAGCAGGTCATCGAGACCGGGGCGCAGCTGTTCGACCAATGGTTCGCGACGTCGATGACGAAACCCCGTGCAGAATTCTGTTCGCACGTGGGACTGCGGGACGACCGGACGTTCGTCCTCTTCACCGGCTCATCGAACTTCATCGCCGACTCGAACGTGGAGGTCGACTTCGTTCGACGGTGGGTCGGTGCGCTGCGAGCGGCCGACGATCCGCTGCTGCGTGACCTCAACGTGGTCGTCCGCCCTCATCCGTACAACTGTGATGCCTGGCAACTCGTCGAGTCATGGGACCCCGGTGTGGTCGTATACCCGCGGGTCGGCTACAGTCCGCTCGCGCCGAACAGTCACGCCGAATACTACGATTCCATCTTTCATTCCGCGGCAGTAGTCGGGATCAACACGAGCGCGATGATCGAAGCGGCGATCGTCGGCCGGCCCGTTTTGTCGATCCATTCGCCGGAGTTCGCGGCGACGCAGCAGGGGACGCTCCACTTCCATCACCTCCTGCCCGAGAACGGCGGGTTCGTGTCGACGGCGTCCACGCTCACTGAGCACATGTCGCAGCTGGCCGAGCGGCTCCGCCGTCCCGACGCCGCGCGCGACGAGGCGCGACGATTCGTCGCGTCGTTCATCAGGCCCAAGGGTCTCGACCGGCCGGCCACACCGATCATCGTCGACGCCATCGAGTCGTTAGCCCGGTTGTCGCCGCACCCTCGAGCCTTGCCAGTTGTCAGGACCGCCGCGATGAGAGCCGTTCTGCTCATCGCTGGCGCTTACGGCGGCGTCTGCCGCTGGTTCACGCGTGCCGACCGCAACGCTTCGGATGAAGAAGCGGCCGTCCAAAGACAGGTCCGTGATTCGAAGCCCAGCGAGACGTCGCCGTGAAAGTACGAGTGTGCGGCCGACCCGTCCTCGGCGGCCTGCAGGCGGTCCATGTTCCCGCTGATTCGTGGGAAGAGCTGACCGGTTGTCCGGTGTGCATGCGTGGCGACTGTGTGCGCGACGTGGCGGCGGTCGCTGACGGCACGCCGGCAGGCCTCGTCGCGGCGTGCACCCGCTGTGAGCATGTATTCTTCCGCCGGCGGCCGACGCCGGAGTGGTTCAAGCGCTTTTACGCGCGCGAGTGGGACTCCGGGCATCGCGGCGATCAGCTGGGGCTCGGCACCAAGCTGGCGAGCTCGACGCGGGTGCTGGAGTTCTGTCGATCGCACCTGCCGGATGGCGGCCGCGTGTTCGAGATCGGTGCCGGCCTCGGAACGTCGTTACGCGCCTTCCACGAGGCGGGCTACGACGTCTCGAGCATCGAGCCGTCGGAACACCGCGCGCGTTTCGTCAGCGCGGTCATGGGTCTCGAGTGTCAGCCCAGCCCGGTCGAGCAGATCGTCGGCGCGAACACATTCGACCTCGTTTACGTGAATCACGTGCTCGAGCACCTGGTCGACCCCGTGTCGACGATTTCGACCGCGGCCGCGCTGCTGCGGCCCAACGGCTATCTCTATGTGTCCGTGCCGAATCTCTGGAACGAATGTGCGGCGCAGACCGTGCACTATGTGCCCCATCTCCATGCGTTCACGCAGGGCGCCGTGGAGCGTCTGCTCGCCGCGTGTGGTTTCACGGTCGTGCGCGCGCTCGTGGAGCACGACATCCAGATCCTGGCGCGCAAGGACGGCGGCCAACGCTCGAGCGTGCGTGCCGCCGCACCGGACTTCTGGGATAGGCTGTCGACCCATGTCGTGCGCGGGTTCGGCGGCGGCACGAGTCGTCACGCCATCGTGTGGTATCCGGCTGGAGAGCACGAATATCGTCAGTTCACCACCTCGTCATCGCGTTTGACTGCGCTTCGCACCGGAATGTGGATCCGCTCCCGGATGCCGTTGGCCGTGTCACGACGCATTCTTCCGTCGCTGTTGCTGCGACGGGTGCGCGCGCTCGAGGTCGAGGTCACAGGTCCGCCCGCGCTGCCCGTGCACGTGCAACACGACGCCGGCGGCGACGGTGTATGGGTCAAGTAGGATGCTAACCGGTCTTCGAGTAATCCTCGGTGAGTTGGTGGTCAACCCGGGGCGCGTTGCACGTCGCTACCATGGCGCACTCGGCGTGTACAAAGCCTTCAGCAACACCATCACGTCGTCGCGTCGCCAGCGTCTTCGTCGTCTGGCGGGGATGCTGCCATCCCCGACGACGGAACTGCGTGTGACCGAGGATGACGGGTTCAAGGTGATTGCTCCCGGGAAGTTCGCATCGGCCGACCCGCTCATCGCTCGTTGTCGCGCCCTGACTGGCCAGGCGGGTCAGCGCCCGTCGAAGAAAGCGCAGCTCGATTCGTTGGTGGGAGTCGGCCAGGTTCAGCAGTTCCCCGAGTTTCTCGATTTCTGTCTCGACCCGACGCTGCTGGGTGTCGCCGCCGACTACCTTCACGAGCTGCCGATTCTGGCGAGTGTGGAGTTCTGGCATTCGCGCGCGACCGCCGAGGAATTTCAAAACAGTCAGCTGTATCACAGCGATCTCGACGACGTGCGTCAGTTCAAGATCTTCTTGTTCATCTCGGACGTGGACGAACACTCAGGGCCGTTGACGGTGGTCTCTGCCGGACGCTCCGAGGCGCTTGCGCGTGCGTTGCGGTATCGCCCTCGCAGCGGTCACGTGAGAATCGAGGACGAGCGGATTCGGCCGCTGCTGACCCCGGGCGACGAGCGCGTGTTGACCGGACCCGCCGGCACCGTCGTGTTCATCGACACGAGTCGTGTGCTGCACTTCGGCAGTCGAGTCGCCACTCGCGATCGCTACGTCGTGATGGTGCAGTACCTCGCGCTGACCAACTTCATGTTCAACCCGTTCTACAGCTTCAAGGCGTGGCCGTATGCGCACCTCGCCCGGCCGGGAATGAGCGCCGTGCAACGTGCGGTGCTGGGCGAGGCTGTGGTGCCGGTCGTTGGCCGGGCGCGAGCGGGCGTGGGTCACGCCGACGCTGATCACGCGAGCTCGTGAGCGAGACCCTCAGGGCGTCGGCGTCCGGTAGGCTGTGGGCTGCCACGCCAGTGCGACGAGCTGTACTTCCACCGCGCCTCGTTTCGGTTTGATCTCGACCGTCTCGATCGACACGGTGACGGCGTGCTCGCTGCCGATTGCCGCGATTTCCTCTTGCAGCTCGGCCTCGATCGCCGCGAGCTCCTGCTGCGCCTCGACCAGCTTCTCCTTGGCCTTGCCGACGTCCTGCGTTTCCTTGAGCGAACGGCCGACGCCGCGCGCGGCGGTCGTTGCGCGACCGAGTGTCGAGAGCGAGGCCGCCTTCCGCCCCATCAGGGCGCCGAGCATCGTGGCGCCGATGGAAAAAGCGGTTTGGAGCTTTTGCTGCTCGACCTGCTGCTCTTCCCGTCCTACGACCTCTTGAGCCTTGCGCGCCTTCTCGGCGACGCGCGCGATCTTCGGGGCGTAGCGGGCGCGCAGCGCCTCGACTTCGGCGTCGCGCGATTCGCGCGTGGCGTGCTGGACTCTGACCTGAAAGTCGCGCTCCGTTTCATCGGGTGACGAGGCGAGCTTCAACGATGGCGCGACGAACACACGCAGCGCCTGTGCCCGGGCGAGCCACTGGCCGAAGTCACGCGTCCACTTCACGTAACGCTTCTCATCGAGCCCCGCGCTGGGAAGCTTCCGATAGGTCGCGGCTGGGCTCGCCGGCCCGTGTGAGAGCGTGTCGGGCGCTTCTTTGACGGGCGTCGCTTTTTGCCAGTCGACCGGAACCGGTCCAGACGACACCTCGACGACGGCGTAGACCGCACGGATGACATCGATGCCGCGCTTCGGGTCCGTGTACTGCACGCGGGCCGCCCCGTACAGCACGGGCGCGTACTCGGTCGGCGTCCCACCTTCTCCACGAAGGTAATAGTCCTGCACGCCCACGGGCAGCACGGGCTTGCTCGCCGCGGCAGTCGCAACCGATGCAGCAGGCTGTGGTGGAGGCACCGCTGGGGAGACGGCCGCTGTTGGTTGTTGCGACGAATCTTTCGTCGCACCGTCTTTTGCCCGCGCGGGAGCGTCGGCAGCGGATGTCGCTGTTGCGCGACGCAAGTCGTCGCGGCTCATTGGCCCGCGGAGATACGAGAGCGTCCAGCGCGTCTCGAACGTCACCGGCTCGCGCTCGTGGACGTTGTGCATCAGGAACACGCGACTGCGGAGTCCCGACAGCACTCGGTCGAGCGCCTGCCGATCCAATCCGCCTGCGACGCCTTCCAGGCCGTCCAGTACACGCGCCTTATCGCGCTCGGTCTGCAGTGTGCCGAGAAACCACGTCCCGGTATTCGACAGCGCCTTGTAATCCAGGTCGACCGGGTTCTGTGTCGCCAGCATGATCCCGACACCGAACGCTCGCGCCTGCTTCAACAACGTTAGCAGCGGGAGCTTCGACGGCGGATTCGCGACGGGAGGCAGATACCCCATCACTTCGTCCATGTAAATGAGCGCGCGCAGCGATCCGGTGCCGCCCTGACGACGTGTCCACTGGAGCACCGAGTTCAGGAGCATCGAGACCACCAGCATGCGCTCGGCGTCGCCCAGGTGAGCGATCGACACGACTGCGATCCGCGGCTTTCCGGCTGGCGTGAAGAGCATCGAGCCTGCATCGAGCGGCTCGCCGGCGTTCCACGCGTCGAAGCCCGGCGACGCCAGCAGGCTGTTGAATCGCAGTGCCAGTTCCTGCCGCTCGCGCGCCGGATAGAACGTTTCGAGGTCGAGGACACCGACTTGAGAGAATGCCGGTCGCTGAATCTGCTGCACCACCCAGCGGAGATCCGCCTCGGCGCCGGCGGCGCCGCTCGAGAGAATTGCGGAAATCAGCGCTTGCTCACGACTGTGCGGGGCGACGTCGGTGAAACCGGCCAGACCAAGCAGGCCGGATGCCGTCGTCGCGATCGACGCCTGGACGTCTTCAGGATCAGCATCGGCCGTCCGCCCAAGCGATCCAAAGAGCGCCAGTGGCGTTCCAGCACGACTGCCTGGCGTGTAGACGCGAACTTCCGCTGCCTGCCGCAGACGCGCGATGCGGCCGCCGTCCTCACCCCATTCCTCGAGACCGCTCTTCCACCGTGCCGCGGTCTGCGCCGCGAGCGTGTCGCTCGACACGCCTTCACGGTCGGCCTGCCCCTGGTCGATCCATGGTGCGAAGTCGGTTGGACTCAGGTCGGGGAACGTCAGGAGCAGGTTGGGGAGATCGCCCTTCGGATCGATCGCCAAGACCGGGATTCCGTCGATGGCGGCCTCCTCGATCAGTCCGATCCCGAGGCCCGTCTTGCCGCTTCCGGTCATGCCGACGCACACGGCGTGCGTCAGCAGGTCCTTCGAGTCGTAGAGCACGTACTCGTCCCGCCGCTTTCGCTCGGTCAGGTCGTAGCGTTTGCCGAGATAGAACAGACCGAGCTTCTCGTAATCAGGGACCATGCCAGCGCCTATGCTACCTGTTCGAGCAGGTCGCAGGTGTGGTCGATTGCGCGCTCCTGTCGAAGCTGCGCGGACCAGCGCGCACACGACTCGCGCGTGCGCGGGTCGTCGAGCAACCCGCGCAGCGCGGCGGCGACGTGTTCAGCGGTGAACTCCGCGGGTCGCACCCATCGTCCAATGCCGAGCCGGGCAAGGCGCGTCGCGTTATCCGGCTGGTCGAACCCCATCGGCATCGTCAGCTGCGGCGTCCCCGCCGCGATCGCTTGCGCGAGCGTGCCGATGCCGCCGTGGTGGACGATGGCGGCACAGCGCGGCAGGACGGCCGAGAAAGGTACGTAAGGCTCGTAGTGAATGCCGGGGGGAAGCGTCGGAAGCTGCGAGCCGTAGCGGGTGAGCAGGAGCGCTCTTTTCCCGAGTCGTCGGGCCGCGCCAATGGCTTCGCGGAAGAACGTCTCCGCGAGCTGGTTCGCCGATCCGGGCGTGAACAGGATTGGCGGGTCCCCTTCGTTGAGAAAGCGTTCGACGGAGGGGGGCACATGCTGCTGCTCGGACTCGTCGTACAGCGGAAAGCCGGTCAACCGGAGCGACGCCGGCCAATCGGGCTGCGGCGGGCCAAACCATTTCGGGAACAAACCAATCACCCGACGAGGTGAGTGAACCCAATCGCGCCATACCCGGTGGACTGGCGGCAAGTTCAGCTCGTGTCGGAAGGCGTTGATATGAGGGGCAATCGCTGGATCGAGCATGAAGCGATCGACCGCCCACCATATCGTTCGCTTGGTCCAGCGTGGCCATCCTGAGAGGTCGCTCCCCGGTCTGAAAGCCGGGGGCTGGTACTCAGAGCGGAAGACTGACGGCGCGAGTTGCAGCGTGGCCGCCGGCACGCCGTGCTTCTCTTCGAAGATGCGGCCGCCGAGGCTGAGGCCATGGTGCACCAGCACAGTCCCAGGTCGGTACGCGTTGGTCACCAGCTCGTATGCCAGCGGCAGCGCTTGTCCCACCTCGCGCATGACCAGTGCGAGCCCCTTCCGCGGGTGCCACAAGTCAGTGTTGCGGGTGACACGGTCGTATTCCTCGCGCGAAATCGTCGGCTGAAACTCGAGACCGGCGCCGATCACCATGTCTTGGAACGGTGCCGCGGTGAGGACGACGACCTCGTGCCCTCGCTCGCGCAGCGTTCGGCCGATGCCGATGAAGGGGTGATGGTCGCCACTCGAGCCGACGGGAGTCATGAGGAAGCGCACGACGTGATGGAAGTGGAAAAGTGGAAAAGTAGAAAAGTGGAAAAAGTAAGTTGGTAAGTGGAAAAGTTGCCAAGTAAGTGTAAAGTGAAACTCGGCAGTGGCAACACACCTGTCGACCATCGGCCAGATCGCCGTTCCCGTGAAAGACCTGGCGCGTGCGGTCGTCTTCTATCGTGACGCGCTCGGCATGCGCTTCCTCTTTCAGGTGCCGCCGGCCCTCGCGTTCTTCGACTGCAATGGCATTCGTTTGATGCTGGATGTACCCTCCGAGAAGGAGTTCGATCACCCAGCGTCGCCCATCTACTTCAAGGTCGATGATATCGACGCGTCGTACGCGGACTTGCAGTCGCTCGGCGTCGACTTCCGCGGCGAGCCGCATCTCATCGCGAAGATGCCCGACCACGAGCTGTGGATGGCGTTCTTCCGCGACGGCGAAGGCAACACACACGCGCTGATGTGCGAAAAGCGATAGCGCCTTAGGAATGAGCAAACTCAAGATCATCGTGCTGTACGACCGCGTGCTCGTCGACGAGACCGAGGAGCAGTCGGCGACGGCCGAGAAGTCGCCGGTCGTCCGCACCCTCGACAAGAAGGAGGTCGAGGAAGAGGTCGCAGAGGCGCTCGTCAAGCTCGGTCACGAGCCGACGATGCACGAACTCGACGGGACGCAGAAAAGTCTTTTGGCGCTCTCTCGACTGGAGTGCGATCTCGTGTTCAATCTGGCCGAGTCGTTCGCCGACGACGACACCGCCGATTTCAAGATCGCGGCCTACCTCGACCTGATTGGCATGAAATACACGGGTTCGGGCGCGCACGGGCTCATGCTGGCGCAGGACAAGGCGGTCGCGAAGAAGATCTTCGCCTTCCACGGCGTCCACACTCCGGTGTTCGCGAAGTCGTTCCGAGGACGACTTGATTTCTCGCACGATCTCCAGTTCCCGGTGATCGTCAAGCCGGCTCGCGAGGACGGCTCCATTGGTATCGAGTTCAGTGCGGTGGTCAGCTCGATCCGGGAGCTGATGGAACGCATGGACTGGCTTCACGCCAACTTCGATTCACCCGTCTTGATCGAGGAGTACATCGAAGGGCGCGAGATGTACGTCGGCGTCATCGGGAACGACAAGCCCGAGGCGCTGCCGGTGATCGAACTGGATCTGTCGAAGCTGCCGGACGGAATGCCCCGAATCGCATCGGCCGAAGTGAAATGGGGCAAGGGCACGAAAGCCTATCGTGATACCAAGTCGTCGATCGCGACCGACCTGCCGGAGGAATCCGTGCAGGCGCTGCAGCAGACCGCGATTGCCGCGTACCAGGCGCTCGAACTGCGCGACTACGGCCGCGTCGACATGCGGCTGCAGCCGGATGGGCGCGTCCATGTGATCGAGGTCAATCCGAATCCGTGGCTCAGCTCCAAGGCCGAATTCGCGATGGCGGCGCGGAAATCGGGGCGCTCCTACCTGCAGTTGATCGAAGAGATCGTCGAGCTCGCGACGACCCGCGCTTAGCGCGCGACTTTCGTCGCGCGCGGTCCTTGGGCCGTCGTTCCTGGTCCGCGGTGAGCATCGACGCGACGGGACAAAGGACCAAGGACCAAGAACCAAGGACCAAGAACCAAGGACGGACCAAGAACCAAGGACGGACCAAGAACAAAGAACCAAGGCCCAAGGACTTGGATCTAAGGTCGGATTCGCCCATCAGCCTTGAAAAGGAAAAGCGTCCGCGTCGCGCCTGCGGCATCCTTGAACGTATCGACCACGTCCGGCTCCCAATCGCCGATCGGGTAGTTGTGCGCGACGATGCGTGCGCCTGGACGCAGTTGGCCGGTGAGCAACGGGCGAAGCTTCACGTTCCCGGCCGCGAGCAGGTAGAGCGTGACGACGGTCGCCGGAGAGACGTCGGTCTTCAGTGCGTCCTGCACAGTGAAGCGCACGCGATCGGAAACACCCGCGACACGGGCCGCCGCATTGGCCTGCTCGATCAGTTTTGCGTCGATGTCGACGCCGACGCCACGCGCGCCGAACTTCAACGCGGCCGCGATCACAATCCTGCCGTCGCCGCACCCGAGGTCGTAGACCATGTCGCCGGGACCAACCTTCGCCAGAGCGAGCATTCGATCGACGACGTCTGGCGGGGTTGCAGAAGACGGAGCGAGGCGCTCGGGCTGTTGAGGCTGTGCGCCGAGCACAAGCCCAGCCGTAAGGGCCAAAATCACGGACCTCATCGCACGATTCTAGGGCGATCGCCGCGTCGCGCGCGCCAAAGATGTACGGGTCAAGTTCTAGGCTCCATGGGATTTAGCTGGTGGACCCAGCAGGCAGTCGAGGCCGCCCGATCGCGTCATCGGCGAACGGGCACCTCGGGGGTGCGAAGTGACGAAAACGCCATATTTTTGGGCATTTTCCGTTGATCTACCCTCGATCGCGCGGTATACTCATGGGTGCTGTTCCCAGCGAGAAACCAGTCCTACCAAATCAATCTGCGACGGGGGAAACGTGACATTCCAGCTCGGTGACAAGGTCATCTACCCGAATCATGGGCTCGGTATCGTCGAACGCATCGAAGAGAAAACCATTCTAGGGACCACGTGTGGCTTCTTCCATCTCCGGATCGTCTCGAACGACACGACGGTGTTGGTGCCGGTCGCAAACGTCGACAACGTCGGGTTGCGCAAGGCCATCAGCGACGAGGAAGTCGAACGCCTCTTCGATCAGCTGAGCGACGGCAAAATCGATAATCACCAGAACTGGAAAGGGCGCTTCAAGGACAACTCCGACAAGATGCGCACCGGCTCGATCTACGACATGGCCGACGTCCTCAAGAGCCTGACGTTCTTGAGCAAGTCGAAGAGCCTGTCCTTCCGCGAGAAGCGCATGCTCGATCGCGCGAAGGCGCTGATCATCTCCGAGGTTTCCGAGGTGATGCGGCAGAAGGCGCCGGAAGTGGAGACGCGGGTGGACGGCGCGTTGGAGAAGTGCTTCATCATCCGTGCACGGAACATCGCGCGCGCCACGGCTCGCAAGGTGAAGGCAGTGAAGGCGCCGGTCACTGTTGCCGTCACCGCGGTACGTCGAACCGCTCGCGCATCCTAACCACACCACGATTGCGTCGGTGATGCTCTCGCCCGGACCGCTGGTCCGGGCGTTTTTGTTTTGAGCCGGGTTAATGTAGAGGCCCGTACGTGGGGGCCGGCTTTTAGCCGGCCCTCGACAGCCCGCCTGAAGGCGGCCTCTACATTCGTGATCGCGACCATCGTCGCAGCCAGCCGCTCGCTGATCACCTACACGGTGATCCTGCTTTACATCGCCATCATCGGCCCCATCGGCCTCGGAGCTGCGGTGCTCTTCGGGGCGACCAATCTCCTCTTTGCCCTTGGGCACGGCGGCATCTGGCTTGGCCTCACACTCGCCGGCATCCGCTACCGCGTGAGCGGCCGCGAGCATCTGCCCCAGGTGCCAGCGGTCTACTGTTCGAATCACGAGAGCAACGTCGATCCGCCGGTGCTCTTCAAAATCCTCCACCCGCGCATGCGGATCCTCTACAAGGCGGAGCTCCATGCATTTCCGCTGATGGGGCGGATTCTCGACGCAGGAGGATTCGTGCCGGTGGAACGCGGCAACCGCGATCGGGCGATCGCGGCAGTCACCCGAGGCGCCGAGTCGATCAAGAAGGGGAACTCGTTCCTGATATTCCCCGAGGGCACTCGCAGTCGAACCGGTGAGCTCCTTGCCTTCAAGAAGGGCGGCCTCATCATGGCGATTCAGGCGCAGGCACCGGTCGTGCCGGTCGCGGTCCGTGGCGGCCGCGATGCGATGCGGAAGGGGAGCGCCATCGTGCGGCCGGTGAAGGTCACCGTGAGGGTCGGGGCGCCCATTCCAACCCTCGGGCTCACGTTGGAAGACAGGGACCAGTTGATCGAACGCGTCCGAGCCGAGGTCCAGAAGCTGCTCGACGCTGGTTCGCTCTGGACGTAAACTCCGGCGAGGGGACTGGGTCCGGCTAAAGCCGGACACTACACGTCCGGCTGAAGCCGGACACTACACCAGCGATGACTCGATTTTCGCTCATTGCCCTGTTGGTGTTCGCCACCCTGTCGGTGTCGGCGCAGCAGCCGCCGGCGCAGCAGCCGACGTTCCGCACGGGCGCGAACTACGTCCGGGTCGACATGTATGCCACCAAGGACGGCAAGCCTGTCGACGACCTGAAACAGAGTGACGTCGACATCCTGGAAGATGGTGTTCTCCAGCAGGTCGATACCTTCGAGCACGTGAGGGTCCGGACTGCCCCGGAGGACGCACGTCTCGAGCCGAACACGATCGCGGACAGCCGCCGGATGGCTGCTGACCCACGTGCGCGCGTGTTCGTGATCTTCCTGGATACCTACCACACGCAGATCGACGGCTCCGCCAACATGCGACAGCCGCTAATCAACTTCTTGAACCGCGCGCTCGGCCCCGACGACATGGTCGCGGTGATGACGCCGGAGATGGCGGCGACGGAAGTGACGTTCGGCCGCAAGACGACCGTCCTGTCGAAGATGCTCGAGCAAGAAACGTTCTGGGGCCGTCGAGGGCGCCTGGTCGATGACGATGACCGGGAGGACTTGTATAAGGCGTGCTACGGACCGTCGAGCCCTATCGGCGAGGAAATGAAAGCGCGGCGGCGCGAGAAGCTGACACTCGATGCGCTCGAAGACTTGATGATCCACCTGGCTGGCCTTCGTGATGAGCGCAAGGCCATTCTCACGGTCACAGAAGGCTGGAAGCTTTACACGAAGAGCACGACCTTGGAGGCAGGCGATGCTGAGAGGCGCGTGAATCCCGGCGACGTACTGTTCCGGCCGCCGGTGCCACGCCCCACAGACGCCGCGCAGACGCAAGGCAGCCCTCGAGTGCAATGTGAAGCCGATCGCATGGCGCTCGCGCAGATCGACCATCAGTTGCGCCTCCGCGAGCTGACGCAACTGGCCAATCGCGGAAACGTCACGTTCTATCCGGTGTACGCGCGTGGCCTGGTCGCGTTCGACGGGTCGATCGGCGACAACCCGCCTGGCACCCGTGGCGTGACCCTGCAGGAGGACGCGGCGAACCTCAAAGCGAGGCACGACAGTCTTCGCTTTCTGGCCGACGACACCGATGGCGTCTCT
>Ga0207428_10002524_pt1 | contig 18266 bp, 9 predicted proteins | sample RhiMethybrSRZTD1_FD_187600 | JGI IMG/M metagenome (GOLD analysis project Ga0207428, IMG submission 187600) | Populus rhizosphere microbial communities from Tennessee, USA - Rhizosphere MetaG P. TD hybrid SRZTD1 (SPAdes) (version 3) | ecosystem: Host-associated > Plants > Roots > Rhizosphere >...
GAGCCGCACGACGGCAGCCCTTTGACACGGAAAGCACGGAGGGCGCGGAGCACGCGGACAGCGGAGGCTTTCTTGAAAGCCCCGGATCCGTGTCCTCCATGTTTCCGTGTCCTCCGTGTCGAGGATCGAAAAAGGTTCTTACCAGACCCAGTCGGCAATGAACAGGTTGGTGTCCGTCTCTTTCTCGGAATGCCGGTTCGACGCGAAGACGAGCTTCCTGCCGTCGGGCGAGAACATCGGGAAGCCGTCGAACTTGTCGCTGAACGTCACCTGTTCGAGCCCGCTGCCGTCGATGTTGATGAGATAGAGATCGAAGTTCGGTCCGCGGGGATCCTTGTAGTTGGTCGCGAAGATGATTTTCTTGCCGTCGGGCGAGAAGAACGGCGCCCAGTTGGCGCCGCCGATGCCCTTCGTGATCTGGCGCAGATTGCGGCCGTCGCGATCCATCACGAACACGTCGAGGCCGGTCGGCCGCCACATCTCTTTCTTCAAGAGCGCCAGGTAGCCGTCGAGCTCGGGACCGGGATCCGGATGCCGGCCGCGGAAGACGATCTTCGATCCGTCCGCCGAGAAGAACGGCCCGCCGTCGGGCCCCGGCAGGTTCGTCAGGCGACGAACGTCCGATCCGTCGCCGTTCATCGTGTAGATCTCCATGTCGCCGTCGCGCACGCTCGTGAACACGATGCGCCCGTCCCTGGCGACGGTGGCTTCCGCGTCGTAGCCGGGCGTCTTTGTGAGCTGCGTCAGGCCCGTGCCGTCCACGTTCACTTTGAAGATGTCGTAGCTGTTGTAGATCGGCCAGACGTACCCCTGGTCGCGCCCCGGCACCGGCGGGCACTCCGCGCCGGCCAGATGGGTGGACGCGTAGACAATCGCCTTGTTGTCCGGCGTGTAGTGGGCGCACGTCGTGCGACCGCTGCCCGTGCTCACGAGCTTCACGTCCGTCCCGTCGATGTTCATCGAGTAGATCTGGTCGCAGGCGCGTCCCTTCGTGGACTGAAAGCTGAGGCGCTTGCCGTCGAACGAAAAGTAGGCCTCGGCGTTTTCGTCGCCAAACGTGAGCTGTTTGATGTTCCGGAGGTGCTTTTCGCCGGCGATTTCGAGCGGCGGCCGGACGACTGACGGGGCCTGGCCGGGACGGCTCTGGGCGCCCGACAGTGCGAGGGTGCCGCCAAAGATTCCGGCGACCAACAGCACGAAAGGATAGCGAAACCTGATGGACATCGGTAGGATTTTACTTCGCCATGATGCGCCGCATCATCCACGTGGATATGGACGCGTTCTACGCGTCGGTCGAGCAACGCGACCGGCCAGCGCTTCGCGGCCTGCCGGTGGCGGTGGGCGGATCTCCGGCCTCGCGCGGAGTCGTGGCGGCTGCCAGCTATGAGGCGCGGAAGTTTGGCGTGCGCTCGGCGATTCCGATGTCGCGCGCCGTCCGGCTCTGTCCGCACCTCAACGTCGTGCCGCCCGACTTCCAGAAATACCGGGCCGTGTCGCAGCAGGTGTTCGCGATCTTCCGCTCGGTGACGCCGCTCGTCGAGGGTCTGTCGCTCGACGAGGCGTATCTCGACGTCACCGAGAACGCGTGGGCGGAACCGCTCGGCATGAGCGTCGCGAAGCGGTTGAAGATCGCCATCCACGACGCCACGGGACTCACCGCGTCGGCGGGCGTGGCGCCGAACAAGTTCCTGGCGAAGATCGCGTCAGCCTGGCGGAAGCCGGACGGGTTGACCGTGATTGCCCCCGAACGGGTCGAGTCGTTCCTGCAGCAACTGCCCGTTGACGCGCTCTGGGGCGTCGGCCCGGTCACGGCGGCGCGCCTGCGCGATCGCGGCATCATGCGGCTGGTGGACGTCCGCACGGCCGATCAGGCCGTCCTGCGATCGGCGGTCGGCAGCCTGACCGACTGGCTGCTCAAGCTCGCCACGGGACACGACGATCGGCCCGTCGAACCCAATCGCGCGGCGAAGTCGTCCTCGAGCGAGTGCACGTACGCACAGGACCTCGTCGATCTCGATCGTATTCGCGAGGAGATCGCCGGCATGGCGCGCGACAACGCGGAGTGGCTGCGCAAATCCGGCCGCGTTGCCCGCACCGTGACCATCAAGGTGCGCTACGAGGACTTCACGACGATCACACGGAGCGACACGCGGCCGCCCACGAGCGACACCGACGACATCGTGCGCCGCGCGGTGGCGCTGCTCGCGAAGACCGACGCCGGCCGGCGGCCGGTCCGGCTCCTCGGCGCGGGCGTGCACAATTTCGGCGAGAGCGACGACAAGGGACGGTTGTTTGATTGAACTGGGGAGGGGCCGGTGTCAGCCGACCCGGCAAAGGCGGGCAAGCCCGCCCCTCCCTCCGCCCGCGTCCGATCACACTCTCGCTCGTCGCGATTCTCGTCCTCGCCGTGACCGCCGCGGCCTGCTACGGGCCCGCCCGTCGCGCCACCCGCGTGGATCCACTCGTCGCCCTCAGAGACTGAAGCACGGACGTTGAACCGGAACCCTGAACCTTCACTTGATCAAGCGAACGCTCTTGACGCCCACCCCTTCCTTCGGCGTCTCCCCTTCCACCGGCACCGCCCCAATCGCCTGCACGGTGTCCATCCCGCTCACGACGCGCGCGAACACCGTGTACTTGCCGTCGAGTGACCGGCACTCGCCGATGCAGATGAAGAACGACGTCGAGCCGCTCCCCGGATCGTCGCCGCGTGCCATCGAGACGATGCCGGGGACGTTGGGCGTGTCGGTGAATTCCGGCGGCAGGTTGCGGACGAGCTTCTGCTGCGCGGCCGTCATGGGCGCGCTGCGATACGCCAGCGCGCCGGACTGCAGGACGAACCCCGGCACGACGCGATGCACGGCCACGCCGTCGTACACTCCGGCCGCCGCCAGCCGCAGAAAGTTGCGCGTCGTTTCGGGCGCCTTGTCGGGAAAGAACGCGATCTCGATCGGCCCCTTCGTCGTATCGAGCACCGCGCGATAGGCGCCGAGCTCGGCGGGCGTGGCCTCGACGAGCGGATCCCGGATCGGCGGCGGCGTGTCCCGGATCGTGATGGATTTGATGTCGATGCGGGCGCCTGGCCGGCCTTGCGCATCGGCCGCCGCCGCTGAGATGTCCTGAACGATCTCGAGGCCCTCGACCACGCGACCGAACACCGTGTACTGACCTTGCAGTGACGGTTGATCGGTCGCGCAGACGAAGAACTGGGCGCCGGCGCTGTCCCGCTGGTTCGGCACGAGCACGCCGGCGACCGCGCCGGCGGTCGTCGGCTCGCTGTTGATCTCGGCCCGCAGCAGGTTCAGCCCGCCGGTGCCGTACTGTGCCGACTTCGCCGGATCCTTCGAGAGCGGATCGCCGCCCTGGATAATCCCGTAACGGATGACCCGATGAAAGGTCGTGCCGTTATAGGCGCCCTCACGCGCCAGCTTGATGAAGTGCCCGACGTGGTTCGGCGCCACGTCCGGCAGCAACTGGATGACGAACGTTCCCTGCGACGTCAGGACGACGGCCTGCTTCGCTTTCGTCTCGTCGGAAGAGAACGGCGACTGAAAGAACGTCTGCCGCGCCGGCGTTTGCGCCAGCGCGAGGAGTAGCAAGAACAGGCACCGAGCCATAAACGACATCCGATCGCGTGGTCAGCGTGGGCGCCTCAGAAGGCGCGGCGTCCGGCGTCCAGGCTTCGACCTCGGTAATCCGGCTCCAGGCATCGTAACTCTGCGTGACCCAGACTCGAATCCGGTTGGTCGTGATCGGCGCGAAGTTGAACTGGCGCCAGACCAGCGTATTGTTCGTCACCGTCGCACCGGGCACGAGGACCCACGTGGTGCCGTTGTGGTACTCGACCTGGAAGTTCCGGAGCCCATACTGAGTGAACGTCATGCTCTGCGTCGGCGTGCTCGGCGAGGAGAAGTTGTCCTGCACCGTGAACACGTCGATCTCGTCGATCGTCTGCTGACCGTTGAACTGGATCTCGAGCCAGTCGGGGAACGCGCTCGGCGTGCCGTCGTTCCAGCCGCCGCCCGCGCTCCACTGCTGCCCGGCCCGGTCGCCGTTGTTCGCCCCGGCCGCCGCGTAGCCGCCGCTGAACGTCGACGAGGCCGTGGCGACGGCGCCGTTGCTCGCCAGCGCGACGTTCGTGCCGGTGGGTGGCGGCGGCGGAGGCGGCGGCGAACCGCCGCCGATCGCTTCGAACTCCGTGATGCGGCTGTATCCCGCCAGGGCCTGGTTGACGACCACGCGCACTCCGGTCGTCGTGATCGGCGTGAACAGCACTTGCCGCCACACCAGCGTGTTGTTGGTGATGTTGCCGCCGGGCAGGTTGGTCCACGTCGCGCCGACCAGATACTGGATCTGGAACGCGGTCGTGCCGTAGAGCGAGAAGGTCGTCGATGGCGTCGGCTCGACGGGCGACAGGTAGTTGTCCTGCACCGTGAACACGTTGATCTCGTCGACCGTCCGGGCCTGACCGAACTGCACTTCCAGCGTGTCCGGGTACGCGTCCGGCGTGTTGTCGTTCCAGCCGCCGCCGTTGCCCCACGACGTGCCCCGGCGATCGCCGTTGATGGCGCCCGAGGCGGCGTAGGCCGCGCTGAAGGTCGATGACGCGGAGGCGACGCCGCCATTCGCCGGCAGCGCGTAGTTGACCCGGCCACCGCCCCCGCCGCCGTTCACCGTGATGCCGCGCGGCGCCGACGTCGTCTGGGCGCCGAGGTTGTCGGTCGCGACCGCGGTGAGCGAGTAACTGCCGGCGCCGACGCCGGTCCACGACGCCGTGTAGGCGCCGGTCCCGTCCGGTGTCGAGTCAGTGCCCACCTGCGTGCCGTTCGCGAAGAAGTCGACGCGTGCGATCGTGCCGTCGCTGTCGCTGGCCGTCGCCGCGAGCGGGACGGTCGCCGGCGCTGTGAACACGGCGCCGTTGGCCGGTGACGTGAGCGCCACGGTCGGCGGCGTGGTGGACACGGCCGCGCCGATGGCCTCGACCTCGGTGATGCGGCTGTACGAGGCGAGCGCGTTGGTGACCAGCACGCGGATCTTGGTCGTCGTCAGCGCGGAGAACGTAATCCTCCGCCAGACCAGGTTGTTGTTGGCGATCGTCCCGCCCGGGACGGTCTGCCACGCGGAGCCGGTCCAGTACTGCACCTGGAAATCACGCAGGCCGTAGAGCGCGAAGGTCGTGCCCGCCAGCGGGTCGATCGGCGCGAGGTAATTGTCCTGGATCGTGAACACGCTCACTTCGGTGATCGACTTGAGACCGTTGAAGGCCACTTCGAGCGAGTCGGGATACGCGTCGGCCGTGGCGTCGTTCCACCCGCCGCCGGCACCCCAGTTCAGGCCCCGCCGGTCGCCGTTGTTCGCGCCGGCCGGCGCGTAGCTTGCGCTGATCGTGGACGACGCCGTCGCGACGCCGCCGTTGGCCGCGAGCGCCACGTTGTTGCCCGGGGGCGGCGGCGGCGGGCCGCCGATCGCCTGCGCCGCGCGGAACACGTTCAGGCGCCCGCCCGTCGCGACGATCCCCTGCCACTGCGGCAGCGGATCGACGTTGGCCAGGATCAGGTTCTTGAGCGCGGCAACCGTCAGTGAGGGATCGATCGCCAGCAGCAGCGCGGCCGCGCCGGCGACGTGCGGCGACGCCATGCTCGTGCCCGAGCTGCTGGCATAGCCGCTCCCGAACGGGTAGCTGCTGACGATGCCGACGCCGGGCGCGGCGAGATCGACCGTCGTCAGGCCGTAGTTGCTGAAGGACGCGCGGTTGTCGCTCTGGTCCGACGCGGCCACCGCGATGATGCTCGCCGAATCGAACGTCGCCGGATCGAACGGTGTGATGTCGTTGTTGATGTTGTCGTTGCCGGCCGCAAACGAGCTCAGGATGCCGTTGGCGCCGGCCGTGTCGATGGCCGACTTGAGGGCCGCGGCCGACGGCGGAAGCGGCTGACCCGGCGGGACGCCACGGTACCCGCCCCAGCTGTTGCTCGACACGCGGATGTTCTGGCCGTGCTGCTTGAGCGCCGTAATGTAGTTGAAGCACTCGATTGCGCCGAAGTCCGAGCCGCTGCCCGACGAGTTCAGGAACTTGCACGCGAGCACCTTCGAATTCCAGGTCACGCCGACCACGCCGACGCCGTTGTTCCCGATGCCCGCGATCGTGCCGGCCGTGTGCGTGCCGTGCCCGTTGTCGTCGTTGGGATTGGAGTCGTGGTTGTACGCATCGATGCCGAAGATGTCGTCGATGTAGCCGTTGGCGTCGTCGTCGACACCGTTGGCCGGGATTTCACCAGGGTTCTGCCACATGTTGGCCGCGAGATCCGGATGCGTATACAGCACGCCAGTATCGATCGCGGCGACGATGACGCTGGAGCTGCCTGTGCTGAAGGCGTTCCAGGCTTCCTGCGCCTGAATCCGCAGCAACCCGTACAACGTGTTGTTCACCCAAAACGGGTCGTTTGGTGGGGTCGGCGCGACGATATGACGGACGTAGTTCGGCTGCGCGAGCTCGACGTCCGGCATCGCTTTGAACGCGTTGACGGCGTCCACGACGGACTGCCCGGCCGGAATGCGCACCAGCTCGATGTCCACCGTCTCCAGACGCTTGATGAGCTGCGAGGACCGCGACGCGAGATTCTGGTCGCGTCGGCTGACATCGACCGTGTTCTTGAACTTGACGATGACCTCGCCGGCGACGTATTCCGGGGCCCCCGGAACCTGAAGCTCCTGGCCTTTCGCCGTCACCAGCCAGAGCGCCACACCTGCCAACGCCACAGCTCCGCCCAACTTGCGCAACCTGCCGACCCGAACCTGGAACATATATGTTGACCTCTGAGAAACGCTTGATTCTACAACCGCCGGCTCTCCGGTCCACTCCCGAATGACCGAGCAGTAGATCTCTGATAAACCCGGTCCTGTCAGTACGTTAGGCTAATCGCCATGACGATTCGCCGCCCACTGGGACTGCTGATCTGCTTCGTTGCTGCTTGCGCATCGCCGCCGCCTCCGCCCGGCCCGGTCGCCCTGGCGGACCTCCCCAACATCAACGCCGACGCGGTGCTGGCCGACATCAAGTCTTTATCGGCAGATTCGATGGAAGGCCGAGCCCCAGGGACGCCCGGCGAGGCCCTGGCGGTGAACTACATCACCGAGCAATTCCGTGCCGCGGGCCTGGAACCCGGCAACCCGGACGGCACGTGGGTCCAGAAGGTCCCGCTGGCCGGTATCACCCCGTCGGATTTTTCGCCGCTGGTCGTGAAGAAGAGCGGGCAAACTCTCCCGCTCAGGCACGACGCGGACGTCGTGGCGTTCAGCCAGCGAGTGACCGACGCGATTTCGCTCAACGACGGCGACATCATCTTCGCGGGCTACGGAGTGCAGGCGCCGGAATACCAGTGGGACGACTTCAAGGGAGTAGACGTCAAGGGCAAGACGATCGTCGTGCTCGTGAACGATCCGCCGGTGCCCGACGCGGCCGACGTGTCGAAGCTCGATCCGAACATCTTCGGCGGCCCGGCCATGACGTATTACGGACGCTGGACGTACAAGTACGAGAAGGCGGCGGAGCTCGGCGCGGCGGCGGTCTTCATCGTCCACGAGACGGGCCCGGCGGGCTATGACTTCGGCGTGGTGCAGGGATTCGGCGGCGAACGTTTCGATTTGATCACGCCGGACAAGAACGTGGGCCGCGCCGCGATTCAGGGCTGGCTGTCGCTCGACGCGGCGACGCGGCTGTTCAAGTTCGCGGGACAGGACTACCAGGCACTCAAGACACGCGCCCGCTCGCGCGATTTCACACCGGTGCCGCTGAAGCTGACGGCATCGATGTCGTTCAAGCAGACGGTGCGCACCATCGACTCGCAGAATGTCGTGGCGAAGCTGACCGGGAGCGACCCGGCGCTGAAGACCGAATACGTGGTCTACGACGCGCACTGGGATCATCTCGGGCGGGGCAACCCGGTGAACGGCGACGACATCTACAACGGCGCGCTGGACAACGCGAGCGGCGTCGCCATGCTGATCGAGATCGCGCGGGAGTTCAAGAAGGTGCGCCCCGCGCCGAAGCGCACGATCGTGTTCCTGGCGGTGACTGCCGAGGAGCAGGGCCTGCTCGGATCTGCCTATTACGCGAAGTTCCCGCTCTACCCGCTGGAGAAGACGCTCGCCAACATCAACATGGACGAGATCAACGTGCGCGGCCGCACGAGCGACATCACGATCATCGGCCTTGGCGCGTCGGATCTGGACGACTACGTGCGCGATGCGGCGCGCGAACAGGGGCGCAGCGTGACGCCCGACGCCGAGCCGGAGAAAGGCTTCTACTACCGGTCAGACCACTTCAACTTCGCGAAGGCCGGCGTGCCCGCGCTCGATCCGAAGATGGGCGACATCTACGTCGGCAAGCCCCCCGGCTACGGCAAGGAGCGGCGCGACGAGTGGAACAAGAACGACTACCACAAGCCGTCGGACGTCGTGAAACCGTGGTGGGATCTCGGCGGCGCCGCCGACGACGGCAAACTGTTCCTCGCCGTCGGCTACCGCATCGCACAGGCGGACCGCTATCCGGAGTGGAAACCCGGCAACGAGTTCAAGGCCATTCGCGACAAGATGCTCGCCGCCACCGGCGGAAAGAGCGGAAGGAAATGACGCGTTGCGCGTGGGCGGGGACCGACCCGCTCTACGTGGCCTACCACGACGAGGAGTGGGGCCGGCCGGTGCACGACGACCGGCGGTTGTTCGAGATGCTGATCCTCGAGGGCGCGCAGGCCGGGCTCAGCTGGATCACGATTCTCCGCAAGCGCGCGGCGTATCGCCGCGCGTTCGATCGGTTCGATCCGAAGAAAGTGGCGCGCTACACCGCCGCGAAGAAGCGCGCGCTGCTCCGCGATCCCGGCATCGTCCGTAACCGGCTCAAGATCGACGCGGCGGTGACCAACGCGCGCGCCTTCCTCGCCGTGCAGAAGGAATTCGGCGCCTTCGATCGCTATGTCTGGCGGTTCGTCGGCGGCGCGCCGATCGTGACGGCGCGCTCGACGATGACGTCGGTGCCGGCACGGACGCTGGAGTCCGACGCGCTCAGTCAGGACCTGAAAAAGCGCGGCTTCAAGTTCGTCGGATCCACGATCTGCTACGCGTTCATGCAGGCGGTCGGCCTCGTGAACGATCACGTCGCCACGTGTTTTCGGGCGCGCCAACTTTCGCGCTGAGAATTCCGTCGAATCCAGTCATGCGCAACATCCGCCTGGCGTTCCGCACGCTGTTCCGCACCCCGTTCGTCACCGCGGTGGCCATCATCTCGCTGGCCCTCGGCATCGGCGCCAACGCGGCGATCTTCTCGCTGTTCAACCAGTTCCTGCTTCGGCCCCTCCCGGTGGCGGCGCCGCAGGCGCTCGTCAACCTGGCGAATCCCGGACCCAAGCCGGGCTCCCAGTCGTGCAACAACGCCGGCGGGTGCGACTCCGTCTTCAGCTACCCGATGTTCCGGGATCTCGAGCAACAGCAGACGGTGTTCACGGGCATCGCGGCCCACCGCCTCTTCGACGCCAACCTCGCCTATCGCGGCACGACGGCGAAGGGCGACGGCATGCTCGTCTCCGGCAGCTACTTTCCGGTGCTCGGGCTGCGGCCGGGGCAGGGCCGGCTGATCGATGCCAGCGACGACAAGGCGCCCGGGCAGTCGAACGTCGTCGTGCTGAGCCACGCGTACTGGCGGCAGCGCTTCGACGGCAGTTCGACGGTCGTGGGCGAGACGCTCATCGTGAACGGCCAGCCGATGACGATCATCGGCGTCGCGCCCGAGGGATTCGAGGGAACCACGCTCGGCTCGCGCCCGCGCGTCTACGCGCCGATCACCATGCGCAATCTGATGCAGCCGGGCTTCAGCGGCTTCGACCGGCGTCAGACGTACTGGGCGTATCTGTTCGCGCGGCTCAAGCCCGGCGTGCCGATCGAGCAGGCGCGCACGTCGATGAACCAGCTGTATCACGGCATCATCAACAACGTCGAAGCGTCGCTCCAGAAGGGCATGAGCGAGCAGACGATGGTCAGGTTCAAATCGAAGACGCTCGAGGTCGAGCCGGGCGCGCGTGGACAAAGCAGCGTGTCGGCCGAGGCGTTCGCGCCGCTCACGATCCTGCTGTGCGTCACGGGCGTGGTGCTGCTGAGCGCGTGCGCCAACATCGCCAACCTGCTCCTCGCGCGGGCGACACGCCGCTCCGCGGAGATGGCGATCCGCCTCTCGATCGGCGCGAGCCGCACGCACCTGATCGCGCAGCTCCTCACCGAATCGGTGACGCTCGCCGCGCTCGGCGGCCTGGCCGGGCTGCTCGTCGCCAACTGGACGCTCCGGCTGATCGCCGCGCTCCTGCCGGCCGACGATGCCGGGATGATTGCGTTCGCGATCGACGGACGCGTGCTGCTGTTCATGGCGGCGACCACGATCGGCACGGGACTGCTGTTCGGGCTGTTCCCGGCCCTGCACAGCTCGCGCCCGAATCTCGTCACAACGCTGAAAGGACTGTCCGGGCAGCCCGGCGGATCGCGCTCCGCGAAGTGGTTCCGCGCGACGCTGGCGAGCGCGCAGATCGTGATGTCGGTCTTTCTGCTCGCCATGGCCGCGCTCTTCACGCGGAGCCTGCTCAACGTCGGACGCGTCGATCTCGGCCTGAATCCCGACAACGTCGTCGCGTTCGGCGTGTCGCCCGAGCTGAACGGCTACAAGCCGGAGCAGTCGCGTGCGTTGTTCGAGCGAATAGAAGACGAGCTCACCGGCCAGCCCGGCGTCACCGGCGTGTCCGCGGCGCTCGTGCCGCTCCTCTCGGGCAGCAACTGGGGCAGCAACGTCTCGGTGCAGGGCTTTCAGGCGGGACCTGACGCCGATACGCACGCGAACTACAACGAGGTCGGACCGGCGTACTTTTCGACGCTCGGCATCCAGTTGCTGGCCGGCCGCGAGTTCACGCGATCGGATGGCCAGGGCGCGCCCAAAGTGGCGATCGTCAACGAACAGTTCGCGATGAAGTTCAACCTCGGGCGCGATGCCGTGGGCAAGCGGATCGAGCGCGGCAACTCCGGCAAGCTCGACATCGAGATCGTCGGGCTGGCGAAGAACTCGAAATACAGCGAGGTCAAGGATACGATTCCACCGCTATTCTTCACGCCGTACCGCCAGGACAACGGGCTGGGTTCGATCAACTTCTACGTCCGCACCGCGCGGGACGCCGAGCGCATGGCCAGCACGCTGCCAGCGCTCATGGCGCGGATCGATCCCAACCTGCCGCTCGAGAATCTGCGCACGCTCCGCCAGCAGATCCGCGAGAACATCGTGCTCGATCGGCTCGTCACGACGTTGTCGGCGGCGTTCGCCGGCCTCGCGACGCTGCTCGTCGCCGTCGGGCTCTACGGGGTCCTCGCGTACATGGTCACGCAGCGGACGCGCGAGATCGGGCTGCGGATGGCCCTCGGCGCGGCGCCGGGCCGCATGCGCGCGATGGTCCTTCGCCAGGTCCTGTGGATGACCATCATCGGCGGCGCCAGCGGCCTGCTCCTCGCCTGGATCGTCGGCCGGCAGGCCGAGTCGCTGCTCTTCGAGATCAAAGGGCACGATCCCATCGCCTTGACGGCCGCGACCCTCCTCCTGTGCATCGTCGCGTTCGCGGCCGGATTCATCCCGGCATATCGCGCCTCGCGCATCGATCCGATGCGGGCGCTGCGGTACGAATAGACGGCGTCACGGCGGGTCAGAGCCCGACCCGCCCTACGTACGTGCCCGTCGCGGACGTTCTCGTAGCGCGGCTCGGGTTGCGAGCCGCGAGACGCGTGACGGAAGATAGCGCGGCCGATGGATCTGCACATCACGCTTTTGCTGCTGGCCAGCCTGCTGACGGTGGTCAGCCTGATCCAGCCGCTCGCGACGCGGCTCGGCATCTCGGCGTCGATTCTGCTGGCCGTCGTCGGCATCGCGATCGGCCTCGGCGCGGCGTCGCTGCAGCGCGCCGGCCCGGGCAGCGCATTTCACGGCGTCGCGCAGGCGTTCGTCGATCTCCCGGTCGGGTCGGCGGTCTTCATCTACGTGTTTTTGCCGCTGCTGCTGTTTCAGTCGGCGCTCACGATCAGCGTGCGGCGCATCATCGAGGACGCCGCGCCGATTCTGTTGCTGGCGGTCGTGGCCGTGCTCGTCGAGACGTTCGTCATCGGAGTCGTGCTGTCGCGGGTCGCGCCGGTCTCGATCATCGCGTGCCTGCTCCTCGGTTCGATCGTCTCCACGACCGATCCCGTCGCGGTGATCGGGATTTTTCGCGACGTCGGCGCGCCATCGCGGTTGAGCCGGCTCCTCGAGGGCGAGAGCCTGCTCAACGACGCCGCCGCCATCACGCTGTTCACGGTGCTGCTGGAGATCCTCATCGACGGCCACAGCACCGGCATCGGGACGACGACCCTCACCTTCCTGCGCAACTTCACCGGCGGCGTGATGCTCGGCTACCTCGGCACGCGCCTCGTCGTCGCCCTGCTGTCGTGGCTGCCAAACCTCCGGCTCGCCCAGGTCACGCTCACTGTGGCGCTGCCGTACGTGGTCTTCATCCTCGGCGAGCGCCAACTCGGCGTGTCGGGCGTCGTCGCGACCGTGACGGCCGGCCTGGCCTTCAATGCCATCGGCCAGCCGCGGGTGACGCCGAGCGACTGGCAGTTTCTGCGCGATCTCTGGCAGCAGCTCGACTTCTGGGCAAGCTCGCTCATCTTCGTCCTGGCCGCGCTGCTCGTGCCGCGGCTCGTCTCGGACATTCACGCGTCCGACTGGTGGCTGCTTGGCGCGCTGGTCCTCGCATCGCTCTCGGCGCGGGCGGTGACCCTCTTCGGGCTGGTGCCGCTCCTCAGCCTCGCGCGGCTCAGCCAGCGCATCGACGCGCGATTCAAGATCGTCATCCTGTGGGGCGGCCTGCGCGGCGCGGTGACGCTCGCGCTGGCCCTGGCCGTGACCGAAGACGCGGCCGTCCCGGCAAACGTGAAGCGGTTCATCGCCGTGCTGGCCACCGGGTTCGTGCTGTTCACGCTCGTCGTCAATGGGACGACGCTGCGATTGCTGATCACGCTGCTCCGGCTGGACCGGCTGTCGCCGTTCGACCGTGCGCTCCGGGAGCAGGTGCTGGCGCTTTCTCGCGGCCGCGTCGCCGACGTGATCAAGTCCACCGGCGAACAGTACCGGTTTCCGGAGGCGCTCACGGCTGACGTTTCGCAGTCCTACGTCAAGGAGACCGGCGCGATTCCCGGCGCGCCGGCGGTCTTCGCCGGATCGCGGTCGGATCAGCAGCTGCTCGGTTTTCTCGCGCTCGCCAACCGTGAGCGCGAGCTCATCCTCGAGCATTTCGACGGGCAGTTCATCGACGGCCGCGTGGTGGAGGAGCTGCTCGCCGACGCCGGCCGGCTGATCGATCGGACGCGGGCGCGAGGCGCCGCAGAGTATCTGCAGGCGGCGCAGCGGATCGTCGGGTTTTCCTGGCGCTTCCGCGCCGCGCACTGGGTGCACCGGCGGCTGCACTTCGATCGGCCGCTCGTCGACGGTCTCGCGGATCGATTCGAGCGCCTGCTGGTCTCGCGCATCGTCGTCGATCAGCTGGGCCCGTACATCGACGACAAGTTGATGTCCCTCGTCGGCGCCTCAGTGGCGGCCGATCTGAAACGCGCGCTCCTGGAGCGGCAAGCCATGACCAGCGCCGCGCTCGGGGCGCTGCGGCTCCAGCATGCGGACTATGCGATGGTGCTCGAGCGGCGGTTCCTGAGCAAGGTGGCGCTCCGCCACGAGAACGAGGAGTATCGCGTGCTGTTTCAGGAGGGTGTCATCGGCCCGGAGCTCTACAGCAGTCTGCAGCGCGACGTGGCGGCGGCGCGTTCTGCACTTGACGTCCGGCCGACGCTCGATCTGGGACTCGAGGCGCGCGCGCTCGTCGCCAAAGTGCCGCTGTTCGAGGCGCTGTCGCCCACTCAGCTCGATCAGGTGGCGCGGCTGCTCCACCCGAGGTTCATGGTCCCGGGCGACGCGCTGATCCGCAAAGGCGATCGCGGCGACTCGATGTATTTCATCTCGTCGGGCGTGGTCGTGGTCGATCCGGCCGGCCGCAAGATCCGGCTCGAGCGCGGCGCATTTTTCGGCGAGATGTCCCTGCTCTCCGGAGAGGTGCGGCAAGCGACGGTCCAGGCCGCCAGCTACGGACAGCTCCTCGTCCTCTACGACCGCGACTTCCGCCGGCTGCTGGCTACCAGCCGGAAGATCCGATCCCAAATCGATCGCATCGCCGCCAGACGCCGTCGCGAGAACGCGTAGGAGGGGTCAGGCTGATTCAGAATGGTCTGACCCTGGTCTGATCCCGGTCTGACCCTTTGCAACACGGCCACAACACGGCCAACACCGGCGAGGTGGCCATCGTCGTGACCAGCGCCATGATCACGAGCATCGTGAACAGCGTCGGCGAGATGACGCCGAGCTCGAGGCCGATGTTGAGCACGATGAGCTCCATCAGGCCGCGCGTGTTCATCAGCGTGCCGAGAATCGCGGACTCGCGATTGCCGTAGCCGCTCAGCCGCGCCGCCAGGAACGCGCCGCCGAACTTGCCGGCGGTGGCGACGACAATGATCAAACCGCACATCAACCAGAGATCGCTGCCGGAGAGCAGATCGATCCGTGTGCGCATCCCGGCGAACGCAAAGAAGGCAGGCAACAGCAGCACCGTGACGAGATCGCGGAGCTGCCGGACCATCGCGTGTGTCAGCGCGCTGTCGTGCGGCACGATGGCGCCAAACAGGAACGCGCCGAAAATCGCGTGGATCCCGATCGCCTCGGTCGCCGCCGCTGACGCGAGCAAGGCGATGAACAACACCGCCGCCGCCTCGCGCGTGACTTCTTTGCCTTCCCAGCGTCGCGCCAGCCGGACGACGAGCGGCCGGATCACGACGAGCATCACGGCGACGTAAGTCACAGCGCCCAAGGCCACCCACAATCCGGCGCTGACCCTTGCCTTCGCGACCCCGACGACGAACGCGAGCAGGCACCACGCGGTCGCATCGCCGACCGCCGCACACGCGAGCGCCAGGACACCGATCGGCGTGGACGACATGGCGCGATCGGCCAGGATGCGCGCGAGGACCGGAAACGCGGTCACCGACATCGCGATGCCCATGAAGAGCGAAAAGCTCAGAAACGGCACCTCCGGCGGAGAGAGCCGCGAGTACAAGCCGGTCGCCAGCCACACGCCGAGCAGGAACGGCACGACGATCCCGCTGAGTGAGATCCCGACGACCTCGCGCACGCGCTCGCGGACGACGCCGAGGTGGAGCTCGAGCCCGACCAGAAACATGTAGAGCACGACGCCGATCTGCGCGATCACGCCGAGTGAGGGCGCCACTGACGGGGGCAGGATCCATTTCGACACGTCGGCGCCGATCAGGGACGGGCCGAGCAGAATGCCGGCAATCACTTCGCCGATGACCGGGGGCTGCCGAACATGCGCCAGCAGCCGCGCGATGATCTGCCCGGTCACGATGACGGCAACGAGCGCGATCAGCACGCGCAGCAATGCGTCGGAAGTCGAAGCGGGAGGCACGACGGCCGGAATAATCGCACAGGTGCCACGTGCCGCGCGGCTGCCTGCTATGCTGTCGCGGTTGGCGCTCGCGCCCGGCACCCGGCTTGGCTCGTACACCATCCGGTCGCTTCTCGGGGCCGGCGGTATGGGCGAAGTCTACGAAGCCGTGGACCCGGCGCGCGACCTTCGGGTGGCGTTGAAGGTCCTGCAGCAGCGGCTCGGTCCCCAGTCGATTCTCAGGTTCAAGCAGGAGTTCCGAACCCTCGCCGGCGTCGCGCATCCCAATCTCGTCCTCCTCTACGAGCTCGTCTCCGACGCCGACCACTGGTTCTTCACCATGGAGCTCGTTGACGGCGTCGACCTGCTCGAGTACGTCTGGGACTTCAATGCGCGTCAGGCGTCCGCTACCGTCGTGCCGTCCGGGGTGGAACGCACGACACGGTCGCGCCCCGCGATCATGGAGAAGCCGGGACCGGTCGCGATTCCGGCCGGCACGGACGAGTCGCGACCGACACCGGCCGATCTCGTCCGTGTGTGGCGCGCGTTCCGCCAGCTCGCGGACGGCCTGAGCGCGATTCACGCTCAAGGCAAGCTGCACCGCGACATCAAGCCGTCCAATGTGAAGGTCACACCGGAAGGCCGCGTCGTCGTCCTCGATTTCGGATTGATCACCGAACTGCGCCATTCCGGCTCGGAAGTGATCGGGACGATCGATTACATGTCCCCGGAGCAGGCGGCCGGCCGGGCCTTGCACGACACCAGCGACTGGTATTCGTTTGGCGTCGTGCTGTACCTGGCGCTGACGGGCCGGCTGCCGTACGAGGGGTGGGCGCTTGAGGTGTACGCGGACGAGCGCCGTCCTCCGCCCGAGCCGCCATCCCGGTTCGTGAGCGGGGTGCCGCCGGCGCTCGAGCGGCTGACGATGTCGCTCCTGGTACCGGATCCCGGCGCCCGGCCGCCCGGCGCTCAGATCCGCGCCTTCTTCGCGACGACCGATCCGATGGTCGTCACGTCGCGGGCCGCCGCCGTCACCGGCGCGGCGGATCTGCCGCCGCGCTCGCTGTTCGTCGGACGCAACCGTGAACTGCAGCGTCTCGACAGCGCGTTCAACGCGGTCGCGGACGGCGTCTCGGTCGTCGCCCTGGTCTCGGGCCGATCGGGCATCGGCAAGTCGGCGCTGACGAACGCGTTTCTCGGACGCGTCGCACATCGCCCCCGCGTCGTCGTGCTCCGCGGCCGCTGCTTTCAGCAGGAATCCGTTCCCTACAAGGCCGTCGATGCGCTCGTCGATTCACTCACGAGCTACCTCGAGCAACTCGGGGCCGACCGTCTCGCCCAGATGCTTCCGCGTGACATCGCCGCACTGGCGGCGATCTTTCCGGTCCTGCGCCGGCTGCCCGGCGTCGCCGCCGCACCGCGGCGGCTCGACAAGCTGGACGAGCATGAGCTGCGCCGGCGCGCCTTCATCGCGTTCAAGGAGTTGCTCGCGCGCCTCGGCGATCGCGTGAAGTTGATCCTGCACATCGACGACCTGCAGTGGGGCGATTCCGATAGCGCCGCCCTGCTCACCGAGATCATGCGGCCGCCCGACGCGCCGGCGCTCCTGCTTCTGGGCACCTGCCGGTCCGAGAGCTCGGAGGGCGCGTGCGTGCAGGCGCTTCGCGATATCCCGGCCGCGCACGTCGGCCACCGGTACTGGGAGATCGAGGTCGAGCCGCTGGACGATCGGGACGCCGCGTCGCTCGCGGCATCGCTGATGCCGCCGGGCACGAACCGGGCGGACGTCACCGCAATCGTCCGCGAGGCCGGCGGCAATCCGTATTTCCTTCAGGAACTGGCCACGAGCACCGGCGACGGCGGGCCGCGGGCCGGCGGCGCGGCGCCCCTGACGCTCGATCAGACCATTCGCGATCGACTGGGCCGGCTGCCGATCGATCTTCAGCGCTACCTGCGCGTGGTCGCAGTCGCCGGCCGGCCGATCGCCGACGACCATGCCGTGACGGCCGCCGGGCTCGCGCCCGATCTCGCCATCCTCACCACGCTGCGCGCCGGTCACCTCGTTCGCACGACGGGATCGGCGGGACGCATCGAGGTGGACACCTACCACGATCGGATCCGCGAATCGCTGGTCGCGGACCTCGAAGCCGACGAGCTTCGCCGGCTGCACGGCCGGCTCGCGCTCACGCTGGATGGGGCCGGTAGTGCCGACGACGAGACGCTGGCCGTCCACTACGATCAGGCCGGTGAGACGGCCCGGGCGGGCCCGCGCTACGTCGCCGCCGCCGATCGGGCGGTGCGCGCGCTGGCGTTCAACCGCGCGGTCTCGTTGTACGAGCGGGCGCTCGAGATTGGGCCGGCGGCAGGCGAAGCGGGCGCGCTGCGCGTGAAGCTCGCTGACGCGCTTGCGAGCGCCGGACGGACGCTCGATGCGGCCACGACGTATGAAACGGCGGCGGCTGAGACGTCGAACGCCGCACAGAGCTTCGAGCTTCATCGACGCGCCGGCTACTGTTACTCCTCCTGCGGTCAGGTGGTCCCAGGCAAGACGGCGTTCAACCGGGCGCTCGGTCACTTCGGCATGCGGCTGCCGCGAAGCCTGCCGGAAACCTTCGCGCGCCTGATTGCCGTGCAGCTCAGGCTGAAGCTGCGCGGCATGCGGTTCACCGAACGACCCGAGCAGGCCATCCCGCGGGACGAGCTCGAGCG
>Ga0207428_10002525_pt1 | contig 18264 bp, 18 predicted proteins | sample RhiMethybrSRZTD1_FD_187600 | JGI IMG/M metagenome (GOLD analysis project Ga0207428, IMG submission 187600) | Populus rhizosphere microbial communities from Tennessee, USA - Rhizosphere MetaG P. TD hybrid SRZTD1 (SPAdes) (version 3) | ecosystem: Host-associated > Plants > Roots > Rhizosphere >...
GGGTGAGGCCATTGCTCGTAGTGCAGGGTTGAAGAAGCTGGCAATGGATCTGGGAGGAAATGCCCCGGTTCTTGTGCTTGAAGATTGTGATATCGAACCGACCGTGGAGTCTTGTGTGTCTGGTGCCTTTTGGGCAGCAGGGCAGAATTGCATCGGCACTCAACGCATCCTTATACATAGTTCAATTTATGAGGACTTCCGTGAGCGTTTTGTCAGCCAAACGCGCGCCTTGGTAGTGGGCGATCCTGACCAGCAGGCAACGGATGTAGGCCCGATGATTACGGAACAGGCGGCCCGTCGTACCGAACAATTGGTAAATGAAGCACTGGCCGAGGGGGCCGTTCTTCTGTGTGGGCACCATCGCCAAGGGGGAAGCTATGCGCCGACCGTGCTTGAACATGTGAGGCATGGCAGTACGATTTGGCAGCAGGAAGTCTTCGCGCCGGTGGTCATCCTGGAGCCTTTTGACCATCTGGAAGACGCTATTGCTCTGGCCAACGCAACAGAGTACAGCTTGCATGCAGGTCTTTTTACACGTGATATTTCCAAAGCTTTGAAACTGGCGCGTCAGATTGAAGCAGGGGGCGTGATGATCAATGACTCTTCCGATTATCGTTTCGATGCCATGCCTTTCGGTGGTTTTAAGTACGGAAGTTTGGGGCGCGAAGGTGTTCGGTTTGCGTATGAGGATATGACGCAGCCTAAAGTGGTCTGCATCAGCGAGCTGGATTAAACGTACGAAGTAAATTGCCATCGGTTCACATCGGGCGGACGCTTTTATCTGACGCCCGATGTCCCACAAAACGCTGAAAGAGTGGAAAGCAAAATATTGCTCAGACAAAGTCGAGTCTTGGCTGACCAAGTGATTTTTTTTGAATACAAAGGGCCCTTCGGGCTAATGCCGATCAGTTAAGCCCTCTCGCTTGACCTTTGGCCGCAAGAAATCAAAATCCGATGCCTGTACTGGCATCGGATTTTTTTATGCGTCTCGCTCGGGCACTGGAATTGACCCACAACATCGCCTACACCCCTAACGTCATCGAGGGATTGGATTCTTTGCTCGACCCTTCGCTGGTCGAACAGGCGCTGGAGCAGGCAGGCGTAGCGACCCTGCGCAAGCGGCGCCTGCCGTTGGAAATGATGCTCTGGTGCGTGATTTCCATGGCGTTCTTTCGGCGCATGTCGGCCTAGGATGTGGCTATACGCTGCGTAGCAAGACACCCGAGATGATCGAGCAGGAGTTGTGGGGTGTGTTGCTGGGCTACAACTTGTTGCGTTATCAGATGGTCGAAATGAGCCGTCACTGCCCAGGTGTTTACCCGTGCGAAATGAGCTTTTCCGCGTGTACGTGGGCAATTTTAGGGTTTATCAACAGCGTTTCGGCCGACCGCTCCGGCAATATCCCCAAATATCTGGCCGAACTGCATGCCTCAGCCCCGCACTATGTCCTGCCTCATCGGCGAGAGGAGCGCATTTATCCCCGGGCCATCCGACTCAAATCGCCGAAATATCCGATCAGAAAGAAAAATGCCAGTCAGCTTAACTGACTGGCATTAGCCCTAGAGGGCCCTTTTTTGTGGGCATCTAAATTTCCCACCCCGCGTCTATGTCCTTGGCTTAAACGCACCTTCCCCCCTCTCGACACCTGGTGCGAATCAGCGCCTATGCCTGCGACCGTCAATCACCCCATAGCAAAAATTTCACGAGCGCTGTTGACACATCAATTCGTTCAAAACTACTCTGCATACAGCGCTGCATACATAGCGGCGCACAGCTTGAACGCTTGTACCTTTCTGCCCAAGAAAAACTAAATATCGGTGAGGTCAACATGACACGGCTCCTTTCTTCCCCCCTCCGCAAACTGCTCGTAGGCGTCTCATTTCTCGGCGCGTTATTAGCCCAGGCACCGGCGAGCGCAGCAGATTCAACGCTTTGGCAAGGCATCCAGAAGGCAGGTGTGCTGCGTTGCGGGGCGGCAGTGGCTGCACCGTACGTAATGCGCGATGCCCGCTCCGGGCAATACAGTGGGTACTTCGTGGATCTGTGCCGTGACTTCGGCGAGAAGGTTCTCAAGGTCAAGGTTGAGTTCGTGGACACGAACTGGGACAACCTGGTGGCGGGGCTTCAAGGTGGTAAATGGGATTTGGCCATGGCACTGAATCAGACACCTGAACGTGCGATGGCAGTAACCTTCTCGGTTCCCGCAACCGACTACCAGATATCGCTTCTGACAAACAAAGATAATCCCAAGTTTGCGAGCGCGGGCAACGCCGTGGCTGACTACGACAAGCCAGGAGTATCGATGGCGGTAATGTCAGGCACTGCGGCAGACAAAGCCATCACTGCTGTAGTGAAAAATGCCACGATTATGCGTTTGCCAGGTATGGACGAAACACGTCTGGCCGTGATGTCTAAACGCGCTGACGTTTTGGTCGATGCCAGCGATACGAATCACCTCTTCGCCATTGCCAACCCTGATTGGACGAAGGAAATATTGCCAGTGCCCGCTCTGGCGAAGCAGGGGGTCGCGTTTGGTCTGTCACGCAATGCCACTCCGTCCGACCTGCAAGTACTCAATATCTATCTCACGCAACGTCGAGAAACAGGGGAGATATCCGCTCTTGTTGATAAGGCTTCTGCGCTCGCCAATGCCGGCGATAAAACTCCTCAGTAATTTTCCGACGATCCCGAGAACGGCTTTGAATTAGCGTTCTCCTGGAGAAAGTTCTATGACCGCTCCCTATCTGGTGGCTGCTCAGCCGCAGGATTCGCTCACCCTTAATTCGGTTAAGGGCGACTTTATCCAGTTGCGTGATGTGTACAAATCGTATGGCGAAGGTTTGGTGGTGATGGATCACCTGGATCTCGATATGCGCTCGGATGATCGCTTGGTAATCATTGGCCCAAGCGGTAGCGGAAAAAGCTCTTTGCTGCGAGTCATGATGGGACTTGAAAGCATTCAAGGGGGCAAGATTTCCTTTCAGGGTAAGCCCTACATTGATGGTACAGCTCGTGGAGCCGGTAAGCCTTTGGATGCAAAGTTGCAGGCTCAGGTGGGTATGGTTTTCCAGCACTACACCTTGTTCCCGCACCTTTCTGTGTTGGGCAACTTGATTCTCGCGCCAATGAAAGTACACGGCCTTTCTAAAGTTCAAGCGACGGAAAAAGCGCGCGTGTTCCTCGCTCGACTTGGCCTGGAAAGCAAACTGAATGTTTATCCGAGTCAGCTTTCAGGCGGGCAAAAACAGCGAGTGGCAATCGCCCGCGCCTTGATGCTGGAGCCAAAGCTGATGCTTTTCGATGAGGTCACCTCGGCGCTGGATCCGGAAATGGTCACCGAAGTGCAGAGCGTGATGATGCAATTGGCTGAAGAAAAAATGGCCATGATCATCGTCACTCACGACATGCACTTTGCCCGCAATATCGCTTCGCGTGTGGTGTTCTGCGCCAACGGGAAAGTGGTCGAGCAAGGGCCACCAGAGCAGATTTTTACCAAACCCAAGGAGCCGCGTACTCGCGAATTCCTGGAAAAAGTCTTGCACCTGGATTGAGGGTCGTGTCCATGAATTATGAATTCGATTTTCATTTTCTGACCGGTAATTTCGGAGTGCTCTGGGATGGCCTGAAGGTCACTTTACAGCTCGCTTTGATATCGAACGTTGTGGGCCTGGTGCTGGGATTTGGTCTTTGTTTGCTGACGCTGAGCAGGTGGTTCTTCATCCGCTGGCCAGCGCAGCTATTCATTGAGTTCTTTCGTTGCACTCCGGCGCTGCTGCAGATCGTGTGGTTCTTCTACTGTTTGCCGATGCTGTTCAACGTATTCATCGACCCAATCACCATGGGCGTGCTTGCCTTGGGCCTGAATCTGACCGCGTTCAATGCTGAAGCGTATCGGGCAGGTGTACAGGCTGTTCCAAGGGAGCACGAAGATGCGTGCGTAGCGCTGGGCCTGAGCCCTTGGCAGCGAACGATCTATGTGATTTTGCCGCAAGCGGTTCGTACCGCACTGCCGGTGTTGATGACCAATGGCATCTCCATTCTTCAGCAGAGTGCGCTGGTTGCCATCGTCGCTGTTGCCGATCTGATGTACGTCGGTAAAAGCATTGCCACAGAAGCGTATCGACCGCTCGAAACCTACTCACTCATCGCCTTGATCTACTTCGCTCTGTCACTGCCCATCGCGCAATTGGTGCAGTGGATCGAACGTCGTCAGGACACTGCGCTCGCGCGCTGAGGAGATCGTCATGCAGCTTGATTTTACGGTCGTCTTTTCTTACTGGCAGGTCTTGGCAAAAGGGCTCGCGTTGACGCTGGCATTCACGGTTAGTTGCGCGGTGTTGGGCAGTGTTTTCGGTTTTCTTTTGAGTCTTCTGCGTCTCTCAAAAAAACGCTTTATCAGCATTCCCACCGGGCTTTACGTTGAGCTCTTTCGCGGCACACCGTTGTTGATCCAATTGTTCTGGATTTTCTTCTGCTTGCCTGTGGTGTTCGGCATATCTGTGCCGCCTTACATCTCAGTGATGTTGGCATTGACCCTATACATGACGGCCATTACCAGCGAGACATTTCGTGGCGCGTTGAAATCCATTCCCAGTGAGCAACACGATGCTTGCACAGCCTTGGGTGTCGCCAAGTGGAACAAGGTGCTCTACGTCATCTTCCCGCAAGCGCTTCTCAGAGCGGTACCTCCGCTTCTTTCCAACGTAGTGAGCCTCTTCAAAGAGAGTGCACTGATTTCTTCTGTCGGCATCGCTGACCTGATGTTTGTGGGGCAAAACATTTCCAACAGTACCGCACGCCCGGTGGAGTTTTTATCGGCAGTGGCGGTGATCTATTTCCTGGTGGCGTTCCCCCTGACCCGACTGGTCGGAGTGATCGAGACCCGGATGCTCAAACGCTACGCATACTGACTATCACACTGGAGACTCTCCCATGCAGCAACTTAACGGCATCATGCCAGCCCTGGTGACCCCTTTCGACAAAACCGGCGCCGTCGATTACGACGTGTTGGCATCCTTGGTTGAGTATCAAATCAAGCAGGGAGTAGGCGGCCTGGTACCCCTGGGCTCAACCGGGGAATACTACGCACTGACCAATGACGAGCGGCGCCAGGTCATGGCCACCGTTCGAGAGGTCGCCAATGATCGCGTCATGCTGATTGCCGGAGCAAACGGCGCTTGTACCCGCGAAGTCATCGAGCAGGTCAAGCAGGCTCGGGATATCGGATACAGCAATTTGCTGGTTGCTCCGCCGTACTACGCCATCCCGACTCAGGACGAGCTCATCGGTCACTACAACGCCATTCTGGACGCGGTACCCGACGTGAACATCGTTTTGTACAACTACCCGATCCGCACTAACGTGGAGGTGGGTTATAGCGTCATGGATGCGCTCAAGGATCATGACCGGGTCATTGCCATCAAAGAGAGCGCAGGTAACTTGCTGCGAGCCATCGAAATCGATGATCGTTACAAAGGGAAAATCCAGCTCTCGTGCGGTTCAGATGACCAGGCTTTGGACTTTTTTCTATGGGGCGCCACCAGCTGGATCTGCGCGCCAGCGAATTTCCTGGCGCCGCAAATCGTGGCGTTCTATGAGAACTACGTCAGCGGGCAACTCGCCGGTGCCCAGCAGATCGTGCGCTCGTTGTTTCCACTGATGAACAACCTGGAAAGTGGCAAGTTCATTCAAAAGGTCAAATACGGTTGTGAGCTCGCCGGCTTCAATGTGGGCGTAGCGCGCATGCCGTTGTTGCCACTGACCAATGAGGAAAAATCCGAATTCCGCAGGGAGTTCGAAAAGCTTCAGGGCTGAGACTGATTCCGCATTGGCGACAGCGCTAGTGCGGATTCTAGCTCTGATCAATGTCCATGATGGACTCATGCCTGCAGGTTCTGCGCTAATCGAGAGTCTTTATGATCACTATGCAACCGCCCACCCAGCAGACCATCAATGGCGAAGCAGCCGTCGTCATTGGCGGTGGCATCGTCGGGGTGTGCTGCGCTTTGTATCTGCAACGCGAGGGTTACCGGGTCACGTTGGTCGATCCTCAAGCGCCGGGTGACAGCACAGCAAAGTGGAGCTGTGGCCAGATGGCGGTGAGCGAGGTTATTCCTCTGTCCAAGCCAGGAATTCTTAAAAAAATACCTGCGTGGTTGCTCGATCAAAAGGGCCCGCTGGCACTTCGGCCCAGCGCTCTTCCCGGGATCTTGCCCTGGTTTTTGCGTTTCGTTGCTTGTGCTCGTCATTCGCGCATCGTCGAAATCGCCAATGAGATGGCGACATTGACGCATCACGTCTACGAAGACTACGCCCCGTTACTGGAGCGTTGCGCTGACAAAACGTTAATGGGCGAACGTCCAATCATTGAGGTATTTGACACCCCAGAGGGGTTGGCCCAAGAGGGCCCCCATATGGAACTGCGTCGATCCCTGGGTTTCAAATCCGAAGTGCTGGATCGTGCGGCAATATCGGATCTGGAACCTGCGTTGGCTGGAAAATTCAGTCACGGTTTATTGTTCCCTGATTGGCGTGCGGTCAGCGATACCAAAGGATTCATCGCCGCCCTCACACAAAGTTTCATTGACCAGGGAGGCATCCGTGTACGTGGGCAGGTCGAAAAAATCGACGAAGTCTCCGGCCGTGCCAGTGGCATTACATTGGTCAACGGTGAGCGTTACAAAGCTGACCACGTCGTCATCGCAGCTGGCACCGGTTCAAATCAGTTTTTCTCCCAGATTGGTGGTTCAGTGCCACTTGCAGGCATCGCGGGATACCAGGTGCTGTTACCCCACTCGGGCGTGGAAGTACGTCACTCGGTAATTTATGCCGATGGCGGATTCGGTTTTGCACCGATGACTCGTGGTTTACAGATCGGCGGCACCATCGAGTTCTCCGGGCCGAACGCCGAGCCGAATTTCAAACGTGCCGATATCATTCTGGAAAAGGCCCGCAAAATCCTTCCGCAGCTGAAACTCGACGATATCGAGTACGGCATTGGTTATCGGCCATTTCTGCCGGATACAAAGCCTGTGATTGATCGAAGCTCGCGCCTAAAGAACGTCTTCCTTGCGTTCGGCCATGGCCAGCTTGGACTGACGCTCGGGGCAACGACTGGGCGCCTCATCACCGACATGGTCGCTGGGCGCCAGCCTGCACAAGACTTGACTCCATTCAGCGCCAAACGCTTTGCGTTTAACTGAGGCTCATTATGAAATCCTACGATCATCTGTACATCGACGGCCAATGGGTGAAGCCTACCCAGGGCGGCACTTTCGCAACCATCGATCCCAGTAATGAAACGGTGATTGCACTGGTCGCCGCCGCCACTGCATCCGATGTTGACCTGGCTGTAAAAGCAGCACGTAGAGCCTTCGACGACGGCCCTTGGCCTCAGATGACTGGTGCAGAGCGGGCTGTCGTTTTACGCCGTATCGCATCGGGCATTCGAGAGCGCCTGGACGATCTTGCAGAGCTTGAGGTGCGTGACAATGGAAAACCGCTTCCCGAGGCTCAATGGGACATTGGAGACACGGCAGGATGTTTCGATTTCTATGCTGATCTCGCAGAGGAACTCGATGTTCAGCAAGAGAAGCGTGTGAATCTGGCTGACGACAGATTCACTTGTATCGCTCGCAAGGAGCCATTGGGTGTGGCTGGGGCAATCATTCCCTGGAATTTCCCGATGTTGATGGCCGCCTGGAAGGTGGCACCTGCGCTGGCTGCCGGTTGCAGTATGGTGCTCAAACCTTCGGAGCTCACACCTTTGACGGCACTCGAATTGGCTGACATTGCACATGGGGCTGGTTTGCCGGCAGGTGTATTGAACGTGGTAACTGGCTTGGGGCCTGATGCAGGCGCTCCCCTGAGTGAACATCCAGGTATCGATAAGCTGGCGTTCACCGGCAGTGTTCCAACCGGTTCAAAGATCATGCAAGCCGCCGCGCGCGACATCAAAAACATCAGTCTTGAGCTGGGTGGTAAATCACCGTTCATCATTTTTGATGACACCGACATTGAAGCGGCTGTCGAGTGGATCATGTTCGGCATTTTCTGGAACCAGGGACAGGTATGTTCGGCGACTTCTCGCGTTCTGGTTCAGCGCAGCCTGTATGAGCCTTTGCTCAAGCGCTTGGTCGAGGAAACAAGCAAGCTCAGCATTGGCGACGGATTGACGGACGGGGTTCTGCTCGGGCCTTTGGTCAGCAGCGGTCAATACGAGAAGATTCTGCAAGCCGTTGCACGCGGCCAGGAAGAGGGCGCCACTCTATTGTACGGTGGCACGAAGCCAGCGCATTCCGAGTCCGGGTATTTCATCACGCCCGCCATCTTTGCCGATCTGCCAGTCGATAGCTGGATCTGGAATGAAGAGATCTTTGGCCCGGTGGTTTGCGTACGCCCATTCGACGATGAAGTGGAAGCGCTGAAGAGCGCCAACGATTCGCGGTTTGGCCTGGCTGCGGCAGTCATGTCCAAAGACCTGGAGCGAGCGGAGCGGGTCGCACGCCGCCTTCGTGCCGGGATTGTCTGGATCAACTGCTCGCAACCGACCTTTACCGAAGCACCTTGGGGTGGCTACAAGCAAAGCGGTATTGGGAGGGAGTTAGGTGAGTGGGGGTTAAATAACTATCTCGAAACCAAACAGATCACCCGATACGACAGTGAACAACCGTGGGGCTGGTACATCAAGTAAAGGGAGAGCGTCATGCGCTGGAAGAAAACGCTTCAATTGGTCGACGTGCATTGCGAAGGCGAGATTGGCAAAGTCATCACGGGAGGTGTCCTCGACATCCCCGGCAAGACCATGCTCGACAAGATGAACTATATCAACGAGGTCGATGACAGCCTTCGTCGCCTGGTGGTTCTGGAGCCGCGCGGGTGCTTGCAGATGTCGGTCAATCTGTTGCTGCCGCCTACGCGACCTGAGGCCCAGGCGGGTTTCATTGTCTTGCAGGCTGACAAAGCTCACCCGATGTCAGGTAGTAACTGTATCTGCGTCGTCACAGCGTTGCTTGAGCTCGGCATCCTGCCGATGGAGGAGCCATCCACGACCGTAGTACTGGATACTCCAGCCGGTCTGGTCACCGCGCGTGCGCAATGTGCGGAGGGTCGCTGCGTGAGTGTCTCGCTGGATATGGTGCCGTCGTTTGTAGAACATCTGGACGCTGTTATACAGACCGACGAGTTTGGCACCATCAAAGCGGATATCGCCTTTGGTGGCGTGTATTACGCCCTGATTGATGTCGAGCAGGTCGGGCTGAGTATCGAGCCCGGTAAGGCTCGAGAACTTGCGGATGCGGGTGTGCGCTTGAGAGGCATCATCAACGAGCAGGTGTCCGTGAAGCATCCGCTGATCGATAGTCTGGATGAGGTTGCGTATGTGATGTTCCGCAACCGTATCGATCAATTCACTTGGCAAACCTGCACGACATTGCCCCCTGGTCGCGTAGATCGCTCCCCATGCGGCACTGGCAGCTCAGCGAACCTTGCGACACTGAGCGCCCGTGGGCAAGTGACGCCGGGCGATCAACTGATCTCTCGCTCGACTATCGGGGGCGAGTTCAAGGTCGAGCTTCTTGGTTTGACGGAAGTTGGAGATCGGGCGGCAGTGCTGCCCCGAATTACGGGGCGCGCTTGGGTATACGGCATGCATCAGATTGGCGTCGACCCTGATGATCCGCTGGCCGATGGATTTATGCTGAGCGACACCTGGGGCGAAGGTTTCTAATCAAGCCATGGCTGGTGTTAGTCTTACGCTCGGTCAAACGACCAGCCAGTACGCTGAGAGCTACTCAATGAGCAACGATACCGCAGAGACGAACGGAAGCATCAAGCGCCACGGTGGGCGTTATATCTACGAAGAGCTTCGTAAACAGATCCTTACGCTCAAGCTAAAGCCCGGATCCCCACTGGATGAGGTGTCGTTGGCGGCACAGTTTGGGCTTTCCCGCTCTCCGGTAAGGGACGCGCTGGCACGACTCATCAGCGAGGGGCTGGTCACCATCCTGCCTAATAGGACAACGCTGGTAACACCGTTCGAGATAGAGGATTTTCCCAACTACATTTCGGCACTTGATCTCATTCAAAGAGCTGTCACGCGGCTGGCGGCGACTCAGCACAATGAAGAGGATCTAGAGCGGATCCGCACCGCTGATGCCGCTTATCTTGATGCGGTTACCTCCGGGGATTTTCAGGCGATGTCGGAGACGAACAAAGCCTTTCACATTGCCATTGCCGAGGCAGGTAAGAATCCCTACTTCATTAGCTACTACGAGAAGCTGTTAGGGGAGGGGCAAAGGCTCGCACATTTGCATTTTGACTTCATCGTCAGTGCCGCCAGTACTACGACGCGTCTCGGACGTGACCATGACGAAATCATCGAAGCAATCGCTGCTCGTAATCCCGACGAGGCTGAGCAGGCAGCTCACGAGCATACAATGCTTTTCCAGCGTCGATTTCTCGCTTATATGCAGCAGAATCTGACAAAAGCTGTTTCGGTGAAATAAACCGTTTTTGTCGTTGTTCCTAGCCAAGATTAGGAGCCGGTGATTATCAAGTCCTGGCTGACCAAGTGATTTTGGATTGAGTACAAAGCGGCCTTGCTTACCTGAGCTGCAGGTTGCAGGTTGCAGGTTGCAGAACACATGCTGGGTGCCGCCCCAAAGCGGTTATCTAGGACAGGTGACTATCAGTGTGCTTTCTTCAGTCCCTTCAAGCGCACATTCGCCCTCTGCACAGCGGCCATTTTTTCAGGCCGCTTCATGCGTTTCCACTTCCTGATGTCTTCCTTGCTGCGCCCGCAGCTCACACACAGATCGCCGCTCAGCTGGCAAACCGAAATGCATGGATTTTCGATTTCTTTAGCCATCGTCAATAACCCTGGGTCACGCGTGACTGCGCAAGGCGGTTCTGCCAATCGCCACCATGAGTGCGTTGGCACTCCTCCTCAGAGTCGAATCGGACAGTGTGATCTGAAGGCTTCACATCGATGTTTGCCTCGATCAGGGCGATAGCTGTCAGCTCGAAAATCCGCGCTTTCACGTTAGACTGGGCGAGCTTTTTGTCGGTCAATGTTTCAAACACCCAAGTCACCTTCAGTGTTTGAGCAAAGGCGTTCAAGTCAGCTGTGTGGGTAAGCCAGGTAAACCCTTTGATTTCACCTTTTGCGGTCTCGCAGGCATCGGTCAGCGTTGTAATTAAACGGCGCTCGATCCGCGCAAGTTCACGTTTGCCCAAGGGCATAGCGGGCTCCTTTGGAGAGGAAAAATGGGAAGCACTTTGCACCGTGTGTAGGGAGAAAGCAGCAAAAGGACTCAAGCCTGTTCACGAAATCAGCCATCAATTATCCCTGCTTGGTAGAGAAAAGCGCTGGCATTTGAAGATGCCTGTAAATGGCCAGAAACCTCAGGCCAAAGATGAAAATCAAGGCAATCCAACCGGCGATCCAGATCGATGGGAAGATGTCGCGCAACACTACATACAGGGTGCACCCCAACAAGATTGGCGTGGCGTATATCTCTCGTGACATCAACAGTGAAACTCTTCCAGCCAGAACATCGCGCGCTATACCGCCTCCAATGCTGGTAAGCACGCCCATCATCACTGCCAATGGTGCGGCAAGGTGCAATACCAGCACTTTCTCAGTAGCAGCCAGTCCAAACAGAGCAGCGGCCAAACCATCGAGATAGAGCAGCAGGCGGTAACGTCGTTGTAATCGTTGGGTCAGAAAAAACGCCAGCAGAGCGGCAACCAAAGCAGCCCAAATGTAATTGAAGTCAGCAATCCAAAAGATCGGTAGATCCAGCAGCAGATCCCGTATCGTGCCGCCACCGATAGCGGTGATGATGCCGAGCACCACAGCGCCGAACAAATCGACATCGGCTTTTTGGATAGCCAGCACACCGGTTATTGAAAACACGGCAATGCCTAGCATTTCCTGAAAGTAGAGCATCTTCTATTCCTTTCTCAGGTCAGTGTTCAATGCCATCAGTCGAGTGTCTTGCAGGTGTCGATCAGCAGTGATCGTAACCACTTATGACCGGGGTCGTGATGAGTGCGCTCGTGCCAGGCCACTGTCTTGCTGAAACCTGGAATATCAACAGGTGGCTCGAGCATGATGAGACCATTGGGTTTCGTCGCCAGGCGACGCGGCACGACAGCGATCAGATCGCTGGCCATCAGAATCTCGGGAAGTACCAGGAAACTGGTGACCGAGACGGTCACTCGTCGCGACCTGCCTATTCGAGCCAGCGCCTGATCGGTCACTCCTTGGAAGGCCCCTCCAGAGGAGGAGACAAGCACGTGATCAAGGGCGCAAAAACGATCCAACGCCAAGGTCTCACCGACAGCGTCGGGATGATCGGCGCGCATTACGCAGACATAACGTTCATCGAACAACTTCGCCGCGTGAAGACCCGCCGCAGTGCTTTCAGACGTCACCAGCGCCCAGTCGACATCCCCACGATCCAGCTGACTGAGCAGGTGTTGATTATCGACGGGTTGCACGGCGACCCGAATGTTCGGTGCCTGCACTCTTAACTCACTCAGGAAAGGCACTACGACTGCACGCAAGGCGTAGTCGGTAGAAGCGATTGTGAGCGTCATGCTGGCAGTGACCGGATCAAAGGCTTGGGGCTGCAAAATGTGCTCAATATCACTGAGCAGTTGTTTAACAGGCACCGCCAGCTGCTGCGCTCGCAGGGTCGGCACGATGCCTCGCTGTGCTCGCACGAATAGCTGGTCATCAAAGCTTTCGCGCAGGCGGGTGAGCATCCCGCTGACGGCAGGCTGGGTGAGGTTCAATCGCTCGGCAGCGCGAGTGACGCTGCGCTCATCAAGCAATGCGTCCAAGGCTTTAAGGAGATTGAAGTCGAGGTGCCTGATATCAGGATTCATGATGCTCTGAATAAAATATGACGATTGGCGTTATTTCAAGCTAGCACCGATCATTGCGTCAGTCCATTGCACCGACTCCCGAACATGAACGAGATTTTCTGGCCTGAAGGCTACATCCCCGGCTTTACCGAAAACTTTGTCTCCAACGAAACCATCGTCGCTGGTCTGAGCGCTGCCGATGTTTGGCCGTTGCTGAGCACCGCACCCCAATGGCCGAGGTACTACGCCAACTCGGCGAATATTCGTTTCTATGACGGCAAGGGGCCTGAGCTAGAGGACGGTGTACGTTTCTACTTTGAGACCTTCGGTTTTCCAGTTGAGGCGCAATGCACCGAGTACGTACCGCCAACCAACGGCCAGCCAGGACGGATTGCATGGCACGGTTGGGCAGGTGAGGGTGATGCCCGACTGGATGTTCACCATGCCTGGCTGATTGAAGACTTGCCGAACGGGCGTGTGCGCATCCTCACGCAAGAAACCCAGAAGGGTAAACCTGCTGAAGAGCTGGCCAAGACCAAGCCCAACCCGATGATCAACGGTCATCAGGATTGGCTGGATGGGTTGGTCAGTGCTGCACGCAACGCAAGCAACTGAGCGCGGACTCCAATAGCCACTGTCTTAGGCGAGCGGGCGCGCTAGATGGAAGTAAACCGCCCACTTCTGACGGGATGACACACGCGCTACTTATCGTCGCCATACCAGTATGATTTTTCTCCTGGATTAAGCGCCATTCGATTGATTAGGAAGATCTTGGGTTACACCACTGCCAACGAACAACAGCGGCGGGTGTAGCGCTTGGTCACGAACAAAACTGCAGCCCACACCCACCCGACTGTAGAGACTTTAACGGAGTGCGGATTTAACACTAGCAGCTTCGTTGCCTGTTGGCAGACAGAGCCGCTTTTATTGCCCCCCCGTCCCAGAGCAGGCTGCCAATCAGCTGCTAGTGTTAAAAGTACGCGCAAGGCTTCAATACCATACCCCTCCCGCGTTCATAGGCGGAACACCATGAGATACAACCTGTTTGAGAATCAGAGAAACGAGATCATCCTGCTCGCCCGCATCCTTCTAATGATTCTTTTCATCATTTCCGGCTGGGGCAAACTGACCAACTTTGGCGGTACCGTTGCTTACATAAGCTCACTCGGCGCACCCGTGCCCATGGTGGCTGCGGGGGTTGCGGTCGTCATGGAGTTCTTTGTCGCTATAGCGATCGTTGTGGGTTTCTACACCCGCCCACTCGCATTTCTCTACGTCTTGTTCGTACTCGGTACCGCTCTGATCGGGCATCACTTTTGGACTATGGTTGACCCAGAGCGCGCGGCCAACATGACCCAGTATTTCAAGAACCTCAGCATCATGGGCGGCTTGCTGCTGCTGGGCATTACAGGCCCTGGCAAATATTCGATTGATGGCAGATAGCATCACGTGTATTGGGGAAGGGGACGCAGCAAATCTCGCATCGCGCTTCAGCTGTCTTGCATCATAGTCATCCCATAATGACGCCCAGTTCGCGTTTGGATAATGCGCAGCACACGTTCGGAGCTCTTCGCCAAACTCTTGTTAGGTTCGTGCACCGTCCACGTCTGTTTGTTGAATGGGTGTCAGTTTCTTATAGAAAACAGTCAGGGTATGGTTGATCGTTCATCAAAAGAGTTGGCCGTCAGTGATATTTGACGGCCTTCGCTTGCAGCTTTCGACCCGCAGGTGCCCCACAAATGCTACGTCGCTCAAGGGCGTTTCACTGCATCGGCATCCAAGGGCTCCAGGGGAGCATCAGCTGTACTGACTTGTCGATCCAGCAGCCGGTTTGGGCTTCCAGGTGTGGGTCAGTTCATAGGCAATTGCCAACCAAATGAACCACCCCGGCATGACCATCAAGGCAATGCGGGTATCAGGTCTCAATGCCAGCAAACAGAGAACAAAGCCCAGGAATGCCAAAGAGAACCAAGCCATCGGCACGCCGCCAGGCATCTTGTAGGTCGACTGCGCATGGAGGTCGGGCCGGCTTCTGCGATAGGCAATGTACGACGCGAGGATGGTCGACCAGGTGAAAATCACCAGGATCGCCGACACGGTAGAGACGATGGTGAACGCTGTCATGACTTCCGGAACGATGAACAGCAACAGTACACCCACCAGCATCAACAGTGTGGTGAACGCCAGGCTCAGCAGAGGCACGCTATTGCCCGACAAACGCCGAAATACCCCTGGAGCATTGTCGTGACTGGCCAGTCCAAACAGCATGCGGCTGGATGAAAATACGCCGCTGTTGGCCGATGAGGCGGCAGACGTCAGCACCACAAAGTTGACGATACCTGCTGCTGCGGGAAACCCTGCAACCAGAAACAGTTCGACGAAGGGGCTCTTGTTGGGTGAAACCTGTTGCCAGGAAGTCACTGCAATAATGCAGGCCAGTGCCAGCACATAAAACAGGATGATTCTCAGCGGAATCGAATTGATGGCTTTAGGCAGGGTCTTCTCGGGGGAACGGGTTTCGGCGGCTGCAGTGCCGATCAGCTCGGTGCCGGCAAAGGAGAAGATTGCCATTTGGAAACCGGCAAAGAATCCGAACAGTCCGTTGGGGAAGGCTGCCTGTTTATCCAGCAGGTGGTTCAGGGATGCAGTGACGCCATTGGGTGAGACAAAGGAGCTGGCAATCAGCACCACGCTGACGCCAATCAGGGTGACCACGGCAATGATCTTGATGATCGCGAACCAGAACTCCACTTCACCGAAAAGCCTGACCGTAAGCACGTTCAAGGCAAACAGCGTCATTAGCATACCGATGGCCGGGATCCAAGCGGGTACATCGGGAAACCAGTACTGAAAGAAGCCGCCGACCACCACGGCATCGCCCACCACCGCGACGCTCCAACTCAGCCAGTACGACCAGCCGAGGAAGAATGCCGCTCGCGGGCCGAGGTAGGCACCGGCAAAATCCGCGAAACTTTTGAAGTTCAAGTTGGAGAGCAACAGTTCGCCCATGGCGCGCATGACGAAGTAAACGAACAGACCGATGATCATGTAGATGAGGATGATCGATGTGCCTGAAAGGGCAATGATCTTCCCGGAACCCATGAACAGACCTGTACCAATGGCACCTCCCATGGCCATTAACTGAATGTGACGATTGCTGAGCGTGCGCTGCAGCGCGGGCTGTTCAACCCGCTCGGACGGAGTCGATTTCATTACAAAACCTCTTGATTTGTTGTTTTTGAGTTTTGGCAGAAAAGTGGCTGTCTAGCGTTCTTGTTAGAGATGCAACGGCTACTGACGGTGGTGGTTTGCAGGTGGCAGGGGGGCGCGTTCACTACAGGGTGAGTGGCCCCTTGGCACTTTGTTCAGGGGCACCACCTATGGCTATCAACTGGCCGTGCGCAGGCGCGAGGGGACAATTGCTGGCTGCTGATCAAGCAGTTGGTAGAGATTTTTTATGTTGGAAGGCGTCGGCACCAGATGGATGCGCTCACCGATGGCATGCTCTCGCGCCAGGTCGTGCAGGTAGCGCAGTGACGAAAAGTCTTCGAGGGCAAAACCCACCGAATCGAACACGGTGACCTGTGCGTCGTCCTCGCGCCCCGGTACTTCGCCCAGAACAATCCGGAAGAACTCGACGACGGGAAAGTCGGGCTCCAGTTGTTGAATATCGCCTTCAATCCGGGTTTGAGGTTCAAACTCAACGATGACCCGGGCATTGCGCAGGATGTCGGCGTGCAGTTCGGTTTTCCCCGGGCAGTCACCGCCGACGGCATTGATATGCACGCCGGGCTCGATCATCTCGGGCGTCAGAATCGTTGCATAGGCCTTGTCTGCGGTGACTGTGGTGACGATGTGCGCGCCCTTGACCGCTTCCTGTACCGAGTTGGCCAGAATCACCTCAATATCCGGGAATGCGGCCAGGTTGTGCTTCAACTTGAGTGAAGCGTCGCGATCGATATCGAAAATGCGAATTTGCTTGATGGACAGCATTTCGTGGAAGGCGAGGGCCTGAAATTCGCTCTGGGCGCCATTGCCGATGATTGCCATGGTGCTTGCACCCGGGCGTGCCAGAGACTGCGCGACCAGAGCGGAGGTCGCGGCAGTGCGCAGGGCTGTAGTCAGCGTCAGTTCGCTGAGCAAGGTTGGATAGCCACTGTGGACGTCGGCCAGGACACCGAAGGCCATGACCGTCAGCAAGTTGCTTTGACCGTTGTCCGGGTGACCATTCACGTATTTGAACGAGTACTGTTGGCCATCGTCGGTCGGCATCAACTCGATCACACCGTTGGCCGAATGATTGGCGGTGCGAGGCGACTTATCAAACTGCGCCCAGCGTGAGTAGTCAGCTTCAATGTAAGCCGCCATTTCGCGGATTGCCCGGCGGATTCCCACCTTGGCGAACAGGCGTGCGGCATGATCGACATCTATAAAAAGAGTCATGTTTTTATTCTCCGATTCAATAGTTGAAACACTGCGATTCACGGCATGACTCAGGCACGTTTGCTCTCGAAACCATGCAGTACGTTGACCGCATTGATCCCGATCTCATCGACCATGTAGCCGCCTTCCATCACGAACAGGGTGGGGCAGCCCACGCCCGCTATCAGCTCACCGATGCCGATGAAGTCTTCGCTTTCCAGCAGGAAGTGGCTGATGGGGTCGTCCTTGAACGTATCGACGCCGAGTGAAATAACCAGTACTTCAGGGGCGAATTGCTGCAGTTTCTTGCAGGCGTGGAGCAGGGCGTTGCGGTAGCTTTCCCAGGTGGTGTTCTTCGGCAACGGGTAGTTCAGGTTGTAACCTTCGCCGTGGCCGGCACCGACTTCATGGCTGTAGCCTGAGTAGTAGGGATAGGACACCGCCGGTTCGCCATGCAACGAGACAAACATGACGTCACTGCGCCCGTAGAAAATGTTCTGGGTGCCGTTGCCATGGTGAAAGTCGACGTCCAGTACCGCGACACGTTGGGCGCCTTGGGTAATGGCCTGCTGTGCGGCGATGGCGGCGTTGTTCAGATAGCAGTAGCCGCCCATGTATTCGCGCGCTGCGTGATGACCGGGTGGGCGACACAGGGCAAAGGCACTGTCCTGGCCTTCATCGATCAGCGCCAGTCCGGTCAGCGCGATATCGGCGCTGGTTTTTACCGCTTGCCACGTGGTGGCGGTGATAGGGGAGCCAGCGTCCATGGCATAGAAACCCAGCTTGCCGTCGATGAAAGTCGGCACTTGCTCGTTGGCCAGATCGCGCACTGGCCATACCAGCGGCAAGGCATCGTGGGTGCGTCCGGTTGCGCACCATTCAGACCAGGCAGTTTCCAGAAAGGTTACGTAGCGCTCGCTGTGCGCGTTGACATAGCACGACCGGTCAAATGCTCGCGGTTCGATGACT
>Ga0207428_10002527_pt1 | contig 18248 bp, 21 predicted proteins | sample RhiMethybrSRZTD1_FD_187600 | JGI IMG/M metagenome (GOLD analysis project Ga0207428, IMG submission 187600) | Populus rhizosphere microbial communities from Tennessee, USA - Rhizosphere MetaG P. TD hybrid SRZTD1 (SPAdes) (version 3) | ecosystem: Host-associated > Plants > Roots > Rhizosphere >...
GCGAGGCGGCACTCGGTGTAGCGCATCGCCGCCGGCGGATCGCCGTCGACCGAGCCGAAATTGCCCTGCCCGTCGATCAGCATCAGGCGCATGGAGAAGTCCTGCGCCATGCGCACCAGGGCGTCGTAGATCGCCTGGTCGCCGTGCGGGTGATATTTGCCCATCACGTCGCCGACCACGCGCGCCGATTTCACGTATTTCTTGTCGGGCGTATGGCCCTGCTCGTTCATCGAGTGGAGAATACGCCGGTGCACCGGCTTGAGGCCGTCGCGCGCGTCGGGCAACGCCCGCGACACGATCACGCTCATCGCGTAATCGAGATAGCTGCGCTTCATCTCCTCGACGATGGAAACGGGGCGCACATCAGCGGGGGTTGCGTCCCCCGATTTGGGAGGTTCGGTGTCGGCCAAGGCGACGTCCTGCGTGGAATTTTTGTTGCGATTTTTTAGCTGATTCACGGTGGCGGCGCCACCCGAAACGCGTGCCCATACCGGCTAATATCTCTATTTAATTCAATATGTTACTTGGGCCTGGCAAGTTCCGAAAATGCGTCGGTTTCGGGCATGAACCGACCCTGAAAACGAGAGCGAATTTCGTACACCATTGGCCACACAAGCTCGGCGTCATGCGCGGGCTTGACCCGCGCATCCATGATGAATTGCAGCGATGGCAGCCTTACGTTTTTTCATGCTGCATGGCCTTATGGATTGCCGGGTCAAGCCCGGCAATGACCGCATGGAGGGGTCGGAGCGTGCCTCATGGTAACTTGACGATCACCTATGCCGCTCGAATTTCTCATTTCCGCGCTGGTGACCTTGCTGGTCGTGGTCGACCCGATCGGCCTGGTTCCGTCTTATCTCGCGGTCACCCATGGCCTGCCGAAGCGGGCACGGCGCAGCGTGGCGCTGCGCGCTGCCGTGATTGCCGCGGCCATCCTCGTCGGCAGCGCGCTGATCGGCGACTGGCTGCTGCGCACATTGTCGATCGGCCTCCCCGCGTTCCGCATTGCCGGCGGCCTGCTGCTGTTCTCGATTGCGTCCGAAATGGTGTTCGGCGTTCGCATCGAGCGCCAATCGCGCCAGGCCGAGGAAGCAATCGAGGAGCACGTGCGCAACGTCGCCACCTTCCCGCTCGCCATTCCGTTGATGGCGGGTCCCGGCGCGATCACCGCCACCGTGCTGCTGGCTGGCCGCGGTGAGGGTGATCCGATGCACCTCGCCATTCTGCTCGCTGTCATCGCCTTCGTAGCCGCGCTCTGCGCCGCGGTCTTTTTACTCGGCACGCATATCGGAAGGCTGCTCGGCGTGACGGGTAATATCGTGCTCTCCCGCCTGCTCGGCGTGCTGCTCGCCGCGCTTGCCGTGCAATATGTCGTCGACGGCGTGCGCGCCACGCTGGCCTGAGCGCACGCGGGAACTTTCCGGTAATACCGCCGTTTTGCGTGGGGCGACGCAACGTTACGAGGTTCCCGTGCCAAATCCGCGCGACGCCGGAGGTGGCGTCATTGCATTGCGCCCATTTGTTCCGGCCAAGAATTTCGAATTCAGCAAGCGCTTCTATCGCGATCTTGGATTTCGCACCGAAGTGATTGCTCCGGCCCTCGTGGAGATGCACGTGGGGCAGCACTCTTTTCTGCTGCAAGACTTTTACGTCCCCGAATACGCGGGGAATTTCGTCATGCATATGCTCGTCGACAATGTGCAGGTCTGGTGGGATCGCCTTTGCGCCATCGATCTGCCCAGCCGTTACGGGCTCGAAAATCCGCACGCTCCTGTGGTCGCAGGGCCGCTGAAGGCCACGCACTTCGCCGACCCCTCCAGCATCCTTTGGCATATCGCTCAACCTCTGCGGATGCGGCCGGAATGAAGGCGCTGCAATTCCTGGCGATCGTGCTGACCGCGCTGGCGCTGGTGCCGGGCGGCGCGCATTTCTTTTCGCTGCCGAACAAGATCCACCTGACCGAAGGCAACTATTTCATCGTGCAGAATATTTATCGCGGCTGGGCGCTGTTCGGCATCGTGCTGTTCGGCGCGCTCTTCGCCAATCTTGCGCTCGCCTGGGCCATGCGCGGTCAGCGCGCTTTCGTTTTTGTGCTGATCTGCCTCGGCTGCCTCGTCGCAAACCTCGTCGTTTTTTTCGCCTTCACCTTTCCGGCCAATCAAGCCACCAACAATTGGACCCAGGTCCCTGGCGACTGGCAGCAGCTGCGCTGGCAGTGGGAGGTGTCGCACGCGGTGAACGCGGTGATCGCCTTCGTCGGCTTCTGCGCGCTGGCGCTGTCGTTGCTGGTGAAGGAGAAGTGACACTTGTCATGCCCGGCTTTATGCCGGGCATCCACGCCTTATTGTCGTGATGAAGACGTGGATGGCCGGGACATAGGCGTGCGAAAGCACGCCGTTCTTCGAACGGCTATGCCCGGCCATGACGATCGATTTGGTGCAATCCCTATCTCAGAACGGAATCTCGTCGTCCATGTCGTCGCGCTTGCCGCCGGCGCCGGCCATCGCCGGCTTGCGCTCGCGTGGCGCGGCGGTCGGCCCGGCCGAGCCGAAGTCGCTATTGTCGGCCCCTGCTCCGCCGCCGGCGCGGTCGAGCATGGTCAGCGCCGAGTTGAAGCCCTGCAGCACGACCTCGGTCGAGTAGCGGTCCTGACCGTCTTTGTCCTGCCATTTGCGCGTCTGCAGCGCGCCTTCGAGATAAACCTTCGAGCCTTTCTTGAGGTACTGCTCGGCGATCTTGGCGAGACCCTCGCTGAAGATCACGACGCGATGCCATTCGGTCTTCTCGCGCCGCTCGCCAGTCGCCTTGTCGCGCCAGCTCTCCGAGGTGGCGACCCGCAGATTGACGATCGGGCGGCCGTCCTGGGTGCGGCGGACTTCGGGGTCGGCGCCCAGATTGCCGACGAGAATGACCTTGTTGACGCTGCCTGCCATCGCTCTTCTCCATACGCTTTCCGTTTCACCCTACCCCGGGATCACCCGAGGTTCGCGGCTGCTGCGCGCCGCGCCCACACTTGTCCCCGTAAAATCATGGCTTGGGGCACTGTTCGTGTTTTGTTCTAGCATGCCCATATTGGCCTTGCAACAGGTTGCAGCTTTTTTCTAACCGGGAGACGCAGCGCCCGAACGACGGATCGCATCCGGGCCGTCCGTTGCCGTGATTGAAGTCTGGACTCCGTTGTCGAGATCCGACCCGTCGACTTTTTTAGTGTCCGTCTTTTTTTGGCTGGTGCCGCCGAACCCGAATTTGACCAGCAGCATTCCGGTGAGCTGATCCACCGTGTAGGGCTTCGGCAGGAAGGCGGAATTCTTGGCGAACAGCGCCTGCATGCCATCGGTCACGCCCTGATCGGACGTGTACAGCACTTTCAGCGCAGGGCGCCGTTCGACCGCTTTGCTCGCCAGTGTCAGGCCGGCTTCGGGGTCATCCTGGATGGCCACATCGGCAAAAAGCACGTCGATTGGACCCTCGCTCTCGAGCAGCGCCACGGCCTGGTCCACGGTAGCCGCGGACAGCGTCGTGTGACCCTCTCCCTGAAGGAAGGATTCCGCGAGAACGCGCACCTGATCTTCGTCTTCGACGATGAGAACGATTGCCACGGCATATCCCCCAAACTGCATGCCTTTGGATCTGTAGGGACATAAGCCTCCAAACCCCGCATTGTTCCCGCGGCCGCCGGCAGCCCCGGTTTTCAACCGCTTCCTGCCGGACCGGGCTGGCAATGGCAGCTTGTTCTTACTACGTTCCCCACGATGGCCCGACCGGAACCGCCGTTTGGCGGGTCCGGATGGGGGACTCTGCCCCGACGCCGGAATTCACAGGTCGCTTTCAGGTCCAATGGCCGAACGTAACAGCAAGCTTGCCCGCGACGCCCGCCAGATCACCATTCGCGGCGCGCGCGAGCACAATCTGAAAAACATCGACGTCGCCATTCCGCGCGACAGTCTCGTCGTGTTCACCGGCCTGTCGGGCTCGGGCAAATCCTCGCTCGCCTTCGACACGATCTACGCCGAAGGCCAGCGCCGCTACGTCGAGTCGCTCTCAGCCTATGCGCGGCAATTCCTCGAGATGATGCAGAAGCCGGACGTCGACCAGATCGACGGCCTTTCGCCTGCCATCTCGATCGAGCAGAAGACCACCTCGAAAAATCCGCGCTCGACGGTCGGCACCGTCACCGAGATCTACGACTACATGCGCCTGCTCTGGGCGCGCGTCGGCGTGCCGTACTCGCCGGCGACCGGCCTGCCGATCGAAAGCCAGACCGTCTCGCAAATGGTCGACCGCGTGCTGGCGCTGCCGGAAGGCACGCGCATCTACGTGCTGGCGCCGGTCGTGCGCGGCCGCAAGGGCGAATACAAGAAGGAGCTCGCCGAATTCCTGCGCAAGGGCTACCAACGCGTGAAGATCGACGGCGCCTATTACGAGATCGGCGAGGTGAAGCCGCTCGACAAGAAGTTCACGCATGACATTGATGTTGTTGTCGATCGTCTGGTCGTGCGGGGCGACATCGGCACCCGGCTGGCAGATTCACTTGAACAGTGCCTGAAGCTCGCCGACGGACTCGCGGTGGTCGAGCTGGCGGACTCGAAGGCGACCGGCGCCGCCGCCAACCGCGGCCGCAACGCCAATGCCGAGCGCCTGATCTTCTCCGAGAAATTTGCCTGCCCGATTTCCGGCTTCACCATTTCCGAAATCGAGCCGCGGCTGTTCTCGTTCAATAATCCGTTCGGCGCCTGCCCGGAATGCGGCGGCCTCGGGCTCGAGCAGCACATCGACGCCGATCTCGTGATCCCCGACCGCGACGCCACGTTGCGCAAGGGCGCCATCGCGCCATGGGCGAAGTCGTCATCACCTTATTACATCCAGACGCTCGACGCGCTCGCCAGGCACTACCGCTTCACGCTCGACACCAAGTGGAAGGACCTGCCGAAAAAGACGCAGGACGCGATCCTCTACGGCTCCGGTGAGGACGACATAAAGTTCGTCTACGACGACGGCCTGCGCGGCTACACCACCAAGAAGCCGTTCGAGGGTGTCATCACCAATCTCGAGCGCCGCTTCAAGGAAACCGAAAGCGAATGGGCGCGCGAGGACCTGCAGAAATATTTCACCGACGTGCCCTGCAAGGCCTGCCAGGGCGCGCGCCTCAAGCCCGAGGCGCTCTGCGTCAAGATCGCCGACAAGACCATCGCGCAGGTCGCCGACATGAGCGTCAAGCGCGCGGGCGAATGGTTCGCCACGCTTCCCGGGCAGCTCAACGCGAAGCAGAACGAGATCGGCGTGCGCGTGCTCAAGGAGATTCGCGAGCGGCTGAAATTCCTGGTCGACGTCGGGCTCGATTATCTGACGCTCTCGCGCTCCTCCGGCACGCTCTCCGGCGGCGAGAGCCAGCGCATCCGGCTCGCCTCGCAGATCGGCTCCGGCCTGACCGGCGTGCTTTATGTCCTCGACGAGCCGTCGATCGGCCTGCACCAGCGCGACAATGCGCGGCTGCTCGAAACGCTGAAACGGCTGCGCGACCTCGGCAACACCGTGATCGTGGTCGAGCACGACGAGGACGCCATCCGCAGCGCCGACCACGTGCTCGATATCGGCCCCGGCGCCGGCATCCACGGCGGCGAGATCGTTGCGGAAGGCCAGGTGGAAGATCTCATCGACGCGCCCAAATCCTGGACCGGCAAATATCTCTCCGGCGAGCTGTCGGTGCCGATCCCCGAGCGGCGGCCGCGCTCACGCCGGGCGCTAAAAGTCATCAATGCGCGCGGCAACAACCTGAAGAACATCACCACCGAGATTCCGCTTGGGCTCTTCACCTGCGTCACCGGCGTCTCCGGCGGCGGCAAGTCGACGCTACTGGTCGACACGCTCTACAGCGCGGTGGCGCGCAAGCTCAACGGCGCCTCGCTGGCGCCCGCCCCGCACGACCGCATCGAGGGGCTCGAGCACATCGACAAGATCATCGACATCGACCAGTCGCCGATCGGCCGCACGCCGCGCTCGAACCCGGCGACCTATACCGGCGCCTTCACCCCGATCCGCGAATGGTTCGCAGGCCTGCCCGAGAGCAAGGCGCGCGGCTACGAGCCCGGGCGCTTCTCCTTCAACGTCAAGGGCGGCCGCTGCGAGGCCTGCCAGGGCGACGGCGTCATCAAGATCGAGATGCACTTTTTGCCCGACGTCTATGTCACCTGCGACGTCTGCAAGGGCAAGCGCTACAACCGCGAGACGCTGGAAGTCCTGTTCAAGGGCAAGTCGATCGCCGACGTCCTTGATATGACGGTCGAAGAGGCGCTCGAGTTCTTCAAGGCGGTGCCGCGCGTGCGCGACGTGCTGGCGCTGCTGCACCGGGTCGGCCTCGACTACATCCATGTCGGCCAGCAGGCCACCACGCTCTCCGGCGGCGAGGCGCAGCGCGTGAAGCTTGCAAAAGAGCTGTCAAAGCGCGCGACCGGCCGGACTCTTTACATCCTGGATGAGCCGACCACCGGGCTTCACTTTCACGACGTTGCCAAGCTGCTTGAGGTCCTTCACGAACTGGTTGAGGGCGGCAACACAGTCGTCGTGATCGAGCACAATCTCGAGGTCATCAAGACCGCCGACTGGGTGATCGATCTCGGCCCCGAAGGCGGCGACGGCGGCGGCGAGATCGTCGCGGCCGGCACGCCGGAAGACGTCGTGGCGGTAAAGAAGAGCTATACCGGGCAGTTCCTGGCGCCGGTTCTGCGGCGCGCTGCGCCGAAGCGGAAGAAGCGCGTTGAGGCGGCGGAGTAACAGAGCCACGCTACTTAATCAAAAAGTGCTTCTCAAAAAACTCCGGCCTGAACTCTTGCGGCGGCGTCAGCCGGTCCGGCCGGCCCTCCGGCGTGAAGTCCATCAGGTTCCAGTACGGCCACACGGTGTCGACGCTCCCTTCGGCCGACCAGAACAGAAAAATCCTACCGTCGCGTTTCTTGAAGACGAACATCGACGCCTGCTGCATGTCGTCGGTCTCACCTTGGCATTTGTAGTCCTTCTGAAAAGACGACTCGTAGCCTGACAGCAGCGGGATCTGCGACCAGCCGCGCTGCTTTGCCCAGGCGTCGATCTTTTCGGCCGGCGCCTTGGCGACGCCGGCGAAGGCGGCATCCCGGCTGACCGCGTACCAGCTGCGATCGAACCCATCCATCAGCGACGTGCAGGACGGGCACGGCTTGTCCCAGTTCGGGCCGAACATCCATGAGTAGAGGATCAGCGTGTTCTTCCCGCCGAACAGCTCGGAGAATGTCACGCGCTCGCCGAGTTTCCTGCCGGCCTCGCCGCCGCCGGCCCACTGGAAGACGTAGTCCTCCTTCAGTTCGCCGCCGGGCGGCAGCGCGCGGCGCCTGGCGGCCACGGCCTTCACCTTGTCGAGGAGTTCGTGCTCTTCCTTGCGCAGCGCCTCGCGCGCGTCGCGATAGGCCTTGCTTTCGTTCGGATAGCGAAGCTCGCTCATGGCTCGCTCATGGCGCCTTGTCCCAGCCCCTACTTCGACACGCAGTACGGCTGCTCGCCGCCTGGGTGGCAAAGGCCTGGCCGGCAGGCGGTGACGCATTGATTTTTTGAATGACCACGGTTGGCGCATCCGGTCATGCAGCTCTCGCGGTCGGTCGTGGTCGCGATTGCAGCCGCAGCCTTCTGATCACCTTTTGCCGCGGCGGCCTGCGCGCTCGACAGGCTCATGGATCCGCCGCTCTGCGCTAGGGCGGACGCGGGCAGCAGCGCGACGATAACGATGCACAAGACAAAACGCACGATGATCTCCATTTTCTGTTCTCGCGTTAACGCACAAGGGCATGTTTCGGATGCAACGCCCGTGCGAAGTTCCAGCATGTATCAGGTACGGGTGGTAAGTGCCGACATTATGTCTTTGGTCAGGCGGGTTGCGAACGCACCCATCGCTTCATGAATTCGCCTGCACGCGCGAGTGCCTCGCGTCCTTCCGCGAGCTTCGCGTTCCACATCGGCCAGGCATGAATCATGTGAGGCCATACTTCGAGGGTGACGTTGACGTCGGCAAGCCCCGCCGCACGCGCAAAGCGCACCGCGTCATCGAGCAGCGTCTCCGACGATCCGACTTGAATAAGTGTTGGCGGAAAGCCGCGCAGGTCGGCGAACAGCGGCGAGATCAGCGGATCCTTGCGATGGAATGGCTTAGACCCATTGGGCGCATAGGCGCTCGCCAGTTCCTCGAGATAGGGCTTGTGAATGAGCGGATCGATATGATCCTTCGCCTCGAGCGAGGCGCCCGACATCGTCAGATCGGTCCAGGGCGAGGCGAGCCAGGCGCAGGCCGGTTGCTCCTCGCCCGCCGCGCGCAGGCGGTTGATCAGCGTGATGGTGAGGTTGCCGCCAGCGCTGTCGCCGCCGACCGCGATATGGCGCGCTTCGATCCCCTGCTTGCGCAGGAAGCGCCACGCTTTCAGCGCGTCCTCGTGCGCCGCCGGATACGGATGCTCGGGCGCAAGCCGATAGTCGATCGCAAGCGCGCGCATGCCCGCCGCGCGGCCGGCCTCGGTCACCATGCGGCGATGGCTGACGATCGAGCCCGAGCAATAGCCGCCACCGTGAAAGAACAGCAGCACGCGCGCGGCGTCGCTCCCCGGCACGATCGACCATTCGCCGTTGACGGCGCCGAGATCGACCTCCTCGAGCTTGACGTCGCCGGCGACCGGCCAGGTCGCGCCGATCTCGTCGATGCGCGCCCGCCGCTCGCTCCAGCCCACCGGGCGCGGCTTTGCCGTCAGCAGCGCGCGGATGGCGTCGATTTCGCTCATGAGCAGGCCTTCAGGCGGCGATTTGCCATGAGCATAACGCCTTTACGGACGCCGTCGCCACTTCACTTCAACGCCTGCAAAAATTGTTTGATGTTCTCCTGCATCGCGCGCTCGTTTGCGATGCGCAGCCGATCCGCCGCGATCGGCGAGTCAGAAAATGTGGCCTGGCCCATGCTTTTGATCGGATAGGTCGCGACCGATCCGGCACCGGACACCTTATAGGTCACGTCCGCGGTCACATCTAAATCCAGTCCGGCGAACGGCTGCTGCAGATTGTTGATTTCGGCGTCGACCTGATATTTCGGCGCGCCGGACGCCAGATAACCGCTGGCGCGCAGACTGTCTTCCAGCGCGGCCTTGAGCGGCTCGTTGGGGACGCCCGGCCTTGTCAGCGCGTCCATTGGAGCGCCACCCGCCACCGAACGCACGACGACGGCATTCTTGTATTTCGGCGACGGATTGGCGACGGCGCTCGCGCTGACTGTCATCGCCTGTTGCGTTGCGCAAGCAGCCACCATCGACGCCAGCGCAAGCGCAAGCAAAACCTTTATGAACCGCATGACGCCCCCCGACCCCATTGCGTATTCAGGGTTGTACCCGCACCTGTTTGGCGCTTCAACCAGGCCCGAGGTCAACGCGCGCTGATCACGAATGCGCGGATGCGGCCGTCGACGGCGCCAGCGCCGAACTTGCGCGCCATGGCATTGGCCGCCTTGTTCGTCGCCTCCTCCAGGCCCGGTGCGCCGCGCGCCTCGATTTCACTTCGTAACGGAGTCCCCTGGCAATAGGCGACCGCGGGGTCGCGCGGCGAGGCAGCCTTGCTTCGCGCATCCACGGCATCGAATGAAACGTTCGTGAAGCCTGCCGCCTTTAGCTCCTCACGAATCTGCTCCTCGTCGTGATACCCGTGCGGCGTGCGCGCGAGAAACTGCGGCGGATCGTTTGGAAAGACCGCCGCTAGCTCTTGCGTGATGACATCGGCAAAATCGTTTGCCTCGATTGCGTCCCACACGCTGAGGAAGAAATGACCGCCCGGTTTCAGGACGCGGCGCGCTTCCTTGTAGCCCTGCACCTTGTCGGGAAAAAACATCGCGCCGAACTGGCAGGCCACGGCGTCAAAGCTTCCATCCTCAAACGGCAAGGCCAGCGCATCCGCCTGTCTCCACGCGATCCGGCTGTCGGCTGGCTGCCGGCTTTTTGCATGATCGAGCATTGGCTGGTTGAGATCGGTGACCGTCAGGCGCGTCTCCGCCGGAAGGGCCGATGCAAGCGCGCGCGTCACCACGCCGGTTCCCGCCGCAGTTTCCAGCACCACGCCCGGTCTGGTTTTCGCCAGCCGCCGGGCGAGATCGAGCGCATAGGGTTCAAAAATGAGCGGGACCAGGAAACGCTCGTACATTTCGGGAATTGATCCCGCGAAGACCTTGTCGCCCGTAGCCACCATCGGTCTGCTCCGTCATCATGATTGCGATGCCAACGGCGAGATTTGCCCCGGGAGGACCGCCTGACAAGTCTGTTTTTTCGTGCTGGCCGGCTGGCGTCTTCGGCACGCAAGTACCGTAATGCTATAGTCAGCGACAGGATTTTTGGAGAGCGTGACCATGACACGCGCAATTGTCCTTTTTACCGCCGCGCTGCTCCTTGCAGCCGGAACATCATTTGCCCAGAACCCGCAGCCCTACGCCGGAATGCAGGCGCGGCCGCTTAAGGCACTTTCCGGTGACGAGTTGACCGACTTGAGAGAGGGCCGCGGCATGGGTCTCGCTTTGGCAGGCGAACTCAACGGCTATCCGGGACCGAAACATGTGCTGGAGCTTGCCAAGGAATTAAACCTCACCGAGGCACAACGCGCGCGCACGCAGCAGCTCTTCGATGACATGAAGGCCGAGGCCGTTCCGCTCGGGCAACAGCTCATCGCGGCGGAGGCCGGTCTCGAGCGGCAGTTTTCCGGCCGCACCATCACGCCGGTGAGCCTGACCGCCGCAACCACGGCGATCGGCGCAACGTGGGGAACGCTGCGCGCCACGCATCTGAAATATCACCTCGCCATGATGGACGTGCTGACGCCTGACCAAGTTCGGCGCTACGGCGAATTGCGCGGCTACGGCACCGTCGCCCCGGCGGGACATTCGTCCGGCATGCACAATCACAAGAAGTGAGAAGGAGACGGTGAAAAACGCGGGCGGGCTCAATGCGTTTCCGCTGCGCGCGATAGCCGCGGAAGCCGCCGCCGCTTTCAACAGCGGCAACCATCGCGTGCCGCCCTTCACCGCCCGGCATCCGGGCCTCACGATGGACGACGCTTATCGCGTCACGGCGCTCGCCCATGAAACGCGCCTCGCGCAGGGCTACAAGCCGGTCGGCCGCAAGATCGGCTTCACCAACCGCCGCCTCTGGGATGAATACGGCGTGCGCGCGCCGATCTGGGGCTATGTCTACGACCGCACTTTGCACGACCTCGCGACGCCGTTGCCGCTTGCACCCTACAGCGCGCCGAAGATCGAGCCGGAAATCATGTTCGGCCTCGCCAAGGCGCCCGCGCCCGGCATGGACGATACCGCGCTGCTCGATTGCGTCGATTGGGTCGCGCACGGTTACGAGATAGTGCAGTCGATCTATCCCGACTGGAAATTTTCAGCACCCGATACCGTCATTGCCGAGGCGATGCACGGTGCGCTGCTGATCGGCCCGCGTCACGAGGTCGGCGCAAACGCAAACGGATGGCTGCGCACGCTCACGAGCTTCGAGATCGAGCTCCTCTGCGACGGCAAGCTCATGGACAAGGGCCACGCGCTCAACGTGCTCGAAGGCCCCGTCTCGACGTTGCGTTACCTGATAGGTCTGCTCGCGCGCGACCCCGACAACCCGCCGCTCGCCGCCGGCGAGATCGTCTCCACCGGAACACTGACGCGCGCGCTGCCGGTGAAGCCTGGCGAGACCTGGACGACGAAGCTCAAGGGGATCGCGCTCGAAGACGCCAGCCTGCGGTTTGAATAGCAGTGCGTGGCAGCGGTTACTCGCCAGCAATCGCCTGCATCAATGCTGATATCTTTATCGTCGCGAAATTCGAGAACGTGTCGGAGACGGCATAGGGCAGGATGATCTGGTCGCGATGACGCATCGCGCCGCAGGTGTAGACGACATTGGGCACATAACCCTCGCGTTCCGTGGGCTCGGGGCGAACCAGCGGCTCGCGCGACCGTGCGAGAACCTTTGATGGATCCTTCTTGTCAAGCAGAACAGCCCCGATCGAATAATGCCTGACCGGACCAACACCATGGATCAGCAGCAGCCAGCAGTCATCCAGCTCAATGGGTGAACCGCAATTGCCGATCTGGACGAATTCCCAGGGATACTGGGGTTGAAGGATGGGTTGGCCACCTTCCCACGAGTAAAGGTCATTGGAATAGATCAGATAAAGATTCTCATTGTCTTGCCGGGCAATCATCGCATAACGGCCATCGATCTTGCGTGGAAAAAGGGCCATGCCCTTGTTGCGTGACGACGATCCGCCGAGCGGAGTCATCCTGAACGATTGGAAGTCCGCGGTTGTAAGCAATTCAGAGCGAATGGCCCTGCCGCTGTAGGCCGTATAGGTGGCATAGAATGTTTTTTGCCCATTGTCGTTGAACTCAACAAAGCGCGCGTCCTCGATACCGTTCGATTGGGCATCGGTCACTGGAAAGATGACCCGTTCGCTGAGTTCTTCGTCGGGCCGGAAGATCACTTCAACATCATGTCCGTTGGCCACCGACGTCCGCTTTCGCACGACCGGAACTGATGCAAGACGGGCGGGCGGATCGACCGACACGCTGCCATCCGCAGCGATGGCGCCCGACCGGAACGTCAGCGAGGACACATGCCCTTCGCCGACCGCGCGAAGGCTCAGGATGAACCGGCAGCCGTGTTCCGGCGCACCCGTCTGGTCGGGATGCCGGACGATGCTTGGATTGAACAAGGCCGAGGCTTCGAACGAATATTCGTTGAGAAAATAGGCCCCGATCAGTCCACGCTGCGTCTTGCTCAATGGCGCATGCGGGTCGAGCGCCTCTTCCATTTCCGCTGCGCGCGCCTCAAAAATTTCGAGCAGGTTTCTGTGCCGGCCACCGAAGTTCTCGAGCACCTCGCGCAATTGTTGCACGGACGCTTCGGCATCAAGCCGAAGCACCCTGCTAACGATATGATTGGCACGGACCTTGTCGGTCGGGTTGAGGTCTCTGGGCTCAGTCGCTGGCTTGAAGGGCCTTACGACGACCCTCGACGGATCCGGGCGAAGGTACAGGCCTAGGCGATTCACGAATTTGGAGGGGGACAAAGATGCTCCCTGGTGGCGATCGGGCTAATTCCGCACCGACGGCGTTGGAGGATAATTTTTTTGACGCAAGTTTCACGCGGCCTCCTGTTGTCATGGCCGTAGCCATGAACTGCCGCATCTCCACTAAACCAAGAAGATAAGATAACACCGATTCTGCACCTTTGTTCTCATTGGCTCGGTCCGGATGCAGACCATCGGAACAGCTTCCGGTAACTGGATCGACCAGCCCCGTCTGCAGGTCATTTTTGCCCAGAAACCAGTCGAATGCGCGGCTCGCCCCCAATGACCACTCTTCCTCACCTCCACTCGCACGGTACGCGGCGAGGCATGCAGAAATGCTTGCCCACGCTTCGACCGGCTGCTGATCGAATGCATTGGGCATTTCATGAATCCTGCCGAAGCTCTCGGAGCCGACGGGCCTGAAGCAGCCCGATGACGCGGTCTGAATCGACATGAGCCAACGTAGCGATCGCAGGCCGGTTTCGATATATGCCGGCGTATGGGTCGCCAGGCCCGTTTGAATCAAAGCCTGCGAAAAGCGTGCGTTGTCGTAGGCGAGAACGTCTTCAAACCAGACCCAGTCTTCGCGCTGGCTTGCACGAAACAACGCCATCAACCGGTCGGCCAAAAGCCTGCGCATGCCGCCGGCAAAGGCATCTGCGGATTCAATGGTGCAATAAGCATCCAGACCCAGGAGCGCGAAGGCCCAGGCACGCGGAGACGAGAACGTCTCCACAACCGGAAGGGCGGTCCTGAAGAGCGCCGCGGCCCATCTGCGGCGAGACGGATCGGCGTCAGTGCGTGCGCACTCCCCCAAGGCCCAAAGCGTCCGGCCATGGCTGTCTTCCGAGCCCGACGCTTCCAGCCATTGCCGGTTATAGCCCATGAAATTCCGGAACCGATGGGTGTCCGGATTCCACGCGTGCTGAATGAATGCCGCAAACGCCGTCGTGCCTATTTCAGGCAGCAGTTGCACGTTACCTGAATCTGCAAGCGCGCTCGAGAGCAACAGCGCGCGAGCGTTGTCGTCGACACAATAGCCGTGGGCACGGTCGGGCACTGAATGGACCGCGTGCTGAAGGATGCCGGTATCGTCGCACAGCGAAAGAAAATGTTCGATTCGCAGTTCCGGAATTGCAACACCCCCGCTCACGGAAGGAGCTGCGGCAGGAAGAATTTTTTCTATGGTTTGCTCGCGTGCCCTCTCGAAGACCGTGAGATAGCGCTCGGCCGTCTCCCGCCAGGTCATCGATCGGCTTGATGCATATGCGCGCTTGCGCATGGCATGGCGACGCACGTCGTTTGTAAGCAAGGCCGCAATCTCGTTGCTGATGGCTTTGGCATCCCCAAAGGGGACCAGAATGCCACGCCCGTCACCGAGCAATTCCTTGGCGTGCCAGTAAGGGGTCGATACGACCGCCTTGCCCAGCCCGAAGCTGTAGGCGAGCGTGCCAGAGGTCATCTGGGCTTCATTGAGATAGGGCGTCACATAGACGTCGCACATCGAGATGAAATCCAGCAGCGTGGACTGCTCGACGAACTGGTTGAAGAAGACGACGTGATCCTGGATTCCGAGGTCGCGCACGCGGGCCGTCAAGCCGTGCCGATAGGCCTCGCCCTGTTGGCGCACCAGATTCGGATGGGTTGCGCCGAGGATGACGTACACCGCGTCGGGACACGATTTGATGATCCCCGGCATGGCATCGAGCATGGTTTCGATGCCCTTGTTCGGCGACAGAAGCCCGAACGTAAGGATGACGGTCTGTCCCGTGAAACCGAGTTTCGCTTTGGCACTATGCGTCTCACGAAACGGCAGGTCGGGAATTCCGTGCGGTATGATCTCGATTTTGTTGGCCGGCACGTCATGCGCTGACCGGAGCAATTGCCGGCCTTTCTCGGACATGACGACGATCTTTGATGAAATATCGATGATACGCTGCATCACCTTGTGCTGGGCCGGCGTCGGTTTGGCGAGCACCGTGTGAAGGGTCGTAACGACCGGCATCTCGAGCCGCGACAGCAGCTCGGTGATATTGCCGCCGGCCGGCCCGCCGAAAATTCCGTATTCATGCTGAAGGGAAACAACATCAAAGCCGGCATTGTTCAGGAACGCGGCGCCGTCCACATATTCGTCGATGTTCTCGTCCTGGATCGCCAGGTGTACGGCCTGCGGATAGTCATAGGCGCCGCCGGGATCGGTCATCGCCACCACGCCGGTCTCCAGATCGGAACGAGCCATCGAAACCGCCCGATGAAGATCGTTGGTGAAGGTTGCAATGCCGCAGCGGCGCGGAAGATGGTTGCCGATGAATGCTATTCGTTGGATCGATGTCATTGAATTGTTTCCATGTCGACGCGCTTCAGCAGCTGCCGAACCAGCGGGCCTGTGTACGCCACGAGGCCTATCAGGCCATTGCTGCCCGCATGAATGGTGACCTGATCCGCCTGCGCGAAAATGGCGTCGCCTGTCGTCACGTTGAGCGAGGCGGCCCGAGCGCTGCCACTGACAACCAGTAGCCAGGTCTCGTGTTCCGCTTCCAGGCGCCAGGTTGAGTTTGGCGTCAGGTCGACCCGCTCGAACGTGAAGTACGAATTTGAAACCAGAAGCGTCCGCGCGTCGGTAAGCCGTGTCGGGGTGACCGGAAACTCGGCGGGGCCTGCGTTTGCTACCGCAAGCGCATCCTCTATATGAAGCTCACGCCCCCGCCCGTGATCGAAAAGACGAAATGTCGTGTCGCTGCGCTGCTGGATTTCCGCGATCACCAGGCCTGCACCGATCGCGTGGATCGTTCCGGCGGGGACTGAAATGGTGTCGCCCGGATGGGCCGCGTTCCAAACCAAAAGATCCGAAATAGAGCCGTCATCGATGGCGTGACGCAATTGCTCCGGGCTGACGCGCCGCTTCAGACCCAGGCCGACTTTAGCCTCGGGCGCGGCATCCAGAATGTGCCAGGCTTCGGTTTTGCCGTTCGGCAGTCCGGTCGACTGCGCGTAGGCATCATCCGGATGAACCTGGATAGAAAGTGGCTGACTCGTAAACAGAAGTTTCAACAAAAGCGAGGGAGGAACGGCTGCAGAATCGGAGCGCTCGTACCAGATCTCACCGATCGTATTGGCGCCGTCGCCTGCGCTGCTCCACGGACGCGGATCTACAATACCCCACGGCTTTGGTAAGGAATGCGCATGGGCATGTTCAATCGTCATAACCCTGCTTTATGTTTGGCCGAGAGAACATTTTTCGGATGCCCAATGCAATCAGGAGAAAACGCTGGCCGAAAGCGTAAGTCTGCTTTCGGGAGCGACCCGCTCGTATTTTTCGGCGGCGCTCTTGATGCGGTAGCACGGGTCGGCGGGATCTCGATCTGAAGAGGGCACAAGATGACGAATTTCATAGCCACCCGGTGCCAATAACTGGAGCATGTTCGGCTCAAGCTCGACGAGCTGGCCGATTTTGAATTTATGCACGATCCGGTTTTCCTTCCGTCATGTTGGATTTGGAGGAGCAATCGGCGGAATTCTCTTCATCTTTGTGGGCATGCAGGAAGCGGGCAATCTGTCCCCTCAGTACGGTCGTTTGCTGGATGTCTCCGAGCGAGCCCGCCGTATCGAAAAGCTCGCGCTGGAGCTTTCTTGGAATTGTGTTCCACTGCATGATGACGGCCGCTCCGAGGCAGCGAAGAATATGCTTCTCGATGTCTGCGACAGCACTTCCGTCGAGGCGTTTTCCTGTGGCTTCGTCCTGTGCTTGGAGGTCTCGCGAACGGATTATTTTGTCGAAATTGTCTGCCAGCCAGGTCTCGTTTTGCGCGAGTTCGGTGAAGCTTCGCTCCGAACGCCGCAATTCACGGATTTCGCTCGGAACATCGGTGTGTTTAAGTGCTTCGGCGCTTTCCGCCGCTTTTTTTCGAAATTGTTTGGCCGCGAACATGAGACGCTCCTCTGTGACACCGAGGGCGGTTTGCCGCTCAACGGTGCCATGACGCCTGCTTATTGGGTGCTGTTGACCATATATGGGGACGATCAGGACGAATTGCGACGTCGATTTGCGCGATTTCAGCGATTGGCTCGTCTTTCCCTCAGGTGTTTTCCTCGGAAAGGACCGGCGCGGGAACCTTATTCCAAGAAACCGCCCCCTACCCCTGTGGGGACCGCAATTCATCTCCATATGTACTCAAAGCGCGCTCTGAGAAAGGTTGCCCAAACCGGATGAGCATCCGAACAACCCGCAAAATTGTCGAATTCAGCAATCCCTTCTCGATCGAAGGGGCTGGCCGCGTTTTGCCCGCCGGCAATTATGAAATCGTGACGGACGAGGAATTGATCGAGGGACTCTCGTTTCCCGTTTACCGCCGCGTGGCGACAATGATGCTGGCTTATACGAAATCCTCCCCCGTGCCTTCGACCGAGATGCTGAACATCGACCCGCGCGATCTGGCTGCGGCAATCGAGCGTGACAGACGGACCGTCAAAGCCACAGCAGCATCGGCAAAGCAACCATGATGCGGTTCTGTTGGATAAAAAGTCGAAAAACATGACGATCAGTTTTCCAAACCCCAGCCGCAGCTACGACGCGACGCGGCAAGCGGTCCGCTTCTGGGGATATGACCGGTCCATGGAAAGCTCATTCATTGTCAAGGCTGATGTCTTGAAGCACATTCAACCGGACCTTCGGTTCGATCCGGTTGAACTTCTGCGAGCGTTCGATATCCACCGGGAGCGCATCTACGCGATCGCCGCCAAGGTCTATTCCCGCGGCGGCAAAGGCTACTACGAGCTCAACGTGGTTGACGTTTGAAATTGCGAGCATTCCGCTTCCGAAAATCGGCAATCGTTCTTGCAACATCGTAGCCGGCTATGTCTCCCAAATTCGCGGCGAGCAAGGACGGGCCAACATCAAAGGACCCGTACATGACTCAAGCCACAAAGAAACCGGCGAACCTGAGCGTGAACGCAATGCCCAGCGACGGCTACGTTATGGCTGTCGACGGGAAGCTCAAGGCCCGATACGAAAGCGAAGGCGACGCCATGGCGGCGGCATCAAAACTCAAGCAAAGCTATCCGGTGGTCCAGGTTGCGGTGTATGACGCGGCGCAACGGACCTATACGGTAGTCGGCTCCCAGGAAAAATAATTCACAACTGG
>Ga0207428_10002529_pt1 | contig 18244 bp, 11 predicted proteins | sample RhiMethybrSRZTD1_FD_187600 | JGI IMG/M metagenome (GOLD analysis project Ga0207428, IMG submission 187600) | Populus rhizosphere microbial communities from Tennessee, USA - Rhizosphere MetaG P. TD hybrid SRZTD1 (SPAdes) (version 3) | ecosystem: Host-associated > Plants > Roots > Rhizosphere >...
CAATCGCCGCGCCAGTCGTATTGGATGTAAGAGACATTGCCATTGCGCGTATTGACCACGGCTTCATACGAGAAGAGTCTCGACTTGCCGTCATCGCTGCGCAGCAGACTGCCGGTCCCATGCACCCGAACGTCGGCATTCGACGCGGATTCAGTCCGGGCATCATTGCCAAATCGCACGATCAGATCACGCCTGCCTTCTCGATTCGTGATCCGTTCTCTGACGGCCCGTTGCGCCTCGTTGACGGTCCGATTCCCCGAGTCTTGCGCCACACTCAGGGCGCCGCCCGCGATGACGACCGCGAGAAAGGTGAAGACTGCGATACGTGTGAAGCGGTTCGACGTGCGCACTCCAAGGCGTTTCATGAATTGCTTCTCCCTTCAATCGATGGAGAGGTCCCGCGCCTCCTACGACGTACGCGCTCGGCCTGGACGACCCAGCGGAGGGGTGCCGATCCCACGTAATCGAACGGATAGCAGGTGATGAGCGTCAGGCTCACTGCATCGGATCAACCGAGCACCCACATCACGACGACCGACACGTCCAATCGGGGGATCTCGAGTAGACCGATCAGGGACGCATCATCGGCATTCACGGAGCGGTTTTCCGACCGAGCCTCGATGCCTGTGGACCCCTCGGCGGCCATCGCCGCCAGCTCGCTTCTCGCGTGGACCTGGAAGAATGCGGCGTGCGTCCACGTCATGAACACGAACACCACGCACAGGACGCCCGTGATGAACAGCCCGCGTTCCAGCAAACTGTAGCAGGTGCTTGTGATTGCGGTCTGTCGCGTTTTGCACAACGACACCGCGGTCGGCCCGGCGCCGCGCAGCTAGGACGAACTCTGTCGATGCTCAGCGAGCGACGCCGCTGCGACAGAGATGCCGACCTCAGAGGGGGCACCGAGGACGATCGTCACGTCGTGTCGCCCGCCATCGTCGGCGAACGGAATCGCACGCGGGTCGACGGCGACGCCATCGATCTGAGCCGACGCGACCCCGTGAGACCGGTGGTCGGGATTCGACACGGTGAAGTGATAACGCGCGCGACCGACCGTCCAGGTGAGCGAGTATCCCGGCCACACCGCTGGAATGCACGGGTTCACGCTCATCGTCGCGCCGCTCCGCCGGAGTCCGAGGAGCGAGTGGACGGCGGCCTGGTACATCCATCCGGCCGAACCCGTATACCAGGTCCAGCCGCCGCGGCCGACGTGCGTCGGGTGCGCGTACACGTCGGCCGCGACCGCGTACGGCTCCACACGGTATCGCTCGATGTCTTCCGGCATCCGCATGTGATTGATCGGATTGAGCATGTGGAACAGCTCCATCGCCTCGTCGCCCATGCCGAGCCGCGCCAGGGCGATCACCGTCCAGATCGCCGCGTGCGTGTACTGCCCGCCGTTCTCGCGAACACCGGGCACATACCCTTTGATGTATCCCGGGTCGTGCGACATGTGATCGAACGGCGGCGTGAGCAGCAGCACGATCTGTGCGTCGCGCCGTACCAGATGGGCGCGCACGGCATTCATCGCGCGCTCGGCGCGTTGATGCTGAGCGCCGCCCGAGAGCACGGCCCATGACTGCGTGAGCGAGTCGAGCTTGCATTCCTCGTTCTGCACCGATCCGAGTGGCGTTCCGTCGTCGAAGTACGCGCGGCGATACCAGTCGCCGTCCCAGGCCAGTTCGAGCATGCCGGTGAGCCAGCGGGCCTCGTCGCGATAGCTCCGGCCAAGGTCGGTGCGCCCGCGGCGATCGCAGATCGGCGCGAACTCGTTGAGCACGGTCACGAGAAACCAGCCAAGCCACACGCTTTCGCCGCGGCCGGCGTGTCCAACGCGATTCATTCCGTCGTTCCAGTCCCCCGAGCCGATGAGCGGAAGTCCGTGCGCGCCGTATTTCATTGCGCGGCCGATGGCTCGTACCGCGTGTTCGAAGAGCGACGCCGACTGGGACGACGTGTGTGGCAACAAGAACGTCTCCGCCTGATCGGGTTCGAGCGGCGGGGCGTCGAGGAATGGGATCTCTTCATCGAGCACCGACTCGTCGCCGGTCTGCGACACGTAGCTGGCCACCGCGTACGGCAGCCACAGCAGATCGTCGGAGCAGCGCGTCCTGGTCCCGCGTCCGCTCGGAGGATGCCACCAGTGCTGCACATCTCCTTCCACGAACTGGCGCGACGCAGCCTGGACGATGTGAGCGCGACAGAGGTCCGGCCGCGCGTACACAAGGGCGAGCACGTCCTGGAGCTGGTCGCGAAAGCCAAAGGCGCCGCCGGGCTGATACGGACCGCTGCGCGCCCAGATCCGGCAGCTCAATGTCTGGTAGAGCAGCCAGCGATTCACGATGAGATCGAAGGAATCGTCGGGGGTGTGGACTTCGACCGCGCCGAGCATGTCGTCCCACATCCGTTCGACCGCGGCGAGCGTGGCCTCCGACTGCGGCAGCGACGAATACCGTAACGCCAGCTCCATGGCGTGGGCTCGGTCGCGCCCCTGGCCGAGCACGAACGCAACGCTGCGGGATTCGCCGGGCTCGAGTTTCAGCGTGAGCTGCAACGCTCCGCATGGATCGAATCCCGCGCCAGTGCGGCCGGCGAGCCGATGGCGGAAGAGCGCAGCAGGCGCCCGCAGCGTCCGGTCGCGACCGACGAACTCGGCGCGATCGGCGGTAAACGACTGCGGCGGCGCCGACGCGCACCAGAAGGCAACGCGATCGGCGAACTCCGGGTTGTAGCTGTTGCGCGCCAGCAGCACTCCGCTGTCATCGTCCATGTCGGTGACGACGAAGCGCCGCTCGCCCGCCCGCGGCGGACCCAGGCACCATTCGACGTACCCGAATATGCTGAGCCGTCGACGCTCGTCTCCGGTGTTCGTCACCGTCAGCACCGTCAGCTTCACCGGATCCTCGGGTGCGGCGACGATCGCCAGCTCCTGCCGGAGTCCAGCCACGGCGTGCTGAAAGCGAGTCACGCCAGCGGAATGGCGGATCACCCATCGGCCGCTGTTGCCGCGCCGCGGCAACGGCCCTGGCGTCGCTCCCCACACCGCTCCGGACTCGTCGTCGCGCAGGTAGATGGCTTCGCCGGTCGGATCGATCAACGGATCGTTGGCGAACGGAGTCAGCCTGTTCTCGCGGCTGTTGCCAGCCCACGTGAACGCCGCGCCGGAGTTGGTGACGATGGTCCCGAACGCGGGATTCGCCAGGACGTTCGACCACGGCAGCGGCGTCTCGCGTTCGCCGTCGAGCACGATGACGTATTCGCGGCCGTCCGGCGTGAAACCGCCGAGCCCATTGTCCATGACGAGCGCTGGCGCCGTTACCGGCGTGGAAGCCGGTTCTGGCTCAGTGAGCTCCTCGGAACGCATGACATCGTGCTGGTCGTACAGCCACGGCGCCCGTCGCTCCAGTTGCGAGACCAGATCGCCAAGGTCTCCTGGCAGCACAACGCTGGCGACCGCGCACAGGAGGTCGAGATCCCGCTCGGGCATTCCCTCGGCGCGCAGCAGGAAGATCCCTCCCGGCTTTCCAAGCCAACCCGCCCACCGCGGGTCTTGCACCAACTGGGACAGCAGGCTCTGCATCTCGTCGAGGTAGTCGGCCGCATGCTCGTTGACGATCACGACGTCGGCACGCAGGCCCTTGACGCGCCAGTATTCCTGCGCCTCGAGCAACTGCCGGGCGAGCGGGAGCGAGGTGGCCTCGGTGACGCGAAGGAGCACGATCGGCACATCTCCGGAAATCGCGTAGCCCCAGAGGTTGTGCTGGCCGAGCCCGTTGCGCGCAAGCGCGTTCGGGTTGATCAGTGATGTGTCTGAGCCAAACACCCGCGAGGCGAGGCGATCGAACAGCATCGCGTGCTCGTCGCTGAGTCCCAGGTGCTGAAGGGTGAAATGCACGTGCGTGAACGCCATCGAGAAGGCGCGCGCGGCGGCGCTCCCGTCGCGATACTTCCGCGCCAACGCCAATGCAGCGGTCCGATCGGGTGCGACACCCGTGGCAAACGTCACGCGCGCCAGGGCGCCTGGGGCAAGCCGGATCCGCTCCCGCAGAGCGCCGATGGGGTCGAGCACAGCTCCGGTCGTGCCCGACAACGCGCCGCCATCGAGGACGACGGGGCTGGACTGCGAGCGCCCTCGACCGATGAAGCGCGCGCGGTCCGTCTCCCATTCGACGGCACCGCCCAGCCGGGGGCCGTCGACGCCGAGCACGTGGAAGCCGACGATCGGCGATTCGTCGGCCGCTCGCTGCCGGCGCCGGAACAGCAAGCCCGCGCTCTGCGAATCGAATTCGGTCTCGATGAACAGTTTGCCGAACGCCGGGTGCGCGAGATCGTCTTCGGGCCGGGAGAGCACGATCTCCGCATAGCTGGTGATCTCGACCTCACGCGTTTGAGCACCGCGGTTGGTGATCGTCAGACGCCGAACCTCGACGTCGTCTTCCGACGACACGGTGATTTCGAGCTGCGTTTCGATGTCGAGATCGCGGCGGCGGAACGTGATCTTGTCGAGATCGAACGTCGCGTCGAACTGAGCCGGCTCGCGGCAGACCGGCTGATACGTGGCGGACCAGATCACGTTCGACCAGGGATCGCGCAGGTAGATGTGGTGCGCGCCGGCGTCCGACGTCGGGTCATCGCGACGGCGGGTGACCGCGATGTCGCGCCACATGCTGAACCCGCTCCCCGTATTCGTAACCGCCGTCGTATAGCGTCCGTTCGAGAGGAAATGCGTGTGTGCGCTAGTCGTGTGCGGCGACCGGAAGCGCCTCGCCGCGAACACTGGGAGCGATGGCGGCGCCGTCGTGCTCTCGGCCGGCCGCGGCTCCGACAGGATCGCCTCCCGCGGGACGCGCTCCTGGAGCAGCAGTTCGGTCGCCTGCACCCGCGGATCGGCGTGGAAACGAGCGACGAACACATCCTGGCAGACGACGTTGGCCACGGCGACGAGGGACATGCCTTGGTGGTGCGCGAAATACGCACGGACGACCGATGGTCGACCGGTCGTTTCCGGCGGTGTATCGACGTTCCGGTTGCGCGGGTTGTAGTCGAGCGCCTCGTAGAATCCGAATCGACCCTCGAGACCCATGCCCGCGAGCCGCTCGAGGTTTTCGGCCGCGGCGGCGGGCGTGACGAGACCCGCCAGCGCCGTGGCATACGGAGCGATCACGAGATCGGTCGCCAGGCCGCGCTTGAGGCCAAGCCCGGGTACTCCGAACGCCCGATATTGATAGTTGCCGTCGCGATCGGTAAACGCGTACGCCGACTCCGAGATCCCCCACGGCACGTCGCGCTCCCCGCCGTACTCGATCTGCCGTCGCACGCTCGCGCGACAGCTCTGGTCGAGCAGTGTGCCGACGAAGTTCCGCATCAGCAGCAGCGGCATCATGTACTCGAACATGGTGCCGCCCCATGACATCAGCGTCGCGCGGCCGTCCACGCTGGTGACGAGGCGCCCGAGATGAAACCAGTGATGCTGCGGGACGTCCCCCTTTGCAATCGCGACGAAGCTCGCCAGCCGCGCTTCCGAGGCCAGCAGATCATAAAAGGCGCCGTCGAGTCGTCCCGGACCGTCGGCGTCGGGAAGCCGGAAGCCGATCGAAAAGATGCGGCGGCGGCGGTCGTACAAGAAGTCGAATCGCATGCCGTCGGCGAGGGCCGTTAGCCGACTCGCGAGTGTCCGCACCACGTCGACGGGCACTGGCGATGCGGGTGTGGTCGCTCGCTCGATCGCCTCGAGCACGGCCCGGCTCCAGAAGACGATGTCGTCGTTGCCGTGGTGCGGCAGCGCGGCGAGATCGGTCGCCGACGCCGCAAGCCGCGCTCCCAGGCGTTCGATCTCGACGAGTGCGGCGGCTGGCTCCGCCGCGCGCGCGACGGCGACGACGGCACGGGCGAGACGATTGATTCCGGTAACGACCTGCCGGACGTCGTCGGGAGCGTTGCTCGACGAGGAGACCTCCGCCAGGACCTCCGCGGTGTCGGCCAGTCCGTCGAGCCGCTGCTTGGACGTCTGCGGGTGCGCGTCGAGATCGAGCAGCCCCTGCGTCAGCGCGATCAACGCGCCGGCGAGATTGCCGCTGTCGACCGTCGAGACATATCGCGGGTGCAACGGCAACAGCGTGGCGGTGTCGTACCAGTTCAGGAAATGCCCCTGATATCGCTCGAGCGACTCCAGCGTGGTGAGGGTGTTCTGCAGGCGGCGAATCAGCGCCTCAGTCGACAGATATCCAAGATCGTGCGCGGCCATCGTCGACAGCATGCTCATCGCGATGTTGGTCGGCGACGTGCGGCGTGCGAGCTTCGGCGCCTCACCCTCATCCTGGTAGTTGTCCGGCGCCAGCCAGGCGTCGTGCTCGGTCACGAACGTCTCGAAGTAACGCCAGGTGCGCCGCGCGGTCGTCCGCAGCACGTTCCGCTCGCGCTGGCTGAGCGGCCGCACTCGCGCGCCGACCGGTACGCTGAGCCAGTAGGCGATGACCGGCGCGATCGCCCAGAGGACGAGAAACGGCGCCGCGGCCGGAAGCGCGGACGGCTGTCGCGCGGCGACGATGGCGGTCACAGCACCCGCGATGATCGGGCTCGCCACCATCTCGGCCATGAACCGTCGGAGTCGCTGCCCGACCAGTCCCGCTGCCCTCGCGGCAGTGGTCGCGGCCGTCTCCCATTCGAGCATCCGCCGCTTGGTGACGACGAGGCGGACCAGCGTCAGCACAATCGCATGCGCCGTGTCGAACGCATGAAAGGCGAGGAACGTCAGGCTGAGACCGACCTGCGCCAACGCGGTGATCACGTCCCGCCGCAGGTTGCGGAAGAAGACGGGGATCGACTGCGCCCGCACCGGCCCCACCAGGAGGTCCGCGACCACCGGCAGCAGCTGCGATGCGGCCACGCCCATCACCGTCATCGTCCAGAACCAGTGCGGCCCCGGGAGCATCGTCCACCCGGCGACGAGCAGCGCCAGCAGCATCGGGGAGACGAGGCTGCGACGGAGGTTGTCGAGAATCTTCCAGCGCCCGATGATCGGCAGGGTGTTGCGCTTGATCCCGTGCTGCGACGGCACCCAGGGGAACAACCAGAACAGAATCTGCCAATCGCCGCGAATCCAGCGGTGCTGCCGCCGCGCGTGCGAGAGCACGCTCGACGGATACTCGTCGACCAGCTCCACGTCGGAGACGAGCGCCACACGCGCGTGCAGTCCCTCGAACAGGTCGTGAGAGAGCAACGCGTTTTCAGGCACCGAGCCCTCGAGCGCGGCGGTGAACGCGTCGACGTCGTACAAACCCTTGCCGGTGAAGATGCCTTCGCCGAAGAGGTCCTGATACGTGTCGGAGACGGCCGTCGTATAGGGGTCGACGCCGGTGTGTCCTGAGTACAGGCGCGCGAACAGCGACCCCGCTGCGCTCATGAACGTGACGCTGACACGCGGCTGAAGAATGCCGTAGCCCTCGGTGACGCGGCCGGCGCGCGGACTGAAGACGGGTTGATTGAGCGGGTGCGTGATGATGCCGATCAGCTCACGCGCGACGCCTCGCGGCAGACGGGTGTCGCTGTCCAGCGTAATGCAGTACTTGACTTCTGGCAGCACGCTCAGATCGCCGACCGAGACGGCGAAGCTGGTGTCGGTGGCGCCGCGCAACAGCCGGTTGAACTCCTCGATCTTCCCGCGCTTGCGCTCCCATCCCATCCACAGCCCTTCGCCCTCGTTCCATTGACGGAGGCGATGGAAGAGAAAGAAGCGCGTTCCGCTGTCGGCGTGTTTGGCGTTGAGCGCCGAAATCCCGGTGCGGGCCGCGTCGAGAATCGCCGCGTCGTTCGGCAGCGTTTCGGTCGGCGCGTCGAGGAAGTCACTGAGGATGGCGTAGTGGATCTGGGGGTCGATATTGCCGAGCGCCTGTACTTCGAGGTGTGACAGCAGATCGTTGACCCGCTCGACGCTGTCGAACAACGTCGGCACGATCACCATCGTCCTGGCGGATCCGGGCACGGTATCGAGCTCGAGTCGGGGCAGACGGCGCGGCGGGATCAAGAACGCGATCGCCCGCTGCAAGACCTGGATGGCGAGCTCGCTCGCGGGGATCGTCGCCAGCAGGGCGACGAAGACCAACGACGCGCCGCGCCAACCGTGCACCCAGGCGAACATGACCGCGATGGCGACGAGCAGCGCGGTGCCGATGGCGATGGTGCCGAGGTATCCGGGCGTGGCGCACGCAAAGAACAGCCGCCGCACGCGCTGTTTGAGGTCGGGACGCCACGCGACGCTGCGCTCGAACTGCCGTCGTCCCGCGCCAATCAGGTGATAGCCGACGTGAGAGGCACGCTCTTGCGGAGAGCGCACGTGCGCCTGGCGTGCGCGCTCGACGCTCTTCAGCGCGAGCAGCAGCTGCCCTTCGCCTGTCGGTACGGCCAACTCTTCGACCGCGTGGCGATATCGATCCCGGCTGCGAAAGTCCATCCGGCCGTAGATGCCCGCGGGGTCGCGTTGGAGCACATGCTCGACGAGGCTGACGCTTTCGAAGAACTCGCTCCAGTCGAACGTTGAGATCAGACGAAGGCTGCCAATCAGGTTCGCCATGCCGGCCTGCTCGGCCGCCTGGTGCTGTCCTTCCGCTCGAATCGCGTCCTCGGTGGTCTGTCCCCGCGCCGCCAGCGCCGCGTCGAGTTCGCGATGCAACCCCGCTGCGATCGCACCGAGGGCGCGTGAGCGCTGCAGCAGGCGGGTCACGAACGCATGATGCACGTGCGCCGGCAGTTCGTGATTCCTCGCCGGCGCCGCCTCGATTGCGGCTGCCAGCCGATCGGCGTTGCGTTGGTGGAGACGGGCGGCAGCGAGCATGTCGCCGCGCGCGCGCAGATGGTCGAGGAGCGCCAGCTTCAGCGCGCTGGGCCAGGCCCAGAGCTCGCCCATCGTGAGCGGCGTGACCGACTGGAAGGCACTGATGAACCGTTGGAGCCGCTGCGCGTCAAGCCGACCGGCGCTCGATCCGATCAGCTCGAGTGCGAGCGCGTAAATGCGCGGTAATCCCGCGAACTCGTCGGTCGCGACGCGCGGGAGGCGTTTGAAGAACGACGGCGGGAGATCGTGATGAATATCGCGGGCGGCGGCCGAGATGATGTGGAAGTTGTCGAGCAGCCATTCGGCTGCCGGTGTCATCGCCTCCTGGCGCGCGTCGGTGGCGAGCGCCGCGTAGACCTCGCGGAGCGCCTGCATGTGTCGATCGAGTTGCCGCAGATGGGCACCGCCGAGCCCGCGACCTCGCGGGGCAATGGAGAGCAGCGCGGCCAGGCGTCTGGCGTGCTCTTCCAGCAGTTCGATGCTGAGAAGTTCTCCGACATCTCCGGACGCGCGAGGGCCTGTCAATGCACGCCGCATACGTGAGTTCCCTGACGGCGGGGGCGCCATGTTGACCGTGTCGCGACTCCATACATCGGATCATCGTACATCGGAGGCGGTCGAGGATCGGGCTGGAGCGAGCGGCTTCCGCGGTGCTGATGAGCCATGACGGCCGCCGCGGTCGCTCACGGCGACTCGCCGCGGCCCGGACTCACGATGTGTTCGACGCGCGATGATCGGCGAGCCACCGCTGGCTCATCCAGCCAAGCGTGCCGGCAGTCGCGCCTCGTCGCACCCACATCCTGGGGACGATCACGACCGCGATCAAGGCGATCAACACGACGACAGCGCCGATGAGGAACAGCATCTGGTTCTCGATATGACTCCACCGCGGGTCATGCCCAACTGTAGTGAATGGACCTGCGCTGCGCTGTTCTCCATCGCACAGCACAAGGCGTGAAGCTCAGAGCCGCAAATCTGAGACGGAAGGGGAGGCAGGGATTCGAGCTTAGTAGCGAAGTGCTGTAGGCGTGGTCGTTGTTCAACGTTCAGGGTTCAGAGTTCGCCAGCCTTCGCACCGGATCACAAGCGAAGGCTGGCGGTGAGGCAGGGATTCGAACCCTGGGTACAGGTTTAAGCCCGTACAACGGTTTAGCAAACCGCCGCCTTCAGCCTCTCGGCCACCTCACCCTTCGACTCGCTCCACTCCTTCGCGTTTGTCGCTCGCTCAGGGGCAGGCCCTCGCTGCCGCCCGCTCACGGCAGGCGCCTACGTTGTAAGTATACGGCCAGCAAGAAGTTGCCCGAAAGAAAATGTCCCTGCGATTGTCCCTGAAATCTAGCGAATGTCCTCGGGAATGGCTTACGGAGCCACCGCGGCCGGGGGATACCACGCCGTCTTCACCACAGGCTGCCTCGGCCACGTCAGCGCGTACCAGACGACGAGCGACGTGAGTGCCACTTCTACGACTCCCAGATAGATATAGAAGTAGAAGCCGAACTTCCAGGCGTCGATCATCGTGAACAAGATCAGCGCAGTCATCGCGGCCCCAACGACGACATTGAGCCAGCGGCTGACAACAGGCTTCAGCAACACGGTCAGGGCCACCATGACGGCGGGCAGCGACATCAGGACCCCCACGCCCAGCAACCAGTTTGCGGTCACGGTCCATTCCCCGAGTTTCCCGTCGATCATTTTTTGCAGGGCGCCCGGAACGTAGAAGGCAATGACGTCGCCGTAGAGGTAACAGAGTGTTGCGCTGACCCACAGGACGGCAATCCTGGCCTTGATGGACACCGACGAAACATCCAGGACGTTCATGGATCTCACGTGCTCAGTCGCTCGCGTCATATCTGCGGTGACTGTCATATTTCACCTCATGTCCTGAGCGTATGCCCGAGCTGCGACGGGCGCTGTGCGCAACAGCACACCGTTCCGCCTGAGTGGCCTCCCTCACGAATGTTCGTGTCCGGTTGAAGACATCTTCTGCCCCGCACTCCCGGTACGCTGACGGTAGGTGATTTCATGAACGTGAACGGCCGTGGGGACGAAGCGGAGCCTCGAAGTGTCGCGGAAGACCGCGTGGCTGCGGAGGCCGACAGGAATGAGGCGGAACAGTTCAGGCGGCTCGCGGAGGAAGCGCGCGAGGTTCGCGATCATCATCGCGAGGCACTCGAAGCAATCCGCCAGGAACGAGAGCAGCTCCGGGACTCCGCTGAAACCTCGCGTATCGCCTGTGAGGAGGCGCGAATCGCAGCAGAAACGGCGCGCACGGCGAGCGAGGAGGCGCGAGGTGCCACAGACGCCGCCAGGCAAGCCGTGGTCGACGCGGTACGGGCTACCGCTGACACTCTGAACGTTTCCCTCGAACAAATGAAAGTTGTGGAGGAAATGCGGAGGACTCTTCGCGAGATCAAGGACGTGACCAAGCTCGAACCCAACTAGCGTCAGCCAGTCGTGTCCGCAACTGAACAGCGGGCGCTACCTCTTATCGCGCATAGTCACATGCAGCACAGGCAAAGGTTCGGTGAGCCCGCTCGCTCGCCTGGAGAATTCACATGCTGTATACCATCGCCGTCATCCTGTTGGTCGCCTGGTTACTGGGGTTCGTCGGCGTCTACACAATCGGCTCGTTCATCCATGTGCTATTGGTCGTCGCGATCGTGCTCTTCCTCGTGGGGCTTCTCCGCGGGCGACGCGTCCTGGGATAGCAGCGGGGACGCCGAACCGGGATACGCGGCAGCCGACCCGGACTATCGTGCGCCAGCCTGACGGCTGATTGGGTCGCTCGCCGCCTCAATCACCGCCGCTGAGATCCTTCCGTCAGACGTCGGAGCGCGGCCAGCACCAAATCGAGTTGGGCTTGCAGTTGCGCGATTCGAGTGAACTGGACCTGCAACTCCTGTTCAGCCTTTGCAAGGCGCTGGCTAACGGCTGAGAGCGATTCTGTGGTCGCGCCGCCTCGAACCGCGGGGCGGGCGGCTACTGGTGGGTCCGACCGGAATTCGTCTGAGGTCATGAATCCACTCCCCATCCATCTCAGCCTATTCCGGAATGACAACGACCGCTGTGCTGAACAGCACACCGAGGGGAACGCATGGCCACACCGATCACCGCGGTCGAGGCGACTTTTGTTGGCGGCTCTCCGGAATTGACATGCCGTTCCCAGGCGTGAGGGCCGCCCACGGGCGGCCCCCTGTACAGGCGACCGCGCGGGTCAGTCCTCGTCGTCGGCGCTGCGAACGAGATCGAGTCGATAGAGCGTGGTGTGCGTGGCTGTAAGGCCCGGGGCCGGCACTTCGTTGGCGATCGCCAGATAGTGATTGCCTCGATATTTGTACGCGGCCAGGCCCTCCGGTGAAAGATCGCCGGTCGTCACGATCATGTCCACGAACCTCACGGCATCGAGATCGGTGATATCGAACACTGCCACAGCGGCCTTGGTGACGCGTTCGAGTCCGATGAATGCGTAGGTGCGCTCGTTGATCTCCAGGAGCGCGACGCCTTCCGGTTCCACGCCCTTGTCGCGACTGCGGCCGTCGTCATAGACGAGGCGAGCCTGTGCCTCGCGTTCGAGGATGTTGCCGCTGTCGTAGACCAGTTCGCCATCGGCGCGTCGGATCGAAAACGATCGTCCGCCGGTCGCGAACAGATTGCCGGGCGACGAATCTCGATTCGAGACACGCAAGCGATCGAGCGGCGACGTCGCGCCGAACGTGCTCGCGGCGGCGCGATCGGCATTGTCTTCTCTGAAGTCTCCCTCATTCGCCATGACCAGATACGTCTCGCCGCGCCATCGGTACGTGGCCACGGCGTCGGGCATATAGAAGCCCTTCGCAGCGACTCGTCGAAACAACACGATGCCGTCGTCGTCCTTGGGGTCGATTTCGTTTCCCAGCTGGTTGAAGTCCTTCACACCCAGACCGATGATGTCGGTGAACTCGTGATTGACGAGATCCAGCACGGCGACTGCGTTGGCTTCCTGCAGCGTCACGAACGCGCGTCTGTTGTCGTGGCTGACGGCAATGTACTCGGGCTCGAAATCCATGCCCGTCGATGCCGGAAGCCGGACGTTGGCGCCGGAAATCGGAACACCATTCAGTGTCGCTGTCTCGATGACCTCGCGACGCTGCACGTCGATGATGGTGACGCTGCCCGGAGGATCGATCGGGAGATACGGGGTATCGGCAGCGACGTTGGGCGTGCCTTCGTTCGCAACCAGGAGCTTCCGGCCGTCGTGCGTGAACGTCAGCATGTCTGGCAGCGAGCCGACGCCGATCTCGCTGACGTCGCCGCTGGGAAGTCGCGTGTCGGTGTCGTAGAACAGCACCTTGCCGGGATTGCGGCGATCGCAGGACGGGCAGGTGGTCGGCGACTGACTGGGCGCTTCGACGGCGAACGCGGCGAGCCCGTTGTGAATCGCCACGCTGTTGACGGCGCCGTGCGCCGTGACGTCGATGTGCGTCACGAGCGCACCAGTGGCGGCATTCAGCACGTCGACGCCGACGACGCCCGCGACCCAGAGCGTGTTGGTCCGGGGATCGAACGCGGGAATCTCCGACAGTTGGCCGGGAGTCGTGTGATTGAACGTCCACAGTTTGGTGAAACTGAGCGCAGGTTGTGGTGGCTGCGCGCCGATGTGAACGCTTCCGACCACGAGTGCCAAGGCGAGAGCCGCCCCGGGTAAGAGCCGCCGCGAGTGCATCGGGATACCTCCTGACAGGGTTCGACTGGACCAGTTGCTTGTATCAAGAGAACGTGACGACGGTGCGACAGCCCGATATTCAATCACGCGCTGGGGCGCGATGCACGAGCCTACTGGTCAGCACGTCAAGCGGACAGGGTAATCGGCACCCGATCGGCCAGCACTGCAATGGCAGCGGCGGCGGCGAGCCGATGCTCCTTCTGCCACGGCGGACCCAGACCTTCGGCCGCGCGCCGAAGGAAGTGTTCCACCTCCTCCACGCTGACATCGAGACGACCGGCCGCGCGCGCGAGCTCCTCGCCGCGATCGTGAAACTCGAGGGAGAGATCGAGACGCTTCGCGGCAGCGCGCAGCGCATCGTGATACATCACCGAATCGGCGCGACACATCACCGGGTACGAGGCGTGCGCCTCGGCGACGGTCACCGGGACGTACGAGAGCGGCGGATTCCGCAGCGTCATCGCCACGATCGTATACGGCGGCTGCAGCTCGTCGCGCAGCGCCGTCACCCGCTCGAGCGTCGTCCGCATGACCGACTCGCGGACGCGACGCACCAGCGTCTCAGCCTGCGGCAACGGCATGCCGACGGTGTCGTGGTGGTAAGGCTGGCTCGGCAAACCTGGCTCGATCAGCTCCACTCGTCGCCGGTCCACGACCACCGGCTCGCCTCGGTTGGCCGCGACGGTGACGCACACCGCCCACCCACCGTGATCGGCGACCCCGAGAACCGCGGTCAGTGTTGCGCCCTGCCGGGTCTTGACTGCTGTCACGCCTATGAGCTTAGCAGCGCAATCCTCCCCTCAAAGGAGCCTTCGGTGCACACCGGTTACAATCCGCTGCACGATGGGCGAGAACAAGACGAAGCAAACCGCGAACAGCCCGCACGCATTCGTCAAGCGGATCGCCGACGATCAACGGCGCAGCGACTGCCTGGAGATGATCGGCGTCATGCAGGAGATCACCGGCCATCCTCCGAAGATGTGGGGCACGAGCATCGTCGGCTTCGACCAGTATCACTACAAGTACGAGAGCGGCCGCGAGGGGGACATACTGCTCACCGGGTTCTCGCCGCGGAAACAGGACCTCGTGCTTTATCTCGGCGAGGACGGTCTCGGCAACAAGGGCCTGCTCGCGAAGCTCGGGAAGCACAAGGCCGGCAAGGGTTGCTTGTACTTGAAGCGTCTCGGCGACATCGACCGCGGTGTGCTCCGTTCGCTGATCGAGAAGTCGGTCGCGGCGACGCGAAAGCGAGCCAAGAGCGCGTGAGCATCTCCGTCCCTCCGCGAGGCGCCTAGCGATATAGCTACTTGGTTAGCTTATCTTCTACATAGTCGGCGGCTCACCACCTCTCGGAATCGCGCTCGTCCGAGGGCTAACTCCTTCAACAAACGCCTGTTATCGCTCGTACGACCACGCGTCGATTTGACTGGCACCGCGTTCGCTAAAGAAGAGCCTCGGAGGCGGGACTTGGCGAACACGACGCTCTTTCGTTCCCTGATGGGAGCGCTGATTCCGAAAGCGGATGCGATCAACGAGGCCGGCGGCCCGGCGTACTCGCTCTCGCCCGAGCAGGCGCTCGCGCAGTTCGCCTCGACGGGGTGCTTGAACACGACGTTCTACGCCACCGACGCCGTGCAGTTGGATCGCGTGACGACGCTGGCCGAGCGGGTGTCGACAGCGTTCGTCGCGAAGACCGCCGTTTACTGCCGCGAGCGCGGGTACATGAAGGACATGCCGGCGCTGCTGTTGGCGATCCTGTCGCGGCGGGAGTCAGTGCTGATGGACCGGATCTTCGATCGCGTGGTGGATTCGCCGCGCATGTTGCGGACGTTCGTTCAGATTGTTCGATCCGGAGCGACTGGCCGTAAGTCGCTCGGCTCGGCCCCAAGGCGGTGCGTGCGTCGCTGGCTGGACCAGCGGACCGACGCGGCGATCTTCGCCGCGTCGGTTGGCAACGATCCCTCGCTCGTCGACGTGGTGCGCATGGTGCACCCGAAGCCGGCGACGCCGGTGCGTGAGGCGCTCTATGCCTATTTGATGGGCCGCACGATTGCGACGGACCGGCTGCCGCCGATTGTGCGCGAGTTCGAGGCCTACAAGACCGGCGATCGGACTCAGGTGCCGGACGTGCCGTTTCAGATGCTGACCTCGCTCGAGCTCGACACCAATGCGTGGTGTGACATCGCGCGTCGGGCCTCGTGGCAGGCGACGCGGATGAATCTCAACACCTTCGCGCGCCACGGCGTGTTCGCGCGGCGTGAACTGGTCGACATCGTCGCGGCTCGACTGCGCGACGAGTCCGAGATCCGGCGCGCGCGCGTGTTCCCGTACCAGCTGCTGGCCGCGTACCGGTCGGTTGACGATGCAGTGCCGAGCGAGCTGCGTCGCGCGCTCGAGGACGCGATGGAGGCGGCGATTGCCAACGTGCCGAGCATCGATGGACAGGTTTACGTCTGTCCCGATGTGTCCGGCTCGATGCGCTCGCCGATCACCGGCGCGCGTCGCGGGGCGACGACGACCATGCGATGCGTCGACGTGGCCGCACTGGTGAGCGCCGCGGTTCTCCGCCGCAATCCGGACGCGGAGGTGTTGCCGTTCGACGATGGCGTCGAGTCGCTCCGGCTCTCGCCGCGGGACAGCGTGATGACGAACGCCGAGCGGTTGGCAGCAGTCGGCGGCGGTGGTACGCGTGTCAGCGCGCCGCTGGCGGTGCTCAACTCGCGCAAGGCGAGCGGCGATCTCGTCATCGTCGTATCCGACAACGAGTCGTGGGTGGACGCGTCCACGGGTCGCGGCACGGCGACGATGCGCGAGTGGAACAGGTTCCGCGCGCGGAATCCGCGCGCGCGCCTCGTGTTGATCGATCTGCAGCCGTACTCGACGACGCAGGCGTCCGAGCGATCGGACATCCTGAACGTGGGCGGGTTCTCGGATCAGGTGTTCGACATCGTGGCCGATTTCGCCGCGGGGCGCTTGAACGCCGATCACTGGGTCGGTGAGATCGACGCGATTGCGGTGTAATCAAACAAGGCTGGGCCGGAATGCCTGCGGGACTACATGCTTCAATGTTGCGTCTCGCGTACCGTTTGTCCGGTCCAGCCGTGCGGAATGCGTGGTGAATGCCGGCGGGAGTACATGGTCAACCGGTTCAAGTCCGGCCTCTCGTCAACGTTTGTCACCACAAGAAGATAGGAATCAGGAATCAGGTTTCAGCCAGGAAGGAGCCGCCGAATGCCGGCGGGACTACATGACCTGTGGGTCGTCGGTTCGAATCCGACTCGTCGCCGTATCATCGCGGCGGTAGCTCAGTGGATAGAGCAACAGCCATGTCTCGCCATCTCTTGTCGGCAGCTTCAGGCTTTTAGGCTTCAGCCGGGCTGGCAGCAGTGATTGACCAGCGGCGCCACACGACGATGGCCCAGGTGGCCGCGACAGCGAACGCCACGAGTGCGAGCAGCACCACTCCGGTTTGGAACTCCCACGACTCGAGACCCCTGAGCACGACCTCGCCATAGCGGCGGGCCAGCAACGCCACGATGCCGAAGCGAATCAGGCGCATCACGCCGAACACAAAGAAGAACCGCCAGCGATCGACGGCGAGCGCCCCGCACGTGAGCACGAACGGCGTCAGCGGAAACGGCGGCGGCAGCACGGCGGCGGCGGCGATCGTCCCAGGGCCGGCTTTGTCGAGGCACAGCTTCATGCGCTCGAGGTGGCGAGGCGTCAGCAGTCGCGCGAGGGCGGCATCACCCGCACTGCGGCCGATCCAATAGATCAGCCCGACGCCGACGAGCGAGGCCGCGGTGGCGATCGGCGGAAACAGCCAGAAGATCTCGCGATACTTCGCGGCAAGAACAATGAGGACGGCGTCGATCCCTAATGGCACACCACACCAAGTTGAACGAGGATTCCGACGTCGGCTGCGATGCGCAGTCGAGCACGGCGATTCGCCGACGCAATGGTGATACCAAGTGGATGCGGACGGTGGGCCGCGTACTGCCGTAAGCCGGCGATCGCCCTGAGCGCGAACCGAGCATCGCTTTTAGCTCGATTACACGATCACCTGCGGTGACGTTCGATCAAACTAGGATCTGACGCGTGACGCCGCGCGGGTGCCTCTGGGGAATCGTCAAGACGATGCTGATCATCGCCGTCTTCGGTGGGGCGATGGCGTTCGCCGCGTTTCCCTGGGCGCTGCCGTGGCCGGGGCGCGACCGGCTCGACGGTTCGTGGATGGGTCCTTCATGCCCAGTTTTTGCCGCTACATACTTCGAACGACTGACGTCGAAGGCGCGAGTGCGTTCTACCGCGATCTCCTCGGCGCCCGCTTCTGGGGCGATCGCATCGAGGTCGTCCAACTGCCGCCAGCCGTCGCCGCGCGCGGCGCCCCAGCGCACTGGCTTGGGTACATCGGCGTCGAGGACGTGGTCGCAACCGCATTGCGATTCGTCCAGTCGGGCGCGACACAGCTAAGCGCTCTGCCGCAGTCCGGCGTCGCAAGCCCGGAAGCCATTCTGCGCGATCCGTTCGGGGCCATCGTCGCGTTGACTGCAACGACGGCTGACGATGACGACAGGCCCGTGAGTTGGCACCTGCTCGGCACACGAGACGAGGAGAGCGCGTTCGCGCTGTACCAGGACCTATTTGGATGGACGCGCGGCGAGGCATACGACTTGGGAGCGACACGAGGCCGCCATATCACGTTTGGCTGG
>Ga0207428_10002534_pt1 | contig 18236 bp, 14 predicted proteins | sample RhiMethybrSRZTD1_FD_187600 | JGI IMG/M metagenome (GOLD analysis project Ga0207428, IMG submission 187600) | Populus rhizosphere microbial communities from Tennessee, USA - Rhizosphere MetaG P. TD hybrid SRZTD1 (SPAdes) (version 3) | ecosystem: Host-associated > Plants > Roots > Rhizosphere >...
CGCCCTCATCGGGCGCGTACGCGCCCTGGCCCCCGAGGACGGCGGCGCGGTTCCCGCGGCGGCCATGACGGCGCACGGAAGCCGTGAGGACCGGGACCGCGCGCTGGCCGCCGGGTTCCAGCGCCATCTGCCCAAGCCGTTCCAGCCCGCGGACCTGTTCGCGCTGGTCGGCGACCTGGCCGGACGGGGAGCGCTGGAACCGGCTCGTCAGAAGGAGATCGCGTGAACACGTACTCAGACCCTCGAAGGCGTTCAGCTTGTGTTGGCGCCGCCTCCGTGGTCTAATGGACCTCTAGCTTCTTACGCGCGCCTCACGCCTTCGGCGGCGTCCCGCACGCTCTCTCGATAGGCGACGGCCGACGCACTTCGGCCCACTCGGAAGGACAACCCAACGTCCACCACTCGACGCGCGAGGTCCCCTTCTCGCCTACGCGGACGACCCGTTCCGGCCGGCGCGGTCGTCGCAGCCGCCGTTCCCGTCGCGCGCCTCCCGTTCCCCATCGTCGGCATCGGCGCGTCGGCGGGTGGCTTGGAGGCCTTCAGGCAGCTCCTCGGGGCGCTCGCGACCGACACCGGCCTCGCCTACGTGGTCGTGCAGCATCTGGATCCCCGCCACGAGAGCATCCTGGCCGAGCTCCTGTCCGAAGCGACGTCCATGGACGTCTCGGAAGTGAAAGGCGATGCGCGGGTCGAAGCGAATCGGATCTACGTCATCCCTCCTTCGCAGGACATCGTTTTCTCCGAAGGAATGCTGAGGCTCGTTCCCCGCAGCAAGACCGGCGGCGCGCACATGCCCATCGACGCGTTTCTCCAGTCGCTGGCGGAAGCGCAAGGGAGCCAGAGCATCGGCGTCATCCTTTCCGGGATGGGGTCGGACGGCACGCTGGGGCTGGAGGCGATCAAGGCGGAGGGCGGAATCACCCTGGCCCAGGATCCGCGCTCGGCGAAGAACGAGGACATGCCCCGCAGCGCCATCGCCGCGGGGTGCGTGGACTTCGTACTCTCGCCGGAGGACATCGCGCGGGAGTTGGCGCGCCTGGGCCACCATCCGTACGTCGCGGCCGCCGACCCGCAGGGGCCAAGTTCCGCCGAAGGCCCGTCGAGCGCCGGCCTGGCCCGAGTCCTCGTGGCCCTGCTGCGGGTCACGGGGGCCGACTTCAGCGGCTACAAGACGACGACGTTGGAGAGGCGCATCGCGCGACGCATGGCCGTGCGCCGCATCCAGACGCTCGAGGAATACGCGCAACTCCTGGAAGGCGACCGGGAGGAGACGGACGCGCTGTACCAGGACTGCCTGATCTCGGTCACTTCGTTCTTCCGGGACGGCGAGGCGTTCCAGGCCCTCCGCGAGCGCGTTCTTCCCGCGTTCCTCGCCGAGCGGCCGGCCGACGCGTCCATCCGCGTCTGGGTCCCCGGGTGCGCGAGCGGTGAAGAGGCGTATTCGATCGCCATCTGCCTGCTCGAGGCGGCCGGCCACCCGCCGACCAACCCGACGTTCCAGATCTTCGGCACCGACCTCAGCGACGCCGCCCTCAAGAAAGCGCGGGCCGGCCTCTATCTCGAGAACATTGCCCAGCACGTGTCGGCGGAGCGCCTGCGGCGCTTCTTCACCAAGGTGGACGGCCGCTATCAGGTCAGCAAGGCCATCCGCGAGATGTGCGTGTTCGCGCGCCACGACCTCACCCGGGATCCACCCTTCTCGCGCATGGACCTCATCAGCTGCCGGAACGTGCTGATCTACCTGAAACCCCGGCTGCAGGAGAGGGTGTTCGCGACCTTCCACTACGCTCTCGCTCCGTCGGGTTTCCTGTGGCTCGGTCCCGCGGAAAGCGTGGGCGAAGCGTCGCCGCTCTTCTCGGTCCTGGACGACCAGCACCGGATCTACGCCAGGAAGGCGGCCGTCACCACCCCTCTCCTCCACTTCGCCGCCCACGCCAGCGAAGAGAGGCCCGCGACGGAGTCCCTCACGCCGCGGGCGGCCGCGCACTCGGACGTGCCACGGGAGGCGGACCGCCTCCTGCTCGTCCGCTACGGGCCTCCCAGCGTGGTCGTGGACGAGAGCCTCAACATCCTCGAGTTCCGTGGCGACACGGATCCCTTCCTCGAGCACGCGCACGGGCAGGCCACCCTGCACCTCCCCCAGATGGTACGGAAGGGACTGCTGGTGGCGCTGCGCCAGGCGATCGAAGGGGCGCGCCGGGACGGCGTGCCGGCCCGCAAGGACGGCGTGCAGCTCCGCTACCGCGATCGCTTGTACTCGGTGACCATCGAAGTCATCCCCATCAAGGGCCACGCCGCCGCCGAGCGCTGCCTGCTCATCCTGTTCGAGACCGACCCCATCTCCACGCGCGCCGAACGACGGGCCATGGTCGTCTCCCCATCCGCTCTCACGTTGCACTCCGCGGAGGGAGAGGTGGCGCGGCTCGAGCGCAAGCTGGAAGAGACGACCGAATACCTGCACACCGTCGTGCGCGAGCACCAGGCCGCGCTGGAGGCGCTGCAGACGACGAACGAAGAGGCGCTCTCCAGCAACGAGGAGCTGCAGTCCGTGAACGAAGAGCTGCAGACGGCCAAGGAGGAGATCCAGTCCGCCAACGAGGAGCTGGCCACGCTCAACCAGGAGCTGCAGGACCGGAACCTCAAGCTCGGGCAGACCAACGACGACCTCGTGAACCTCCTGGGCAGCGTCAACATCCCGGTGGTCATGGTGGGGCGGGACCTGCGCATCCGGCGCTTCACTCCCGCGGCCGAGACTCTCTTCAGCCTGGCCCCCACGGACGTGGGCCGGCCACTCTTCGACGTCCAGATCCGCCTCCAGGCGCCCGAGCTCGCCCAGGAGATCCGGAACGTGCTCGACTCCGCCGCCGTCAGCGTGCGCGAGGTCCTGGACCGCGACGGACGTGTCTACGCCATGAAGATCTGGCCGTACCTGACCCGTGCGGGCAAGGTCGAGGGCGCCGTGCTGGTGCTGGTGGACGTGGACGACCTCAAGCGCGCCGCCAACGAGATCCAGCGCGCCCTCGACCGCGCCAACGCGATCGTGGCCACCGTACGCGAGCCCCTCCTCATCCTGGACGGCGAGCTGCGCGTCGAGAAGGCGAACCGGGCCTACTACGACACCTTCCACACGGCCCCCAAGGAGACACAGGGCGAGCGGTTGGGCGCCCTGGGTCGCGGCCAATGGAACGGGCCCGCGCTGCGCGCCGCGTTGGAAGGGGTGCTGGCCACGGAGAACCCGCTGGAAGGTTTCGAGGTGGACGACGAGTTCCCGGGTCTCGGGCGGCGGACCATGTCGATCAACGCCCGCTGCCTCTACCGCGATGGCGACGGCCGCGGGCTCCTGGTGGCCATCGAGGACCGCACGGAGAGCAAGCGCGAAGAGCAGGGCCGCACGTCGATCCTCGCCCTCGAGCACGCCGCCCGCGAGCGCGCCGAAGCGGCCGACCATCTCAAGGACGAGTTCGTGGCCACCGTGTCCCATGAGCTGCGCGGGCCGCTGACCGTCATCGCGGGCTGGGTCAACGTCCTGGCCGGCAGCAAGGGGCAGCTCGACGAGGCCGCGCTGGCTCGGGCCCTGGGCGCGATCGATCGCGGCGTCAAGACCCAGAGCCGCCTCATCTCGGACCTGCTGGATCACTCGCGCATCCTGAGCGGCAAGGTGAAGCTCTCGCGCGCGCCCATCGACCTCCTGGCCGTGGCCGAGGCCGCCGTCGAAGGCGTGCGGGCGGCGGCGGAAGCCAAGGACATCACGATCGTGATGGCCGGCGACCACGCGGCGAGCCTCGTCCTCGGCGACTTCGACCGCATGCAGCAGGTGCTCTGGAACCTTTTCTTCAATGCCGTCAAGTTCACGCCAAGAGGCGGCCGGGTCACGATCTGGGCCGGACGCGTGGAGACGCACGTCCACCTGACCGTGACGGACACAGGCCAGGGCATCGGGGCCCCCTTCCTGGCCCACGTGTTCGAGCGCTTCCGCCAGGAGGACGGAAAGGCGTCCCATACGCAGGCCGGGCTCGGGCTCGGGCTCACCCTCGTCCGCGAGCTGGTCGAGCTCCACGGCGGCACGGTCAGGGCGGAGAGTCCGGGTGAAGGCCTCGGCGCGATCTTCACCGTCGAGCTCCCCATCCCCGCCTTGCTGCGTGAGCCGGTGGCGAGCGTCGGCCGCGCGCCGGCAGCCCTGGAGCTGGGCGTGCCCGATCCGGAGTGCGGCCGGCTGGACGGGCTGAGCGTGCTCGTCGTCGACGACGACGCGGATGTGAGGGACGCGTTGGCGGGCGTCCTCGAGCGCTGCGGTGCCAAGGTAAGAGCCGCCGCCGGCACCCGTGAAGCCATGACCGCGGTCCGGGAGGCCATTCCCGACGTCCTGGTGAGTGACCTCGGTATGCCCGGCGAAGACGGCTACGAGCTGCTCCGGCAGGTGCGGATGCTCCCGGCCAGCGGTGGTGGTGGGATTCCCGCGCTGGCCGTCAGCGCCTACGGTCGCGAGAGCGACCTCCGCAAGGCGCTGGCCGCCGGCTTCCGGGTCCATCTCGCCAAACCCGTCGCCGCCGCGGAGCTGGTGCACGAAGTGGCCCGGGCCGCGGGCCGCGTCAGCGCCCACTAGGCCGCTTCCGCTCCCAGATTCCAGAAACCGCATCCGCTGGCCCTGCGAAACAAAGGAGTTGCGCCCTTTCTCGCTCCCACGACGGGGCACGAGGGTTGCAGTACAAGGGCCTGCGGCGTCATTCCGGCCGCCAAGGTCTCACGCCGATCGTCGTGACTGGAGCTTCTCCAGCCGCGCCGCAGCGGTAGTCGAGAAGCGAACAAGAAAGCAGAAGTCGCCTCAATGAAGAAGATTGCAGTAACGGTTGCGCTCGTCGCCGCCCTCGTGGCCATCAGCTCCGTCGTCGCGCACGCGGACGTCACGGACTCCTGGATCACCACCAAGTCGACGATCGCCCTCCTCACCATGGACGGCTTCAGCGTAAAAGGGGCCAACGTCGACACGATCAACGGCAAGGTCACGATCCACGGCAAGGTGGCCACCGCCGCCGATCGCACCAAGGCCGAGCAGACCGTCCGTACCGTGGACGGCGTGAAGAGCGTGAAGAACCTGCTCCAGGTGGTGCCCGAGAAGGCGATGATGGCCGTCATCGCCACCGACGCGGAAGTCAAGGATCGCGTGGAAGCGTCGCTCAAGACGGACGCCAAGATGGACGACGTCAAGGTCGCCTCCGTCAACAGCGGCGTCGTGCTCCTCTCCGGCAAGGCGGCGGACATCAACCAGAGCCTGCGCGCCATCCAGAACGCCTACACCGTCGCCGGCGTTCACCGCGTGGCCAGCGAGATCACCATCAACGACTAGGCTTCATCCGTAGGGCCGGGGCACCTCGCGCGAGCGAGGTGCCTTTTTTCAGTTACGGGGCGGGACCGCTCACCATGTGCCCGAATCATGGGAGCATCGTTACTGGGATTCCTGGGAGGTAGGTCGGAGCATCGATGAAGGTCCTGGTCACGGACGACGACGCCGATTCCCGCGAGCTGGTGCGGCTGACCCTCGCCCTGCACAAGATCCAGGTGGTCGAGGCGGCGGGGGGCACGGAGTGTCTCAAGGTCGCACAGGAGACCCGTCCGGACTGCATCCTGCTCGACGTGATGATGCCGTTCATGGACGGGCCCACCACCCTGGCCGCCCTGCGCGCGAATCCGGCGACCGCCTCCATCCCCGTGATTTTCCTGACCGCCTCCGTGATGCCGCCCGAGGTCGAGCGGCTCAAGAAGATGGGCGCGCGCGCCGTGGTGGCCAAGCCCTTCGACCCCTTCTCCCTCCCCGCCGCCGTGCGGGAGCTCCTGGGAACACCGGGCCCCCGTCCCGCCTCCGCCGCGCCTCCGTCGAACGCGGAGAACGACGGGCTGGACGAGCTCCGCGCGCAGTTCGTGCGGCGCTCCCAGGCGCGGATCGAGATGGCAGCGCGCCTGCTCGGGCTCCTGCGCGAGACACCCGAAGATCGGCAGCAACTGCAGGAGCTGATGCGCTTCTTCCACAGCCTGGCCGGCGTGGGGACGAGCTTCGGCTTCCCCCAGGTCACGGCCCTGGCCAAGGAGGGCGAGCTGGAATGCCTGGCCGTGCTCCACGACAAGTCCACCCTCTCCCCCACCGAGATCGAGAACTGGACGCGCCTGGTGGGGGCGCTTTCCCACGAGCTCTCGCAGCCGCCGACGACGTCCGCAGGCAGCGGCCGCGCGGGAATCGTGACGAGGATCCCGGAAGTCCTGATCGTGAGCCCGGACGCCGACGTGGCATCGACGCTGGCTCCGCTGATCGAGCAGGAAGGGCACGCGGCGCGTCATCTGCCGACACGGGCGGCGGCCGCCCAGGCCCTCGGCCAGTCGCTTCCGGACGCCCTGATCGTGGAAGCGCCGCTCACGGACGGGAGCGGATACGACGTGATCGACCAGCTCCGGGCGATGCCCGGCGGCGAAGCCGTGCCCGTCCTCGTCCTGGGCCCGCGCGGCGGGTTCATGGACAAGGTCGAGGCCATCCACGGGGGCGCCGACGGGTACTTCGACAAGCCGGTGGACTGGAAGGCGCTCATGCGCCGCCTCCAGCACCTGCTGGACGCGAGCCAGTCCCATGCCGCTCGCATCCTCTCCGTGGAGGACGATCCCCAGCAGGCGTCGTACCTGAAGTCGATCCTCGAGTCCGGCGGCTACGAGGTCGCGGTGTGCTCGGACCCCAAGAAGTTCGAGGCGGCGCTCGGCGATTTCCGGCCCGACCTCGTGCTCATGGACATCCTTCTCCCCGAGATCAGCGGCTACGACCTCGTGCGCTACCTGCGCCAGGACGAGCGCAACGCCGCCCTCCCCGTGCTCTTCCTCACCACGGAGAGCCAGATGCAGTCACGGTTCCGCAGCGCGCAGGTCGGCGGCGACGACCACCTGACCAAGCCCATCGTGCCGCCCGTGCTCCTGTCCGTGGTGGCCTCGCGCCTGGAGCGCGCGCGCTTCCTGAAGAACCTCCTGAACCGGGACGGCCTCACGCGGCTCTTCACGCACACCGCCCTCATCGAGCGCGCCCAGGCCCTGCAGGCGCAGAAGGGGCGCGACCCTTCCCGGCACTTCGCCTGGGTGATGATCGACCTCGATCACTTCAAGTCCGTCAACGACCGCTTCGGCCATCCCGTGGGCGACCGCGTGCTGGCCACGCTGGCCGCTCTCCTCCGCCGGCGCCTGCGCCAGTCGGACACCATCGGCCGCTACGGCGGAGAGGAGTTCGTCGTCCTCTTCGAGGGCCTGCCCGAGCCCGAGGTGCTCCACCTCATGGGCCGGGTGCTCGAGGAGTTCCGCGAGATCGACCTCGAGGCGCCCGGCAAGCCCCCCTTCCGCGCCACCTTCAGCGCGGGCGTGGCCATGCTCGAGGAAGGGATGACGCTGGACGCCTGGAAGAAGGCGGCGGACGACGCGCTGTACGCGGCCAAGGCCGCCGGCCGCAACCGCATCACGTCGCACGCCGCGGCGCCCGCCGTCTCCGACCGGCGCCGCGGCGGCCCTGCCTAGATCGACTTCAGGTACTCGACGAGGTCCTTCTTCTGGTCGGCGCTCAGCTTGAGCTTGAGCGTCGTGTCGTAGTGATCCACGACCGCGGCCAGGCTCGCGGCCGTCCCGTCGTGGAAGTACGGGGCGTGTTGTCCGAGAGCGCGCAGCGGTGTGGCGCGATATTTCTTCGTCGCGGATCGCGCCGCGTAGGCCGGATCCATTCCCGTCTCCGCCGGCGCGTGCAGCTTGTCGTCCGTGAAGGTCTTGCCCGCGTGGCAGGTCGCGCACTTCCCCGCCCCCGCGAACACCGCCTGCCCGCGCTGCGCCGCCCCGGCGTCGAAGCTGCCCGCCGCCGGAGCGGGCTTGGCCAGGCTGTGCTGGTATTCACGGAGCGCGGGGAGCTTGGGCTTCACGAGGTCCTCCCCCTTGGCTTCGACGTTGATTCCGAGCCGCGGCTCCTTGAATGCGCCGTGGCCGGCCATCTGGGTCACCGCGACGTAGTTGTTCCAGTACGAGATGTCGCCGTCGCCCGTGAAAGTCGCCATCTTGACCCCGGCGAGGCCATAGGCCGGAGGGATGACCACGGGGCCGTTCTTGCCGTCCTGGTTGTATCGCGGGTCGTATTTGCCGGCGCCCCAGGAGTTGTAGACCGCCTTCTTGCCCGCGTCGAGGGCCGGCGACAGCGCGATGATCGCGCCTGGATTCAGCGTGAGGTTGGGCCGGCCGTCGAGCCGCTTGCCGATCCCGGGCGCGACCGAGTCGTCGACCGTGGAGTGGCACAGCGCGCAGGTGATCCCGACGCGCATCAGCGTGTCCTTGCCGTCCTTGGTGACCACCGTCCCCTTCACCCCGACCACCGCATTGAGCTTGAGCAGGGCGACGGTGGTGGCGGGGCTCTTGAGGTCGGCCGTCTTCAGGATTCCGGGGGGCAGGGCGTCTGCGTCCACCTTGAGGCCCACCGACATGGCCGTGGTGGGATCGACCTTGGCGAGCGCCTCCGGCATGCGGAGGGTATCGGTCCAGAACGTCTCGTTCCCGAAGGTGTCGAAACGGAATATGTCCTTGCCGCTGGCGGACTTGGGCGCATCCTGAGCGCCGCTCCATCCGGCGGTGACGGCCAGCGCGAGGGCGGCGGCGGCTCCGAGCCATCGCGCGATCGAAGTCGAGTGTGTCCCGGTGATCCTCGAAGGCATAAGCTTCTCCCGTCCTGGGGCATGACATCCCCATGCCCAACAGAGTCAAAATGTCAGAATTGGTGACAGGAAGAAGCGAAGGGCCCGGCTAATCGCGGGTGACGGTCGTCAGATCCCGGGCCGCCGGGGGCGTCGCCGGCGCGAGCAGGGGGAGGTTGCGCGCCGTTCGAACGGGCGGAACAGGTCGTCGGCCTCGCCCGGCGGGAGGCCACCACACTCGTCCTCGACCTCGATCTGAACCCGCCCCGCGGCCAGCGCGGTCACGGCCTGGCACACGTCCCTGTAGCCGTCGACGACCTGACCCACGGTGAAGCCGGCCTGCTCGAGATCGCCGCCGTGTCGCTGCGCGCTCTGCGTCATCTCCGGACTGGTCTGACGCGACGTCGTCGCCTGCTCCCGCTGCAGCGTGTCCACGAGCTGCTGGAGGAAGAGTGGTACTCCGTTCTGCAGCTCCGCTTCCGTCGGCCGCGGGGCGGTCCGCGGGCCCAGGGCCGGGAGTTCGTGGATGCCGTTGCTGCTCGCACTGATCTTCGTCACAGCACGTCCCGCTCCGCCCAGCCCCCGGAACCACGCGCGACCTGTATCCTGGAAGGAGCAGGAACGAACCCACGGGTGAAGGACATGTTCGGCCGCTTTCGCAGGACCAGGGAGACACTCGAAAAGGAAGCGGCGGCGAAGCGCTCGCGGGCCTGGGTCGAGGTCGAGCAGGAGATCAGGATGGCGATCCAGGCCGGAGTTCCGTCCGACGAGATCGGCGAGGCGGTGGCCACTGTCCTGCGCAAGTACGGCCTCGAGTCGAGCGCCGACCGCGTGGTCTCGGGGTCGCGCCAGGCCCGCAACTCGAGTTGACTCCCGTCAGTACCGGCCGTATTCCTCGCGGCTGAGCGCGTCGTCGCGGTTGCGGTCGGCACGGTCGAACGACTCGCGCCCCCAGGGCCACTCCGTGCGTGAGATTCGTCCGTCGCGGTTGCGGTCGAGATCCTCGAAGCGACGCTGGTCGGTCTCGGAATCGTGGCGGGCGAACTCTTCGCGCGACAGGACGCCGTCTCCATTTCGATCCAGCCGCCGGAAGGAGTCGTCCCCGGACGTCCACTCGTTGCGTGAGATGCGTCCGTCGTTGTTGCGGTCCAGCCGGTCGAAGGCGTCCCCGTGTCCGCTTCCGTCCCCGCCGTGATCGCAGGCCCCGCGCTGGTCGCCGTGCTTCCGATGGGCGTCCCAGGCCGACTCGGAGACCGTGATCGTGTGCCGCGCCCCCGCGTTGCCCGGAGGGATGTGGCAGATGGTGATCTTCCCCGCCCCATCATGGTCGTCGTCGTGATCGTCGCCATCCCGATCGTGGTCGGCCTGCTCGGTCTTGTCCTTCTTCTTGTTCTTGTCCTTCTCCTTGTCCTTCTCCTTGGCCATGGTGCCGGGGGCGGCCAGGGCGACGGCGAGGAAAGAGGTCAAGAGGAGCGGGAATCGAGCTTTCATGTGGCCTCCCAGGCACTCCGGCACGCCGGTCGCAGAGCGGAGACCCGCCGAGGCGAGGTTCCCTCCGGCAAGGGCAATGCAAGGGTCGTACCTGTGGCCGCCTGGACGGAAGCTACCTCCGCCGGCGGCGGTCGCCCGTCCCCTTGCCCCGACGTGACGCCCGTGCGTGGCCGCGAACGGGACTGCGGCCCTTGCTCACCGGCGTCCGTGCGCCGGAAACGGGCAGCGTGAAGCAGACACGAGTGCCCTGGCCCAGCTCGCTCTCGGCCCAGATCCGACCGTGGTGAGCGTCGACGATGCTCTTCGAGATGTAGAGCCCGAGACCCATGCCGCGCCGGTCGTTCTGGCCGACCTGCCAGAACCGCTCGAAGATCGCCTCCAGCATCCGTGCGGGAATCCCCTCGCCGGTGTCGCTGACACTGAACCGGATCAGGCCTCGAGGCGCTTCGGCCCGGATCGCGATCTGCCCTCCCGAGGGCGTGAACTTGATCGCGTTCGTGATGAGGTTGGCGAAGACTTGAAGCAGCCGGTCGTGATCGAACGGCACGCGAAGGGGCGTCTCGGGAATGTCTGCGGAGAGGGCGACTCCCTTCTCGCGGGCCGCGGATTGGAACGTGTCGGTCGCCTCCAGCACCAGGGCCGCGGCGTCCCCTTCGACGGGCACGATCGCCAGCTTTCCCGCGTCGATGCTGGTGACGTCGACGAGGTCGCCGATCAGGCGGTTCATACGCGCGACGTAACGCCGGATACGGGTGGCCGCGGCCGCGACCTGCGGCTCCGGCTCGCCGGCACTGGACTGCAACAGCGCCAGGTTGAGGACGACTCCGTCGAGGAGGTTGCGCACGTCGTGGGCGACCATCCCCAGGAAGTCGTCACGGTGCGCGACGGCGTCGTCCGCGCGATCGCGTTCGGTCAGAAGGTACGCATCCGTGGCTGCCCTCTCGTGCACGAGCAGGGTGGCCAGGGTGTCCGCCTGGACCTTGCGCTCGCCCTCGAGCGCGCCGTCCGCGGCGGCCCGCTCCACTCGGAGGACGCGGTCGGCTTCGGCCCTTTCCTCGCCGACGGCGTCCGACGCCGCCGGATCTGCCTGGGGCGACTCCCGGTCCGCCTTCAGGCGCGCCTCGCCCACGACGGCATCCGCGACTTCCCTGGCCTGGTCGATGACGTCGTCGGCGCTGCGCTCGGCGGCGGCGACATCCCCTTTCAAGGCGCCATCGATATCCAGCCGCTCGGCGCGGAGGCTGTCGTCCGTATTCGCTCGCTCGGGCAACGGACCGCGGGGCTTCCTCGCTCGCGCGCGGGTCCTCGTACCGACGTCTTCAGCCATTTGCTCGTCCCCCAAGGACGAAGGGCAGCCCGCTTTGGCTGCCCTTCGACCTTCTTACGATGCGGAGTGCGCCGTCAGTACATCCCGCCGCCGCCGCCCGGCATGCCACCGGGCATGCCGCCTTCGCTCTTGTCCTCGGCGATCTCGCAGATCGTCGCCTCGGTGGTCAGGAGCAGCGAGGCGATGGACGCCGCGTTCTGCAGCGCGGAGCGCACGACCTTGGTCGGGTCGATGACGCCGGCCTCGACCAGGTTCTCGTACTTCTCGTTGAGCGCGTTGAAGCCCTCGTCCGCCTTCATGTCGCGGACCTTGGCCACGACCACGGCGCCTTCGTGCCCCGCGTTGCCGGCGATCTGCCGGACCGGCTCTTCCAGCGCGCGCCGGATGATGCTGACGCCCACCGCTTCGTCGCCTTCGGCCTTGATGGCCTCCAGCGCCTTGGTGCAGCGCAGCAGGGCCACGCCGCCGCCGGGCACGATGCCTTCCTCGACCGCGGCCTTGGTCGCGTGCATCGCGTCCTCGACGCGGGCCTTCTTCTCCTTCATCTCCGTCTCCGTCGCGGCGCCCACCTTGATGATGGCGACCCCGCCCACGAGCTTGGCCAGCCGCTCCTGGAGCTTCTCCCGGTCGTAGTCGGAGGTCGTCTCCTCGATCTGGGTGCGGAGCTGCTTCACGCGGCCTTCGATGTCCTTCTTGGTGCCCTTGCCTTCCACGATCGTGGTGTGCTCCTTGTCGATCGTGATCTTCTTGGCCTTGCCCAGGTCCTCGATCTTGATGTTCTCGAGCTTGATGCCGAGGTCCTCGGTCACGGCCTTGCCGCCCGTGAGTACGGCCAGGTCCTGCAGCATCTCCTTGCGGCGGTCACCGTAGCCGGGCGCCTTGATCGCGCACACCTGCAGCGTCCCGCGCAGCTTGTTGACGACGAGGGTGGCCAGGGCGTCGCCTTCGAGGTCCTCGGCCACGATGAGCAGGGGCTGGGCGAGCTTGGCCACCTGCTCCAGCAGGGGCAGGAGGTCCTTCATGTTGGAGATCTTCTTCTCGTGGATGAGGACGAGCGCGTTCTCGAGCACGCACTCCATGCGCTCGGGGTCGGTGACGAAGTAGGGCGAGAGGTAGCCGCGGTCGATCTGCATGCCCTCCACGACCTCGAGGGACGTCTCCATCGACTTCGCTTCCTCGACGGTGATGACGCCGTCCTTGCCGACCTTCTCCATCGCTTCCGCGATGATGCGGCCGATCTCCTCGTCGTTGTTCGCGGAGATGGCGCCGACCTGGGCGATCATCTTGCCCTTGACCGGCTTGCTCAGCTTCTTGAGCTCCTCCGACACCGCGGTGACCGCCCGGTCGATACCGCGCTTGAGAGCCATCGGATTCGCCCCGGCGGTGACGTTCTTGCTGCCCTCGCGGTAGATGGCCTGGGCCAGCACGGTCGCGGTGGTGGTGCCGTCGCCGGCGACGTCCGAGGTCTTGCTCGCGACCTCCTTCACCATCTGCGCCCCCATGTTCTCGAGGGGCTCCTTGAGGTCGATCTCTTTCGCGACCGTCACGCCGTCCTTGGTGATGAGGGGCGCGCCGAACTTCTTGTCGAGGACGACGTTTCGCCCCTTCGGGCCGAGGGTGACGCGGACGGCGTCGGCCAGGCGGTTGACGCCGCGCAGGATCTGCTGCCGTGACTCGTCACCGTACGTGATTTGCTTCGCCATGAGTGCGTCTCCTACTGACTTGCGGAAATGATTCGACTGGATGCGCGCGGAACGCTCGCGTCTCGAATGTGGGGGACAGCCGGGCTAGGCGAGAACGGCCAGGACCTCGTCCTCGCGCAGGATGAGCACGTCTTCGCCGTCGATGCGGATGTCCGTGCCCGAATACTTCCCGAACAGGATCTTGTCGCCGACCTTGACGTCGAGGGCGACCTTCGTGCCGTTCTCCAGGACCTTGCCGTTGCCGGCGGCGATGACTTCGCCTTCCTGGGGCTTTTCCTTGGCCGTGTCGGGGATGATGATCCCGCCCTTCGCGGTCTCCTTCTCCTCGATGCGGCGAACGACCAGACGATCGTGCAGCGGACGTACCTTCATAGAATGGCCTTGCCTTTCCAATCCGCGGACGGCGTGTGCGCGGGTTCCTTCTCCACGTCCTGGATGACCTCGGCCAGCGAGGCGGCCGGCCCCCGCAGGCGGCTCACGAGCAGGACGGCGGTGCCGGTGACGAGCGCGGCGGCCACGACGGCCAGGGACATCAGGCCGGGCCAGGACGACACGAGTTCCTTCATGGAGGCCTCCCTCCCAGACGACTAGAAGACGATGTGCTTTAGCGAGGAGGCTGTCGCGGGTGGATGGGTACGGCTGACAGCACTCAGGAAAGCTGACTACGCAGACATCAGGATACGCGCGATGCTCCGATAAAGCAAGGTAATCACGACCGTACGAGCGTCGTCAGGCGCTGGAGGATCGTGATCGCATGCCCGGAGTCGTCCCAGACTTCCGGAAACGTCTGGGCATCGCGCATGCGGCGGTCGGCCAGGCGCGCCTCCTCGAGCAGGTGATCCACGATGGGCCCGATCTCCTGCGGCGCCACGTCGCCGGCATCGGCGCGAAGGTGGAGATCGCGGCTCTGGGCCTCGAAATAGCCGAGCTCGCCCAGGAACTGCCGTCCCCGCTCGTAGCGGCTCGACTCCTTCCGGGCACGCGCGTGGGCGCGGGTGGCGCTGATCTCGAGGTCATGGACGAGCTGGCGGAACTGCTCCAGCGCGGGGCCGGAGAGGACGGGCGAGACGTAGGCGGCAGGGACCTCGACCTCCTGTCCCGCCATCAAGGACGTCATGCGCCCGAGGACGTCCGTGATGCCTTCCCATTCGTCGTAGGTGCTTTCGAGGGTATGGGCGTCACGGATCTTCTCGTCGATCTCCCGAGCCCGCACGGCGAGGGCGTCGACGCTGGCCGGGACCTCGAAGGGCCTGGCCTCGTATTCGTCGATCGTGCGGCGGAAGTCGGCGGCGGACCGCGCGAAAGCGCGGATCGAGAAGAGGAAGCTCGCGTCCGGCGACGCACCGTGGCGGGCGTCGTCGACCGCTCCTTCCAGCGCACCCTGCGCGGTGGTGTCGAAGTAGCGCGAGAGGGAGCGCATCGTCTGGTAGCGAGCGCCGGTCAAAGGACGCTGGGCCGTGCCGTACAGGATCGCCGGCGGGGCCGCGAGCACTACCGGACAGGACATGAGGAGTCCGGCGGCCACGAGGATGACGAGCATCGCGAACAGCGCGAAGTGGCTCTCCGGATTGGAGCGGGAACGGGAGCGGGCGTGCATGGACGTGTCTCCTTCACCAACGAGCGGAAAACCTGCTTTGGTGGGAGCTGCCCGGAATGCGGGACCGCGCGGCGACAGCGCTCAGGAAAGCGATGAGCGACGACCCATCCACGGTACGCCCCTTAGGCGTCGGGCACAACCGGCTCGCGAACGGACGAGGCGGGCACGAAGGGATGGACGAACTGGCGCCTGAATCCATCGGGAACCGGCCCACCGCCGGCCAGCCCGTAGGCGGAGGGCCAGCGAACGGGAGGGAGGTAATGGGTGCCGAAGAGACGATCGAGGACGGGAAGATGTACGGCGAAGTTCCGGTCGACCGCCTCCACCTCGGCGGCGTGGTGCCAGTGATGGAAGCGCGGAGTGGCCAGGAGCCAGTCCAAGCGGCCGAAGTCGAAGCGCACGTTCGCGTGGATGAACGTGGCCTGGATGCTCACGAACGCGACGTAGGCGAAGAGCGGCGCTTCCGCGAACCCGAGGAGGTAGATGGGGACATAGGTCAGGCCACGTGTCAGGACGACGTCGACGAGGTGGAGGCGCGAGCCGGCGAGCCAGTCCATCGCCTCCGCCGAGTGATGGATGGCGTGGAACCGCCAGAGCAAGGGCAGCCGATGGAAGAGGCGATGGACCCAGTACTGAGTCAGATCGGTGAGGACGAGGATCCCCGCGAACTGCACGACGAAGGGCTGTCCCGCGACCCAAGCCCCCACCTGCGGGTGGGCCGCCCACTGGAAGAGGACCATTGCGGGCTTGAGTGTGAGCAGCGTCGTCACCTGGACGAGGAGGGCGCTGACGAAGAAATAGACGATGTCGGTGCGCCATCCGTCGCGGAAGACGGGCTGCGCGCGGTGGGCGAAGAGACGCTCGAGAGGGATGAAGAGCGCCGAGTAGGCGATGAGGTTCAGGAGGAACCAGTCGAGGCCCAGGAACGGGCCGGTGCGCAGCTCGCCGTCGAGGGGGACGCGCGATCCGCCGAGCAGCGTGGCGACGAGGGTGAGTCCGATGCCCGTGAGACCCATCCACTTTCGCCGGCGGAGCCAGACGCTGACGACGCCCAGCAGGAACGCGGACACCAGCACCACGTGAAGCAGGGCCCGAACGTAGGGCAAGGGATACAGGCCGCGCAGCTCGGGCATCGTGAGCAGCGACGGGTGATGGAAGCAGAGGACGCAGCCGAGCCCGATCAAGCCGAGGGCGATCGACCATGTCCCACTGATCCACCCCGACCCGAAATGCGTCGGTTCTGGCTCCGCCGGGGACGTCGTGCTCACCGCATGTCCCGCTCGCCGCGTGGCCTTCTTCCGGTGAGCCGTACCACCAGGCGTTCGAGCGCGGGGAACAGCCCGAGCACGGTGAGCGGACGGTTGCACCAGCCGGTGGCGATGCAGTAATTCGCCGTGTGCGGACGCGCGTGATGGCGCCGGTGCGCCTCCCGGCTCAGGACGAGGCCGTGGTCCTGCAGCCAGGCCACCGGCGCCGGCGGCACGGCCTGGTGCGCCCATTGGTGGAGCTGGTTCGTGGGAAGCGCCGCCGCGCAGAAGGACGCCATGAAGAAGGCGGCCGCCGGTCCCCACGGCTCGGCGAGAGGCACTCGGAGAGCGAGCAGCAGCAAGGGGATCGTGACCAGGGCCACGTCCCCGTTGCAGTCCACGAAGTCCCGTCGCAGGAAGTCGTCCGGATTCACATGGTGGACACGAAAGGGACGGAGGAAGCGGCGGCCGATGAGCGGCATGCTCTCGCTCCCCCAGGAATCGGCTGTCCAGTGCACGAGACCGGATCCGCAATCCGCCGCCGCGATGGCCAGAAGTCCAAGCGCGGGCGCCCACCAGGGCAACGCGCTGCGGATGGCGAAGAGCCGGGCGACGTGAACGGCCAGGAGTCCCGCCGCCCCCGTTAGACAGGCGATCTCGAGCCCGCGTGTCAGGGAGGAGGGATCGTCGGATCGTGAAGCGCCGTCCAAGGCGGCCGTGGTCATGACACAAGGTACGGATCGAGGCCGTCGGCGGATCAGCGGCTTGGGACAGTCCCTGCAGTGTCCCATGTCGCCGACGGCCACCGCCGCACCTCACGCTGGCGCCTCCGGCGCGATATATTCCGGCCGTGCTCCCTCGTCGCGCCGGCCTGTTCAGCACGATTGCCGTCCTGACCGTGGCCGCCGTCAACGCCGCGGGGCTGTGGAGCATCGCCGCCTCGCGCCGCGCGGCCGCGGACGAAGCGGGGCGCCTGTTCCGGCTGGCCACCGAGACGCGGGCACGCGCGCTCGAGGGCGTCCTCTCCGGGACGCGATCCGACCTCGAGTTCCTGGCCGGGTCGCCCCTGGTGACGCGGGTCCTCGCGGGCGGCGCGGGGACGCGTGACGCCGAGCAGGTCGCGCGACGCGACGCGACGGAGTCCGCGCTGCTCCTCTTCCTGCGCGCCCACCCGGAGGTCACGCGGCTGGCCGTGCGCGCGGAGGGCGGCGAGCCGCTCGTCCTGGTGGGGCGCCGCGGCGGCGTGCCCATTCTCTGGGTCGCTTCGAATCCCACGGGGGGCGAGGGCCCGGCCATGGCTCCCGACCGGCCGCGCCTGGGCACGGTGGTGCCGCCGTTGGAGGCGGAGATCGCCCCCAGCCTACTGCTGACGGATCGCGAGATCGGCGGGCCCTCCCCCGCCGCCGACTTGTCCTGCGTGCTCGCCGACGGCACCGGACGGGTCATGGCCCGCCGCGAGTCCGCCGTCGGCGACCAGCCGCTGCAAGCGAGCGCGGACGTGGCCGTGGCGGGCTGGACGAGCGTCTCGCACTGGCGGCTCCGTTGCGAGCAGTCCGCCCAGGTCGCCAATGCGCTGGTGGAGCCGGTGGCCGCGCGCTACCGCACGAGCCTGGCCCTGAACCTGGGCGCGATGGGCCTGGCCGTCCTGCTCGGGCTGCTGGCCGTGCGCGAGGTCGCGCAGCGTGAGCGGCTGGAGGCGCGGGCCCACGAGGAGACCCACGTGCGCGACCTGGAGCGGCAGCTCTTCCACGCCGAGCGTCTCACCACCGCGGGGCGGCTGGCCGCGGGTATCGCGCACGAGATCAACAACCCGCTGGAGGGCATGGCGAACTACCTGAGCCTCGCCCGCGGCGCGCTGGAGCGCGGCGACGTGGAGTCGGCGCGGCGCCGGCTGGAGAGCGTGCGCGAGGGCCTCGACCGGGCGGCGCTCGTGGTCCGCCAGGTGCTCGCCCACGCCGACCCGGCCAAGGCGCCGTACACGGCCGTCGACATCAACCGCGTCCTCGCGGAATCGACGGAGTTCGTGCGGTCGAGGCCGGAGTTCGCGGGAGTGCGCTTCGAGAGCGCGCTGGCCCAGACGCCGCTGACCGTCGAGGGCAACCCGATCATGCTGGGACAGGTGGCCCTGAACCTCATCGTCAACGCCTGCGAGGCCCAACCCGGCGGAGGCGAGGTGCGCGTGAG
>Ga0207428_10002538_pt1 | contig 18221 bp, 12 predicted proteins | sample RhiMethybrSRZTD1_FD_187600 | JGI IMG/M metagenome (GOLD analysis project Ga0207428, IMG submission 187600) | Populus rhizosphere microbial communities from Tennessee, USA - Rhizosphere MetaG P. TD hybrid SRZTD1 (SPAdes) (version 3) | ecosystem: Host-associated > Plants > Roots > Rhizosphere >...
CACTTCCTCACCCGCCCCGCTGCTCGGCTCGTGGATCTGCTGCACGACGATGGGAGTGACCGCCGGGTGTTCGGCGAATCGAAGCGTCTGATACGAATTCCAATCGAGGCTGGTGACGTTCGTCTGGTTGAACTGCACTTCCTCGCGCAGCGCCAGGCTGGCGCCGTGCACCGACATACCGACGATCTGATTCTCGACGATGCCCGGGTTGATCACGAGTCCGGCATCCATGGCACCGTAGACATGTTTCGCTGTGACGAGGCCGTTCTCCCTGTTCACCTCGATATCGACGACGGCTGCCGCATAGGTGATGCGGCTGCCCTGATTCTGCGGCAGGTGGTGGGTGCCCAGGCCAATGCCTCGCCCGGTGACGATTCGAGCCGTGGACAGTGTGGTCGCCGCGACTCGGGGCGTCCACTTCGCTGCAGCCGTCGCCGCCTCGAGCACGCCGAGCCAACGCGTGTGAGAGATGTTCCGCTTGCGGAATTCGTACGGATCCAGCTTCGCTGCGTGCGCGAGCTCGTCCATCATCCCTTCGAGCGCGAAGAACGTCGACGGATCCATCGGCGCGCGCAGCGCACCCGTGCGGAGATACCCGGCACCAGCGACGCGCTTGTTGACGATTCGTCTGTTCGCAACGTCGTACATGTCCATCTGCGACAGGTGCACTGAAAACAGGCCGCCGCCACCGGGCCCGGGACTCCCGCCGATGTTGGCCGCCGGGGGCGCACCGAGCGCGAGCTGGGATGTCGTATCCAACCCGCCTCCAGTGTGGGTCCAGCCTTGATATTCGAACGCGACGAGTCGGCCATTGGCATCCACCGCTGCACGGAGATCAGAGAGCAGCGCCGGCCCGTAGTTGTCCCAACCGAACTCGTCCTCGCGGCTGAATTGCAGCCGCACGGGCTTGCCGACTTCCTGCGACATGATGGCAGCCGCCTGCGCAACATCGCGATAGCAACTGCTTCCGTAGGTGTTCGAGCCCGCGTAGTACTGGACGCGGATCTTCTCGACGGGAAGGCCGAGCAATCTCGCGACGCCGTTCCGCGTCTGATAGATCCCCTGATCGGCGCACATCACCAGCGCGCCGTCTTTCGTAACGTCCGCGACCGCGCAGTTCGGCGCCATCGTCCCATGCGACTGAAACGGTCCGCTGTAGGACGCGGAGAGGACGTGCACGCCCCGCGAGAGCGCGGCGTCGACATCGCCGGTGTTCGTGTCGATCAGATCGTTGGTCTTGGCCGATTTGAAGCTGTCGAACACGCGCTCGTGACCGGGCAGGTCTGACGCGAACGGTTCCCAGGTGACTTTCAACTGTCTCGCTGCGCGAACGGCATCCCACTCGTGTTCGGCGACCACGCCGACGAAGTTGCGGCGTCGAACGATCCGGACACCGGGAATGTCTTTGACCGATGTCTCGTCGATGCTGATGACCGTTGGATGACTGATGCCGGCAGCACCCTGCCCGCGAGGCCAGACGACGCGGCCGTGAAGCATCCCGGGGACACGGACCTGCTGGACGTACTGAAACGTCCCGCGGACCTTGTCCACGATATCGGGCCTCGGCACGCGTGTGCCGACGATGCGGTAGTCGTCGCGCCGTTTCGGAATCGCGTTGTCGGAGCTCATGCGCGGCAGCTCGATGCCACCGTTGTAGGCGACCTGCTCGAACTTCCGGTTGAACGATTTTCCACCGACGAGATCGGCATATGTCACCGTGCGTCTGGGATCGCTACGCACGGACACGACGCCTCTCGTCACAGTGAGATCGCGCATCGGCGTCTTCAGCCGCTCGGACGCCATCTCCAACAGTACGCGCCGTGCCTCCGCCGCCGCCGCTCTCGTCTCGGTGCCGCCAATCGCGGCCGTCCGGCTCGCCGCCGTGAAGCCGTTCGTCGAGACGAACGTGTCCACCCGCGCGTCCTTGACTTGATCGATGTCGAGGTCCAGTTCCTCGGCCGCGATCTGCCGCAGTGCGGTTGGTCCCCCCTGACCGAGTTCGACGTACCCCGTGTAGATCGTCGCCGTGTTGTCAGGATGGATCGCGATGTAGGAATCGACCTGCCCGGGATCGGGCGGGCCGGACACGAGGCCGCGCTGGACGTCAGACGCGCCGCCACCCTGCGCCTGCGCTGCCGCCGTGTCGGCGATGCTGAAGCCGACCACGACCACCCCAGTCGTCTTGAGAAAATCGCGGCGAGGCAGTCCTGACCGCTCGTTGTGCTGGTCAGACATTGGCTGCCTCCTCGTCGAAATGGGGTCGGGAGTCATTTTCCGTCTGCCTCGCGGGAAAATGACTCCCGACCCCTTCACTCCGCTTGGACGAGGCCATTGCCTTCGCGGCGCGCTGAATCGCGGACATGATCCGCGGATACGTTCCACACCGGCAGATGTGGCCGTTCATCGCCGACCGGATCTGCGCCTCGGTCGGCTGTGGAGTCTTGAACAGCAGCTCCGCGCCCTTGATAATCTGCCCGTTGAAGCAGTAGCCGCACTGCACCGCCTGTTCGGCGATCATGGCTTCCTGCAGTGGGTGCAACTCGGGCGCTGGGCTGACTTTCATGCGGGCGGCGTAGTAGGCCGGCAGCCCTTCGAGCGTCGTGATCGACTTCCCCACCACTCGCGACGTGGGTGTGATGCACGATCGTGTCTCCACGCCATCCACGAGCACAGAACACGCGCCACATTGCCCGAGCCCGCAACCGAAGCGCGGCCCGTTCAAGCCGATGTCGTTCGTCAGCACGTACAACAGCGGCGTATCCGGCGGCGCTGCGATGGTCCACGTCCTGGCGTTGACCAGGAGCTTCAGCTCATCGGCCATGTCGTTCCTCCGGCGCGTGTCGCGTGCCGGAGATTATGCTGCGATTGCTGGAACTAGTGGAGCAACTTCAGAGGGGCACACTGTTATCGGCGCGTCCAGGCGAAGCGGTGATTGGCTGAGCGACACGTCGTCGGCGAAGCAGGACAGCGATACGGCCCGTCTGCGGGTGCCGATTGGGCCGCGCACGTGGCGAATGTGCCGTCCAACGCGGCAGTCGCGCTCTGCGCCCCAAGCGGAAGGTCCGCCGATCCGGTGAGCTCCAAGAGCATGTCGGATCCGACCCGCTCGACGAGGCTGATGCCTGGGTTCACCCAATCGGGTTCGGTCATGATGTCGATAGCGAGCGTTCGGGTCGGTTCTTCACGGACTTCCGCTGTAATGACACTGCCGTAAGGAAAATCGCCACCAACTAGTTCCACGGAGAATCGGCGACGTCCGTTGGGGTACACGTGTGCCCAGTAGGTCCGCTGACGCGCGACGGCCGGAAGCTGCGTGCACTCATTGGCGGCAGTGAATGTCACGTCGTACGTCCCGGCAACGATGATGGGCGCGTCTATCGCCTCCAGCTCGAACCCGAGGTGCACGGGATATCTCGGGGCGCCTGGCTCCGGCACGGATCTCTCGCGCGCGTGAAACCCCTCCTTTGACACCCGCACGGTCACGGTCCCCGAAAACGGCCACGGCATGCTGAATTGCCCATTTCCGTCCGTCACGGCGACAGGACCACCGCTCGGCGCAATCACCTGCACCTGCGCGCCTGAAATCGGCAGATTCGTCGTATCCCACACCTCACCACGCATCGTGAGCGGAGGGCCGGTCGGCACACCGGGCGGCAGCGGGGGGCCGGTCGGCGGCTGGAGGCTCGAGCTCGGCGACGTCGGCGCATTGCCGCACGCAAGCGACAGCAGCATAACGATAAGCGGCACGAGACGTCTCATCATCGCGTCCTCCGCCAACTCCATAAAGGCCGTACATGAATTTCCGCCCTTACCGAAGCAACTTCAGATAGGCGACCATATCCGCCTCGTCCTGAGACGTGAGTTGCACCGGGAAATCCTGATTGTTTGAAAACAGGTTCGTGTAGAAGGCGGCGACCTCTTCCAAAGTTTTCGCGCTGTTGTCGTGGAAGTAGGGGGCAGTCTTCCTCACTCCCCAGAGCGATGGAATCTTGAAGAAGCCGGCGAAGAACGCCGGGTGTCGAACGAACGGCGGCGGCACACCGGGGGGACGGGGATTGGTCAACGGGATCCCCAAATCGGACGTCGTCACCGTCCGCACGTCTCCGGCGCCGTCGTCGATCAAGAACGTGTAGACGGGCAGGTTCAAGAGATTCCGGTCACTGACGCCGATGTTGGCGATGCGCGCGCCGGGCGGCGCGCCGAAATTGAACCGGCTGGTTTGATTGAGCATCGGACCGGCATGACACAGGGCACAGATGCCCTTCGTGGAGCCTGGAGTGAACTCCGTCTCGACGAACATCAGGCGGCCGCGCTGCTCGGACGCCGTTTTCCCCGGCGGCAAAACGGGAGCAGGCCCGCCGCTCGCGAAGTCTTGCAGCACATCGGATGAAAAGAATCGCTTGTCGGTGCGCTGGAAGTCCGCAATCAGCGCCAGCTGCTCCTCGGTTGGCTCCACCGTATTCTGGGCATGATCGTGGATCGCACCGAGTGCTTGATCGCTCAGCGACCTGGCGCGAAGGTCATACATGAGCGCCGGATCCAACGCCGGCGTGTTGAGCGTCGTGGGAATTCCACGCAGCAACACAACGCTCGTGGCCGATGGATCCTCGGCGATCTTGATGTTGGGTGGGAGTGGACGGACGACGCGAATGGTGGCGTGTTCGGTGATCCGCGAAGTACCGGAGACACCATCGTCGAGACCATCGTGGAGGAAGAGCGGATCGCTCGGGTTGTCGGCGAATCGCTTCTGGACATCAGCGGGCGACAGCGTGCCTGTGCTCCGGCTGTGACAGGTTTCACAGGTCCGTCCGTTCCCTCCGAACGTCTCTTGCCGAAACAATCGTCGGCCCTCGTTTCGTTCAGCGGTCGACGCCAAGCGGTTCTCGCCAACTGTCTCGTCGCCGAGCATCGTCGGCCGCTGTCCAGTCACAACGACATGCCCGAGCGCCACGCTCATCAGCACGGCGGCGCTTAAGACAATCAGAGTGGGTATCGGTCGTCCTGAAGACGCCGTCCGCGCATTCCGTTTCATGGAGCCCTCCACTCCTATGAGCGAGATTTCTCGCCTCGGAGTGCCGCGACTGGGGGACAATTTCGACGCGGTCCTCATGAGCGACAAAGACCGTTGGAAGGAAATCTCCGAGATCATCGAAGCGGCGCTGAGGCGACCGCCCGATGAGCGTCAAGCATTCCTGGCGAACGCTTGTGCCGAGGATGAGCCCCTTCGGCTCGAAATCGAGTCGTTGCTCAGCTGTCACTCGGACGCCGAGGCGTTCATGGCGTCCCCCGCGATCGACGTCCTGGCCGCGGCCATCGTTGCCGACTCGGACTCCCTGATCGGCCGCCAATTGGGTCCCTACCGTGTCGATGCGCGAATTGGCTCGGGCGGGATGGGCGACGTGTACCGGGCGACCGACGTGCGCTTACGCCGTCCTGTTGCGCTCAAGATCCTGCCACGTCACCTTGCGGACGATGCCTATCTGCGGGAGCGTTTCGTCGAGGAGGCACAGGCAGTCGCCGCTGTGCGGCATCCTCACATCTGCGTGCTGCACGATGTCGGGCAGGACGGCAAGACCGAGTTCCTTGTCATGGAGCACCTCGAGGGGGAGACCCTTGCCGTACGCCTTGCGAGAGGTCCACTGTCTCCCACCGACGTCTTCCAATACGCCAGCGAGATCGCCGATGCATTGGTTGCCATGCACGAATCCGGGATCACGCATCGTGACCTGAAGCCGGGCAATATCATGCTCACCAGCTCAGGGACGAAGCTGCTCGATTTTGGGCTGGCGACGCTGCACAACGCGATGTTCTCGACGGACGAGCGCTCGGTCGCGAGCCATCCTCCTCTGGCGGCGACGCCTCTCGCCGGAACGATCCAATACATGTCGCCTGAGCAACTGCAACGGCAGGAGGTCGATCACCGCACGGACATCTTTGCGTTTGGTGCGCTTCTGTATGAGATGGTCGCGGGGCGGAAGGCGTTCGACGCGGAAAGCCGAGCCGACCTCGTTGCCGCCATCTTGACGACTGACCCCGCGCCAATTCCCGCAAGCGTGGCGGAAGCAACACGTGCGCTGGAGCCCCTTATTCGACGCTGCCTCGCCAAGGACCCCAATCAGCGATGGCAGAACACGAGAGACATGGCAGACGAAATCGGGCAGCTGGCGAGCGGCGTCTCCGGGACCGGCGCGGCCAGCCCCGTCCCGCGCCCGCGCGTAGTTCATGTCGTGCTGGCGGTCGCGATCGTGACGGCGCTGGCGGCAGTCGCACTCTGGCGCGTGGAGCTGGCGAATGCACCCCGCCTTCAAACGCGCGGCGATCCGCCACCGGTCGATGACGCCGCCTCGCCGCTGCGCCTCGGGGACACGCGCCTGCTGACGGCGGAGGGGCAGATCGAGGTCGATCCTGCGATTTCGCCAGACGGCAGGTTCGTCGCGTACAGCGGCGGCAACGCCTACGCCATGCGGATCTTCGTGCGTCCGGTTTCGGGTGGTCCCGCCATGCCACTCGCGAATGGCGCCGGCGATCGACCGTCTCAGCCCCGCTGGTCGCCGGATGGACGTCACATCCTGTTCGTCACCCCCGAGGGTGCCTTCGTGGCATCGGCGTTCGGCGGAGCCACGCGACGCTTGGACTCGCCTTCCGGCGTCTGGGTCTTCGGTGCAGCGTGGTCGCCAGACGGCCGGGAGGTTGCCATCGCCCACGGTGGCTCGCTCACGATCGTGCCGCTCAACGGCGGCGCGCGGCGCCAGCTCTCCGCCCAGTCCTCGGACGAATTGCATCATTGCGACTGGTCACCCAATCGGACGTGGATTGCCTGTGTGTCCGGCAATTGGCTCGGACCGAGGCGGTTGTTTGGAAACGTTGCACCGAGTGCGATCGTGGTGCTTCCGACGATGGGCGGCCCGGCGATCGAGATTGCGAATGGCAAGGCCCAGAACCTCAGTCCGGTCTGGTCGCCAGACAGCAGGCGCCTCTATTTCGTGTCGAATCATCAGGGAATCGGCGATATCTACTCCGTTGACGTTTCAGAAGACGGTCACGTAAGTGGTGCAGCGGTCCGTGTCACGACAGGTCTCGGGGCGCAGTCAATTGCCTTTTCGACCGACAGGAGACGCCTGGCCTATACGGCGTACTCGGCGCGGGCGAACCTGTGGTCGATGCCGATTCCGTCGCGCGGACCGGTGGATATTTCTTCAGCAACCGCTCTGACCAGTGGCAATCAGATCATCGAGATGATGAGGATGTCGCCGGATGGAAAATGGGTGCTGTACGATTCCACTCTCCATGGGAATGCCGACATTTTCCGCATCCCGAGCGGCGGTGGGCCAGCGGAGCGACTGACGTCGCACGCCGAAAATGAATTCGCCCCATCGGTTTCACCAGATGGTCGCCTGCTCGCTTACCATTCGTTTCGCACGGGCACGCGCGATGTCTTCGTCCAGCCGCTCGAGGGCGGCCCGGTAGAGCAGGTCACGAGCACGCCTTCGCAGGAGAGCTATCCGATGTGGCTCTCGGATAGCCGGTCGCTGATATTCTTCGATCAGGCCGTCAGTAACAACGGACAGTTTCGCGGCGAGTTCGTGGTGCGCCGGCACACACCAGGCACGTGGGGCACACCGCGCGTTCTGGGTCTCGATGGAGGCAGCTTCACTGTGCTACCTGACGGAAATCTGGCCTATGTTCGCGCCGGTGGCGTCGAGATCGGCACGTCGGATCACGGCACCCGCCGAGTGCTCTATCAACCCACTCCGCACAGTGCTGACCCGATCGTGCAGAGCGTACAAGCGGAGCCAGGGGATGGCCGCACGCTGTATTTGAAGTCCCACGACGCGGAAGGGCGTGCGTCCTTCTGGTCGCTCCCGGTGTCCGGCGGAGTGCCGGCCCACCTCGTCCGATTCGACGATCTATCCCGACCATCGAGTCGGTTTGAGTTCGCAGTCGGCGGCGGACGCTTCTTTTTCGCGGTCGATGACCACCGAAGCAACATCTGGCTCGCGGACGTCACGGAACGATGACCGAGGCAATCGCCAAAGCGGCAAGAATTGAGCATGTGACGACACTTCTCGTCGCGTGGAGCGGCGGCGATCGCGACGCGCTCGACCAGCTCGTGCCTCTGGTCCACGAAGAGTTGCGGCGTCGGGCACGCCGCGCGATGGTGCACGAGCGCGCCGACCATTCGCTGCAGCCGACGGCGTTGGTCAACGAGGTCTACCTGCGGCTGGTCGACATGCGTCAGGTTCAGTGGAGCGATCGCGCCCACTTTCTTGCGCTGGCGGCCCGGCTGATGCGGAGGATCCTGATCGATCTCGCGCGAGCGCAGCTCTCACAAAAGCGGGGCGCGGGCGCGGTCGCCGTCAGCCTCGACGAAGACGCGATGATGTCGCCAGGGCGCGGCCGGGAGAACCTCGTGGCCCTGGACGATGCGCTGCACGCGCTGGCGGCGATCGACCCGCGACGAAGTCAGGTCGTGGAACTGCGCTTCTTCGCAGGGCTGGATGTCGACGAGACTGCCGAGGTCCTCAAGGTGTCGCGCCGCACGGTCATGCGCGACTGGACGTTGGCGCGGACGTGGCTCTTCAGGGAGCTTCGCAAGTCACCGAGCGTTCTGAAAGGCGACTGACCCGCGGTGATTCGGGCTTTTCTCGGTGCCTCGGTGTGTCGTGATTGGCAGACGAAGTGAGCGCTGGGATTAGGATCCGCACGGCCCACGCGGACGATGACGGCACGCCTGCAGATCGATTGCATAACGGTTGACGAGACCCTGGACGCCTATCGACGCATCGTGGGCGTGGGCGGACCCAACCTGCCGGGCATCCCGCCCCCTGATTCATCACGGGTCGTCGCCGAACTTCGCCGACGTGGGATGGCGGTTGCCGCAAGACCGAGATGGACGCTGTCGATCGACGAGGCAATCGAGGGGACTCTCAGTGGGAAGTGGGCGTTCTACATTCACGTCGGAGCCTATGACATCGTGAACGTCGTCGTGGCGACTTCACCAGCGGGACGCCTCTATCTGAGGACGGAAGCCGATCAGGACACGCCCGACGAATTGCTGTTCCTCCGCCGCTGCTGGTGACCTCGTGAGTCCGTGGGAACGCCCTCGGACTCACGGTGATGGTCACGGATGCGCTTCCGGCTATGGCCGCAGAACCGCGCGGCGCGTCACAGAGCTATCCATGCTGATCGCCGGGCGTTGGGTAGGGCTGTTGAATCAATCCCAGCAACCGATAATGTAAGCGGGGACTAGCTGCCATGGCAGGCATCAGGGCCGAGTCGCGCGCGCGGCTCGACGCGTAACACCAACCTCGAAAGGGTCGCAGATGATTCGTCGCTTGTTTGGAACCATCCTCCTCGCTCTGGCGCTGGCTGGCAGTCTTCATGTCACGGTGGCCGCAGCCCCTAAGGTCTGGCTCGTTTGTAAAGTTCCGAACGCCCTTGATGTGAACATCCTCATCGACAGCTTCGATAGTGTCGGAGGGGCGAGGAGGCAGTGCAAGGAGTTCTGGCACGGCGAGCCGGCGGGCTTTATCGGAGGATAGTCGCGACAAGCGCAGCGGCATCTCGACGGATACGCTAGTCTCGGCGGTAGTTAATCGAACCTGCGAGCAAGGTTCGGAGTGTGCCCGAGAACTATTCGCGGCACCATTGAGGGCATGAAGCCCTCTTCGTTGAGCACCTCCTCGGCCTCGGCGGTTTCATCTGCCGAGACGCGAGTGGCTGCCTATGACTGGCAGACGCTCGGACACGAGCTCGACACGTACGGCTGTGCCGTCCTGCCGAGGCTTCTGTCGTCCGACGAATGCCACGCCATCGCGACCCTTTACCCCGACGAAAGGCACTTTCGAAGCCACATCCTCATGGAGAGGCACGGCTTCGGCAAGGGCGAGTACCGCTACTTCAAGTACCCGCTGCCCGACCTCATCGGCGGGCTTCGGACGGCGCTCTATCCGCATCTGGCGAACGTCGCCAACGAATGGAACGGTCGGATGGGAATCGACGAGCGCTTTCCCAACGACCATGCGTCGTTCCTCGAACGATGCCATGCCGCCGGCCAGACCCGACCGACGCCGCTGCTGTTGCGGTATGTGCAGGGTGACTACAACTGCCTGCACCAGGATCTGTATGGCGATCTCGCATTCCCAATCCAGGTCGCCACGCTCCTTTCGGAGCCCGGCATCGACTTCACGGGTGGCGAATTCGTCGTCACCGAGCAGCGGCCACGCATGCAAAGCCGCGCTGAGGTCGTCCCGCTTCGGCAGGGTGATGCGGTGGTCTTCGCCGTCAACAACCGGCCCGTGCAGGGCTCGAAGGGCAACTACCGGGTGAAGCTGCGCCACGGCGTGAGCCGCGTTCGCTCAGGCGAACGACATACCGTGGGCATCATCTTTCACGACGCAGCGTGATGGAACGTGGGGCGAGGCGACTCCTCCAGAGGAGTCGCCCCTTCTCCGACGGCCGTGATCAGAAATTGAGGGTCACGTTGAACCGCGCAAACCGTGGATTGAGCACCGTCGTCGGCGCCAGCCACGTCGCGCCGTTGGTGGCGGGATCGTACGTCTGGGTGTACGCGGTGCCCGTGTTGCTGTTGAAGAGATTGTAGAGATCGATCGCCAGGTTCGTCCGGGTCCGGCCAAATCGCAGGTTCTTGCCGAAGCGAACGTCGAGTGAGTTGAGTGTGTCGGGAAACGTGTGCCCCTGCAGCAGGAGATTGACCGTTTGTTGGTTCAGGCCAGCCGTGAGTGGCCGCCCGGTCTGCGCCAGCAGAAACGCGCTCGACACGTTGTAGTTCGCCGCCAATGAGTTGCCGTTGCTCGCGACGGAACCTCCGGCCGGCGCCACGCCCGGAGTCGAGCGGAATGAGCCGCTCACCAAGACGTCGATCCTGGGCACCGTCCACGACACCAGGCCACGGGTGCTCGTCAGCCAATCCTCACTGATTGCACACGACCCCACTTGCTGGTTGGCGAACATCGCCCCCGCGGTCGTATACAGCTCCGGCAACGTTGCCGTCACCTCGCAGTAGTCGCGCACGCCGCGTCCGCCGCTCAACCCGAGCTGCACGAACAGTTGGCCCGACAGCCGGGCGCTCACTTGCGCGTCGACGCCGTGCCAGTAGGCCGTGACATCGCCGTAGTCGTTCATGGTGGTGAAGTAGTTGTCGGTCGCGCCGAGCGCGGTTCGGGCATTGCGCGTAAGGAACGTCACGGGGTAGCCGCCGCCGTTCGGCAGCTTCGAATTCTGCGGCGCCGTGATCGTCACCTGGTCGAAATCCTGCGGCCCCAGCGCGAGGTTGTCGGTGACGAAGAAGTTGCCCCACGTGCGGCGGTTGTAGCTGACGTCGATCGCCACGCGCGGCAGGATCTCGTGCTGCACGCCGACGCCGAACTGCCAATCGTAGTTTCGGACGCCCCACCCGTGCTGCACGTCGGGGTTGACGCGCGTGGTCCCGAATGGGATGCCGAAGTTCAGGTTGGTCCAGGGTCCGCAGTTGTCGCCGCCCGATGCGACGTTGTTCTGCGCGACCGGATTCATCAGATCGCAGTCCGGAGTGAAATTACCGTTGCCGTCGGTCCAGGTCCGCGTCGTGGTTTGCTGGAACGTCACCGCTGGATTGTTCTGGGTATAGAGGCCGCCGTTCTGCGCGGTCTCCAGGTATTTGCTGACGTTCACCTTGAGCGACGTCTTGCCGTTGCCGAACAGATCGTAGGCCGCGCCCATGCGAGGCGTGATGTCGTGGAAACCGGTGACGCCATCCTGCCGCGGGAAGATGAACCGGCTGCCGAATCTGTTGTCGGCGGTGATGCCGTTCTCGCCCTCGGGGAACCAGCTCCAGGCGTGCTCGTAACGCACCGCACCTTGCAGCGTCAGACGGCGATGCGTCCATTGGTCTTGCACGTAGAAGCCGTCGTAGCGCGTGCGGTTGCTCTGGATGTGCGGGCCGATGCGCATCGTGAATTGAAGCGGGTTCAGTGGAATGGCCTGTGTGGCGCTGAACGTGTAGGCGAGCTGGTTATCCACGTTCTGGATCTGCCGGTAGACCTCGTGGGCCGCTTGATACCCCACTTTGAAGCTGTGTGCGCCGGTCACATAGGACATCGACGCGCGCCAGATGTTGTGCTGCTGATTGTTGGAGGCGGCGGACGACCAGCCACGGTACGTGAAGTTGGGGACCGGCACGCCGCCCAACGTGCTCTGCTCGGTCACCGCGACGAGGCCCGTCTGCGACCCGGGCGGAACGTATCCGCCCCACTTGCTGCTGAACGACGAGAAGCCAGCCTCGAACAGCACGCGGTTCGTCATCGGCGACGTCCACGTCGTCTGCGTGATCTTTTCCCGCTCCGGCCACATGTTGGCGGACTCGGGCGAGGTCGTGGGAGTACCCAGGGCGATCCAGTCGTCGCCGCGCTCGCGGCACTGCTCGCCGCCGTTGACGAGCGCCGATCCGGTGCAGTTCGCCTGCCACTCCCAGTAGAACCCCGCCTTGTTTCGCGGCGTGAGCTGGCCGGTCAGGCGGATGGCTTCGATCTTCTTGGCCCCCGCCGATCGCGCTTTGACGTTTTGATCCTTCGCGTAGGCCCACTTCGTCGGATCGAGAGCGTTCGCGTTGGCGTAAAGACCCGGAATGTCCTGGTACGTGCCGTAGCTGCGGACGTTGTTGAAGAACCACAGCCGGTCACGCTTGACCGGACCGCCGATGGCGAAGTTGGTATCCCAGTTCTTGATCAGTCCGGGCGGCTCGGTGATACCGACGCTTTTCAAATAGTCGTCGAGGTTGCTCCCCTGCGACCACTTCCCTGCCGTGCTACCGAACGCGGTCCCGCTGAACGTATTGCCGCCGGTCCTGGGAATGATGTTGAACGCCGGCCCGCCGCGATCGCTCTCCCCCATCCCGCCGGCGACGGTCACCTGGACTTCCTGAGCGTTGACGAAGTCGTAGGCGAAGCTCGAGACGCCGCCGCCGCCGAACGCCGATCCGACGTTCATGCCGTCGACTTGAACCGTGCCTTCGTTGCCACGCCCGCCGCGTGACGTGAAGAAGAAATTCGTGGCGGTCCCGGTCATCGACTGGGTCGAGTTCACGTCGAGCGTCAGCGACTGCACCCCGGGTACCATCGCCAGGATGTTGCCGTAAGTGCGAGTGGCTGGTACCGCTGCGAGCACCTCGTTGGAGAGCACGACCTCCCGCTTCGTGCTCGTCTGCGTATCGACGACGGGCGTCACTCCCGAGACAGTGATCGTCTCTTCGACTGCTCCGACCCGCAGATCGGCGTTGATCGTGGTCACGCCGGCGCCGGTCAACTCGATGCCCTCGCGCCTGACCGTCGAGAACCCGGTCAGCGTGAACGTCACGATGTAGGTGCCGGGTTTCAGATCGACGATCCGGTATTGGCCGGTCCCGTCCGTGACCACGGTCCGGGACTTCTCGATGAGGGCAGGACTCGCCGCTTCGACAGTCACCCCTGGCAGGATGGCGCCGGACGAATCCCTGACGATGCCTGCGACGGCCGGCTGGGCAAACGCCGGCGTTGAAAGAAGAAATAAGACGGCAATGACAAAGGTTCCCGTTGCGACTGCACGCATCGATCGCCTCCGATCTTTCTTCACCGTGGGCAGAACGTGCGTAGCCTACGGCAAGCAGATGGAGCCGATCAAGCTAGGCACGCATATAGTTAAGTGGATGACGCGGTCAGTCGAAGAGTGCAACCGCAGGATGCTCCGCGCGAGGGACGCCATGGATCGAGCGTTCGCCGAGCCGCTCTGCATCCCGCACCTCGCGCAGCTCGCCGAGGTGTCGGAGGCACACTTCATCCGCACGTTTCGCGACACGTTCGGCGAGACGCCGCACCGCTATTTGCAGCGCCGTCGTGTCGAGCGCGCGATGTTTCTCCTTCGCTCGACCGACCGCAGCGTCACCGACGTCTGCTTCGACGTCGGCTTCGGCAGCCTCGGCACGTTCAGCCGCACGTTTCACGAAATCGTCGGGGAGTCGCCCACCAGCTTCCGACAGAAAGGACGCATGCCGCTGGTGCCGACGTGCTTCATGATGGCCTGGGCGCGGCCGAGCAGTTTTGGAGAAGCACGGCCGCGCGCGGTGACGATAGAGTGACTGCCATTGCGGAAGGAGTCGCTCTGATGCTGAACGGTATCAACATCTCGCACGTATTCGTCGCCGACCAGGACAAGGCGCTGGACTTCTACGTCGGCAAGCTCGGGCTCGAGATCAGCAGTGATCAGGATCTCGGATTCATGCGCTGGCTCACCGTCCGCGTGCCGGGTCAACCCGGCCGCGACATCCTGCTCGAAAAGCCCGGTCCGCCGGCGATGGACGAGACGACGGCGAAGCAGGTTCGCGAACTCGTCGCCAAAGGGGCCTCCGGATTCACCGTTGGCTTCACGACGAGCGACTGCAGGAAGACCTACGAGAACCTGCGCGCCAAGGGAGTCGAGTTCACGCAAGAACCGGTCGAGCAGCCCTACGGCATCGACGTCGGCTTGCGCGATCCGTTTGGCAATCACATCCGGATCGTGCAGCGGAAAGCCTGAATCCGTCGATGGCGATGTTGCTCGTTTCTTCCGCTGAGAAAGACTATTTCGCCGGCGCGACGTAGCCTCGGCGCGCGCGGACCCGCACGTCACGACCGGGAACTTGCACGGTCAGCACGTGCGGCTTGCCATCGCGGCGCGGCTCGAAGCCGAGCGTGTACTGGTTGGCCAGATCGGACACGATCGCCGCAAACGGCTCGCTCAGCTTGTCGCTGCGCTCGGCGAACAACGCCAGCCCACCGCTCGCGTCGGCCAACGGCTCGAGGTTCGTTTTGATCGCTGCGAGACGAGCGCCTCGCTCGAGCCCGACGGCGAAGAACGTGGTATCGCTGTCGCTGATCGCTCGGGCCGCGTCCTCCAACGTGGCCCGGCTGTTTTTGTCTTCGCCATCGGTGAACACCACCAACGCACGGCGTCCGGCCTGACGGGAGAGCAGATCGGCGAGCCGGACGATGACGTCGTAGACGGCAGTGCCGCCCCAGGCACTCAGCTTGTCGATCGCCTGCAGCCGCGCCGCGAGGTCGACCTCGCGCGAGGCCAGTGTGAAGACCCCGTCGTTGAACGCGACGATCGTCACCTTGCTCTCGGGCGCGAGCGCCTTGAGAAATTCGCGCGCGGCCGCCTGCACATCGGGCAGTGCATCCTTCATGCTGCCGCTCACGTCGATCGCGAGCACGAGCTCGAGCGACCCTCCGGTCGGATCGAACCCGAGAATGGGTCGCTCCTCCTTGTCGTCGAGCAGACGGAACGCCTCTTTCGTCAATCCCGTCACGAACCGGCCGCCGGCCGTGACCACGGCGTTGACCTGCACGATCTCCACCGAGGCCGTCTCGTTGAACGAGACTCCGCGCGTCCGCACATTCGCAATGACGCGACCTCCCGCCTTCAACCGTGCGACCGCCCGCAACGCGTGCTCCTCGACGGTGCGCCCGGCGTCCCACTCGCATTCCATGCGCGTGGCCGGCGCGACGCAGACTTGCTTGCCATCGGCGAAGAAGGTGACATCCTCGATCGCGGACGCTCCGCCTGCTCCCACGAACGCGACCTTCAACAACACGACTCCACTGACGTACGAGGCCGCCGGCGGCGAGACGAACCGCAGCGTCGCTTCGGTTTGAGCACGCGACGACACCGCCGGAACAATCGACAACAGCAGCGCGACGACGACAGCCCGGCTGCTCATTGCGCCGCCGAAGAGGACCCGATGCGAACCGGTCCGGAGGCCACGAGGGCGGAGACGTAGTCCTCGAGGCGCTCGCGCGTGAGCGTCCAGGCGTGCGAGGAGATGGCTTCCCAATCGTCGAAGTACATCGCTGGCACCGTGTCGAGGTAGTCCCGCATCGCCATGCTCATGACGCCGGCAAACAGGGGCGCGGGCACTTTGGCGTCCGACAGCAACCCGGCCACCCGCAGGTTGAGGTCTACCATACCTGAACCGAATTGCTTCGTCGGCTCGCGGCCGACGAACGAGTCCCACGATCCGGCGCGTGGAAGCCGCAGGCAGTGACACCCGTCAATCGGCTCGAACGACATCCCCCAGGCGTCGAGCGTCGTGTGATCGAGCGCACCCTCGTCGGTCCCGATCCAGAACACCTCGCTCACCGAAAACAGACGTTCCACCTGATCGGGCATGTGTTCGGCAGCCCACGGGAGTAGTTGTCTGCGGAGGCTGCTCATCCCGGCCCGGGCGGCCAGCGCATCCCATGCTGCCGGGTTCCGGGCAGCGGCGCGCACGCGCTCGCGGCCTCTCGTCAACGCTGCTCCAATCGCACCGAGGTTCGAACTGGTCAAGCGCCGCGGATTGAGCAGTGCGACCGTCGTGATCAGGGTATCGCCGTCGTTGGGATTCAGTTTCGGTGGCGCCGGCAGCGTGTCGCTGGCGATGCGTCGCAACTTCTTCGGCGCGAAGGTCAGATCGATGCCGAACAGCGAGCCGGTGACCGCAGCGCCGGCCACGGCTGTCGAACCCGGAGCGGCGCGGAGCCACGCGCGGCGTACGTCCGTGTTCGGCGCGGCACGCTCCGAGACGCCGAACGTGTGCCGGTGCGAGACGTCAGTGGTCGCTGCGGTGAAGGTAGCGGCACCGCCGCTCACGGGCGCGTACGCCAGCGCAACCAGCGTTTCGCCCAGCAGGTAATCCAGCAGATCGATCATCGGCGCGACCTCTCGCGCCGCTTTGCTCGCGTCCTGCGGTTTCGTGATTCGACCGAGTTCGCGCACGACGCGATCGACGATCTTCTTGCCGTCAGGAACATCGTGCGGCGCCTCAGGCCAGGCGCGCGGTGGCGTCAGGGTGCGCGCCGCCGCGTTCAATTCGTTCGTCAGCGTCTTGATCTGATCGACCGTGGGCGATGCGCCAGCGATGGTGAGTGCCGGTGCGTACGCGGCGAGCAGCGCATCGAGCGTGTTGCCGCCCTGCTTCTTGCGGACAGCTGACAGATCCCGCGTCGCGGCGGCATCGTCCAACGTGTAGGTGTCGCCTTCCCACACGAACGATTCGACGCTCCCGTTGCGTTCCGCGAGGGCAGCAGCCAGATGGTCTTCGGCGGACCCGCTGCGACCAGACGTGGAAAGCAGCGGGAGGACGACGTCGTTCAGCCACTTCGCGACCCCGCCATGGTAGCGGTGGTCGGTCAGCTCGACGTCGATGAGCGAGCTCGTTACGCGTTCGAGCTGATCCCGTCCGACCGCCCCTGTGATCGCGAGACGCTCGACGATGCTGAGGGCGCCTTGGAATTGCGCCAGCAGCGGAACCGACTCGGATGGATTCACGATCTCTTCGAGACTCCGAGCCCGCCGCGCGGCCGCGGCATACATCTTCACCTGCTGGACGCCAATACGCTCGAGTGTGAGCATCGCCGCAGAGAAGCGTGTGAAGCCGCGCAATGCCACGAGCACGTCCTGCAGCTCGGACGGCGGCACCTCACCAAAGAGACGCTGCCCAAACGCGAGCCGATGGATGAACTGCTGTCGCATCTTGCTCGACACCAGCCGCTCGGCCAGCCAGGCGGCATCGATCGTGCCGTCCTCGTCCGGCCGCTCGACGTCGCGATCGTTGACGCCGGGAATGGCCTCGCTGTCGATGACGCGGCTCCACAACTTCTTCAATGCGGGAGCAGCAGGCGCTCCCTCCGCCGTCACTGCCACGATGCCGAGCAACGTGGCCGCGTCGTATGACGGACGCACGAATGGCACATCGGTGAACGTCAGTCGCTCTTCGACCGCGACGAAGGTCTGGTACAGGGCCCGAAAGCGATCGGCGCGGACCCCGCGATCCTTGATCGACAACCCGAGCGCAAAACGACGATGAGGCTCGTCGAGACGAGTCACGCTGTCGAAGAAATATGCCAACCGCCCCGAATCGCGGCTGAACAGCACACGGGCGAACCGGTCGGGCCGGGTGACCTGCTCATCGACCAGTCCCTGCCACAATTCGATGCCGTCGGGGCCATCCGGCAGAAGGACGTGTCCATCCGCTCCGATTTGAAACGATCTGCCGAACGCGGCCACCGGACCAGCGCCGTCGCGATAGAAGTGTCGGAGCAGGTCCGGGTTGCGGGCGAGGTACTCGAGCGTCGCCGGCGTCATCGACTGCAGCCCGTAGTAGAGCAACGAGGCGCGGCGGTCGCGGATGATCGTCGCGAAGAGCGTCTGTTCCGGAACGGTGCGCTCGA
>Ga0207428_10002543_pt1 | contig 18215 bp, 20 predicted proteins | sample RhiMethybrSRZTD1_FD_187600 | JGI IMG/M metagenome (GOLD analysis project Ga0207428, IMG submission 187600) | Populus rhizosphere microbial communities from Tennessee, USA - Rhizosphere MetaG P. TD hybrid SRZTD1 (SPAdes) (version 3) | ecosystem: Host-associated > Plants > Roots > Rhizosphere >...
CTGCTCATCGACGAGCGGCCGGAGGAAGTCACCGACATGCAGCGCTCGGTGAAGGGCGAGGTCATCTCGTCCACCTTCGACGAGCCGCCCCAGCGGCACGTGCAGGTGGCGGACATGGTGCTGGAGAAGGCCAAGCGCCTGGTCGAGCACAAGCGCGACGTGGTGATCCTGCTCGACTCGATCACCCGGTTCGCCCGCGCCCACAACGCCGTGATCCCGTCCTCCGGGAAGGTGCTGTCCGGCGGTCTGGACGCCAACGCCCTCCAGCGTCCCCGGCGCTTCTTCGCGGCCGCCCGCAATGTCGAGGAGGGGGGGTCGCTCACCATCATGGCGACCGCGCTGGTGGACACCGGCTCGCGAATGGACGACGTGATCTTCGAGGAGTTCAAAGGCACCGGCAACATGGAGGTGCACCTCGACCGGCGCCTCATGGACAAGCGAATCTTCCCCACGATCAACATCGAGCAGAGCGGCACCCGGAAGGAAGAGCTCCTCCTCGAGAAGGACGAGCTCCAGAAGGTCTGGCTGCTCCGGAAGGCGCTCAGCCAGCTGAATCCCGTCGAGGCCATGGAGCTCCTGCTCGACAAGCTCAAAATGACCAAGACGAACAAGGACTTCCTCTCGCAGATGAACCAGCTGGCCTAGCGGCCGGCCTCGGCCGGACAAGCCAGCCTCGCTCCGCTGGGGCCCACGTTCAGCTCCGCTCGGGCCCCCTTTCGTATTGCTCGCCTCGCCTTCGGCTGCGGTTCGCCACTCAACTGCTGGCAAGTATTGGAATTGTTGCCTTTTCTTGACGTGCCTGGTATCCTTTGTACTTCATTCAGGAGGTGCGCCGTGAAGGCTGGCATTCATCCCGAGTACATCGACACCACCATCACCTGCAACTGCGGGGAAGTCATCCACACCCGCTCCACCGTCCCCGGGATCCGTGTGGAGGTGTGCTCCAAGTGCCATCCGTTCTACACGGGCAAGCAGAAGTTCGTGGACACGGCGGGTCGCGTCGAGCGCTTCCAGCGCAAGTACAACAGAAAGCCGATCGGGGAGGCGTAGCGCGGCCGGCCGGCGCCTCGAGCCGCGGCCAGGGTCACTCGCCCGCAGCAATCCGTCGTCCTTCCTGTTCCCACACGCGGCACCGGCGCAGCCTGTCCAGCCGTCTCTGAGGGGCGCCCATGTTTGACAAGCTTCGCCAGCTGGAGGAGCGGTACGCCGACCTGTCGCGGCGGCTGTCCGATCCCCAGGTGATCGGCCAGGCGGCGGAGTATGCCAAGACGGCGAAGGCCGCCGCCGAGCTGTCCGAGGTCGTCGAGAAGTTCGGCGAGTACAAGGACGTGCTCCAGAGGGTTTCCGAGGCCAAGCACATCCTCGCCGAGGACGATGACCGCGAGATGCGGGAGATGGCCCAGGCGGAGGTGGACGCCCTGACCGCCCGCCAGGCCCGGCTCGAGGACGAGCTGCGCACCCTGCTGCTCCCGCGCGATCCCAACGACGACCGCAACGTCTTCGTGGAGATCCGGGCCGGTGCGGGCGGCGAGGAAGCCGCGCTGTTCGCCGCCGATCTCACGCGCATGTACACGAAGTACGCGGAGCGGCAGAAGTGGAAGGTCGAGGTGATGGACGCCAACGTCACCGGTGTGGGCGGCTACAAGGAGATCATCCTCTTCATCCAGGGCAAGGGCGCGTGGAGCCGCCTCAAGTTCGAGCGCGGGGTGCACCGCGTGCAGCGCGTGCCCGCCACCGAGTCGAGTGGACGCACGCACACCTCAACGGTGACGGTGGCGGTGCTCCCGGAGGCGGAGGACGTGGACGTGAAGGTGGACGACAAGGACATCCGCGTGGACGTCTACCGCTCGTCCGGCCCCGGTGGCCAGGGCGTCAACACCACCGATTCCGCCGTGCGCATCACCCATATCCCCACTGGGCTCGTGGTGACCTGCCAGGACGAGCGCTCGCAGATCAAGAACCGCGCGAAGGCCATGCGCGTGCTCAAGGCCCGCCTGCTCGAGCGCGCCCAGGAAGAGCAGGCCGCCGCCATCGCCGCCGACCGCCGCAGCCAGGTGGGCACGGGCGAGCGGAGCGAGCGCATCCGCACCTACAATTTCGCCCAGACCCGGGTCTCCGACCACCGCATCGGCCTCACCCTCCACAAGCTGCCCGTCGTGCTCGAGGGCGATCTGGACGAGGTCATCGACGCGCTCACCGCCTGGGACCAGGGGCAGAAGCTCGCGGAGTCGACGACGTGAGCACGGCGGCCGCGGCCTCCACGATCCGTGCCCTCCTCGCCGAGGCCATCGCGCGTCTCGAGGCCACCGGCCTGCCCACCGCGCGTCAGGATGCGGAGTGGCTGCTCGCTTCGCGGCTAGGCGTGGAGCGCTTCGCGCTCTACCTCGACCCTGCGCGCAGCCTCGAGTCGGAGACGGTGCGCGCCTTCGAGGCTCTGGTGGCGCGCCGGGCCGCGCACGAGCCCCTGCAGCACCTCCTGGGCTTCGAGGACTTCCGCGGGCTGCGCCTGCGCGTGACGCCCGATGCGCTGATTCCGCGCCCGGAGACCGAGGGCCTCGTCGAGTGGGCACTGGAGCTCCTCGCCCTCAGCGGGGGCCCAGACACGGCCCCCGCTCTTCCCCAGTCCACGGGCATTTCGGTGGCCGATATCGGGACCGGCTCGGGCGCCATTGCGTGCGCGCTCGCCGCCGCACGGCCCGATATCCAGGTGTTCGCGGTGGAGGCGTCATCCGCCGCGCTCGTGGCCGCCGCGAAGAACGTGTACGCCCTCGGGCTCGCGGGGCGGGTGCGGCTCATGCGCGGCGACCTCCTGGGCCCCCTGGCCGCGCAGGCGGGGCGCCTCGCCATGGTCGTCGCGAACCTTCCCTATCTGCCCAGCGCGGTGCTTCCCACGCTGCCGCGCGAGGTGCGCGACTTCGAGCCGCGCGCCGCGCTGGACGGCGGGCCCGACGGGCTCGCGCTCCTGCGGCGGCTCGTGGCGGCCGCGCCCGGCGCGCTCCGGCCGGGAGGCCGGCTCGTGCTGGAGATCGGCGAGGAGCAGGCGGGCGCGCTCGCCTCCCTGATGGCCGCCGAAGGCTTCACCGACATCGCCTCGCGCGCTGATCTACGTGGGATCGAGCGCTATATCGCGGGAGCGTGGGCATGACCCATGCCCTCACGTTCGCCCTGCCCAAGGGCCGTCTCCTGGAGCCGGCGCAGGCGCTCCTCGCCGGGCTCGGCATCCGCGGGCTCGACGAGGCGTCGCGGCGCCTGCTCATCGCCGACGAGGACCGGGGGCTGCGCTTCGTCTTCCTCAAGCCCGCGGACATCCCGACCTACGTGGAGTACGGCGCGGCCGACCTCGGCATCGTCGGTAAGGACATCCTCGCCGAGCAGGAGCCCGACGTGTACGAGCCGGTGGACCTCGGCTTCGGCGGCTGCCGCCTCGTGGTGGCGGAGCCGCGCGCGCTGTGGGAGCGTGACGACCCCGCGAAGTGGTCGTGGGTCCGCGTGGCCACCAAGTATCCGTCGCTGACCGAGCGCTACTTCTCGGAGCGCGGCATCCAGGTGGAGATGATCCGGCTCGATGGCTCCATCGAGCTCGCGCCGCTGGTGGGGCTCGCCGACCGCATCGTGGACCTCGTGCAGTCGGGCGAGACCCTTCGCGCCAACGGCCTCGTGGAGGTCGCGGAGATCATGACGTCCACCGCCCGGCTCATCGTGAACCGCGCCTCGCTCAAGACCGCCCACGCGCGGGTCAACGCCCTCATCGACGCGATGCGTGCGGTGGTGGCGGCCGCGCGTCCGGGCGCGACTCCGGAGCGCGGGGCGTGACCCTCCGCCGGCTCGACGCGCGCGCCCTCGGCGCGGAAGGCGTGGCGCGTGCGCTCGATCGCGCGCCCGAGCGCGTGGCCCCCGAGATCCACCAGTCGGTGGGCGAGATCCTCGCCGCGGTGCGGGAGCGGGGGGACGCCGCGCTGATCGAGCTCACCGCGCGCTTCGACCGCGTGGCCCTCACCCCGGCCCGGCTCGCGGTGACCTCGGCGGAATATGACGAGGCGGAGCGGCGGGTTGGGGAGCCGACCCTCGCCGCGCTTCGCTATGCGGCGGCGCGCATCGAGGCCTTTCACCGCGCGGCCATGCCGAAGGGCTGGAGCATGACCGACGCCTGTGGCTCGCGCCTCGGACAAGAAGTGCGCCCGCTCGAGCGCGTGGGGGTTTACGTGCCGGGCGGCCGCGCGGCGTATCCGTCCACCGTGCTCATGACGGCGGTGCCGGCGCGCGTGGCGGGCGTGCGCGAGATCGTGCTGGTCTCGCCGCCCGCGGCGGACGGCACGCTCAACCCCGCCGTGCTCGCCGCTGCTCGAATCGCCGGGGTGACCGAGGCCTATCGGGTTGGCGGCGCCCAGGCGGTCGCGGCGCTCGCCTACGGCACCCAGACGATCCGGCGCGTGGACAAGATCGTGGGGCCGGGCAACATCTACGTGGCCCTGGCCAAGAGCCGGGTCTTCGGCGACGTCGGCATCGACATGCTCGCCGGACCCAGCGAAGTGGTGGTGATCGCGGACGGCGAGGCGGATGCCACGTACGTCGCCGCCGACCTCCTCGCCCAGGCCGAGCACGACCCCATGGCGCGCTCGGTGCTCCTCTCGCCCTCGTCCGCGCTGCTCGATGCGGTGGAGCAGGAGACGGCGCGCCAGCTCACCGCCTTGCCACGGCGGGAGATCGCGGCGAGCGCTCTCCGCGACAACGGCGCCCTGGTTCTCACCGGGAGTCTTGCCGAGGCGGTGGACGTGGCGAATCAGCTCGCCCCCGAGCACCTCGAGCTTTCCGTCGCCGAGCCCGACGCGCTGCTCGCGCGCGTGCGCTGCGCGGGCGCGGTGTTCCTGGGCCGGCACACCCCCGAAGTGGTGGGCGACTACGTCGCGGGTCCGAATCACGTGCTGCCGACGGGCGGCACCGCGCGCTTCGCCTCCGCCTTGTCCACCGAGGACTTCGTGAGGCGGCTCAGCGTGATCCAGTACTCCACCCGGGGTCTTGCCGAGGCATGGCCCCATCTCGCGGAGCTGGCCCGCGTCGAGGGGCTGCAGGCCCATCGTGAGGCCGCGCGCGTCCGCATCGCGTCGAATGGAGGAGAATCGGCATGACCGATAAGGCCCGCGGCACCGAGCCCGCGCTCCCGCGGCAGGCCCGCGTCGAGCGCAAGACCAAGGAAACGCAGATCGTCCTCCAGCTCAACCTGGACGGGACGGGAGCCGCCAAGGTCGAGACGACCATCCCGTTCTTCAACCACATGCTGGAGGCCTGGTCCAAGCACGGGCTGATGGACCTCGCGGTGGATGCCCGCGGCGATACCGACGTGGATCTGCACCACACCGTCGAGGACGTGGGGATCTGCCTGGGCAAGGCGCTCAAGGAGGCGCTCGGCGACAAGCGCGGGATCGTGCGCTACGGCGCCTCGTATCTCCCCATGGACGAGGCGCTGCTCCACGCCTCCGTGGACATCTCGGGACGCCCCTATCTGGTGTTCAACGTCCCGCTGCAGCGCACCCGGATCTCGAACTTCGACCTCGACCTCCTGAAGGACTTCTTCCGCGCCGTTGCCTTCAATGCCGAGATCACCCTTCACGTCACCATGCACTACGGCGAGAATCTCCACCACATCGCGGAGGCCACGTTCAAGGCGGTGGGACGCGCGCTCGCCGAGGCGACCCGCCTGAACCCGCGCATCCGCGACGTGCTCTCGACCAAGGGCAGCCTCTAGGCGCGTCCATGATCGCGGTGGTGGACTACGGGCGGAGCAATCTCGGGAGCGTGGAGAAGGCCTTCGCGCGCCTCGGGATGCCCGCGTGTATCACCGAGGATCCCTCGGCGATCGCCGACGCGGAGGCGGTCGTGCTGCCGGGCGATGGCGCCTTCGACGACGTGATGCGGAGCCTCGCGCACCGCGGCCTCGTCGATCCGCTCCGCACCGTGCTCGAGGAGGGACGCCCGTTCCTCGGGATCTGCATCGGCTATCAGCTCCTCTTCACCGAGAGCGAGGAGTTCGACCAGGTGAAGGGGCTCGACGTGATCCCCGGCATCGTGCGGCGCTTCCCCGCGGGTCAGAAGGTGCCCCACATGGGCTGGAACGAGGTCGCCCACGGCGGCGACCTGGCCCTCTTCGAGGGGATCCCGAGCGGCGCGCACTTCTATTTCGTGCACTCCTACTATCCCGACTCGGACGACACGTCGCTCCGGCGGGCGGTGTGTGACTACGGGGTGCGCTTCCCCGCTGCGGTCGAGCGCGATGCGCTGTTCGCGACCCAGTTCCACCCCGAGAAGAGCCAGACGTGGGGGCTGCGGCTGCTCCAGAACTTCGCCGCGATCGTGCGGAGCCGGCGGCGCTGACATGGCCTTCACCCTGATTCCCGCCATCGATCTCAAGGCCGGGCGCTGCGTGCGGCTCCGGCAAGGCCGGGCCGAGGACGAGACGGTGTTCTCCGACGATCCCGTCGCCACCGCGCGCAGCTGGCAGGCCCAGGGGGCTCCTCGGCTGCACGTCGTGGATCTCGACGGCGCCTTCGCGGGGCGGCCTGCGCAGACCGACCTGATCCGCGCGGTCATCGCGGCGCTCACCATTCCCGTGCAGGTCGGTGGGGGACTACGCGACCTCGACGCGGTGGAGCGCGTGCTCGAGGCGGGCGCCCAGTGGGCCGTGGTGGGCACGCGCGCCGCGCTGGATCCCGCCTTCCTCGGCCAGGTGTGCGGGGCCTTCGTGGGCCAGATCATCGTGGCGGTGGACGCCTCCGACGGTAAGGTTGCGGTGGACGGCTGGACGCGCGTGCTGGAGCTCGACGCCACCGCGCTCGCCCGCGATGCCGCCGCCGCCGGCGCGGCCGCGGTGCTCTACACCGACATCGCGCGCGACGGGACCCAGACCGGTCCCAACGTGTGGAGCACGGAGGCGGTGGCGCGCGCAGCCGCCATTCCCGTGCTCGCCTCCGGCGGCGTCGGCTCGATGGACGATCTCCGCCAGCTCGCGGGGATTCTCGGCGTCGAGGGCGCCATCGTCGGCCGCGCGCTCTACACCGGAGCGGTGGACCTGCGGCGCGCGCTCGCCGAGGTGGGCTGAGGCCATGCTGAAGAAGCGCGTGATTCCCTGCCTCGACGTACACGACGGACGTGTGGTCAAGGGCGTGCGCTTCGTGAATCTCCGCGATGCCGGCGATCCCGTCGAGGCCGCCCAGGCCTACGACGCGCAGGGCGCCGACGAGCTCGTATTCCTCGACATCTCGGCCAGCCACGAGGGACGAACCACCATGCTGGACGTCGTGCGCCGCACCGCGGAGGGCATCTACATGCCGCTCACCGTGGGCGGCGGCGTCCGGTCGCTCGACGACATCCGGATCCTGCTGCGCGCCGGCGCGGAGAAGGTCTCGCTGAACACCGCCGCCCTCGCGCGCCCGGAGCTGGTGACGGAGGCGGCGCGCGCCTTTGGCAGCCAGTGCATCGTGGTGGCCATCGACGCCAAGCGTGAGGCGGGCCCGGGGCCCGCGCGCTGGGGCGTCTACACCCACGGCGGCCGCCGCCCCGCCGGCCGCGACGCGATCGAGTGGGCGCGGGACGTCGAGCGGCGGGGGGCGGGCGAGATCCTCCTCACCAGCATGGACCGCGACGGCACCGGCGACGGCTACGACCTCGAGCTGACGCGCGCGGTGTCGGAGGCAGTGTCGCTGCCGGTGATCGCGTCGGGCGGCGCGGGCGCGCTCGAGCACCTGCACGCTGCGCTGACCGGGGGCAAGGCCGATGCGGTCCTCGTCGCGAGCGTGTTCCACTTCGGCCAGCATCGGGTGGGTGAGGCCAAGGCGTTCTTGCACGCGCGGGGCGTGCCCGTGCGGGTGGAAGCATGAGCGTCCGCGACGACCTCAAATGGGACGCGGCGGGGCTGATCCCCACCGTGGTGCAGGAGACGGAGACGGGTGAGGTGCTGATGGTGGCCTGGATGGACCGCAGGGCGCTCGACGCCACCCTTCGCACCGGCGCCGGCCACTACTGGTCGCGCTCGCGCCAAGCCCTGTGGCGGAAGGGCGAGACCTCCGGGCACGTGCAGCACGTGGACGGACTCTACGCCGATTGCGACCGGGACACGCTCTTGCTCCAGGTGCATCAGGAAGGCGTGGCCTGCCACACGGGGGCGCGCACCTGCTTCTACACGCGGGTCAGTGAGGCGAGCGCCGAGCGGCCACGGGCGGGTGCGGCCGGCCCCGGATTTCTCGAGGTGCTCGAGCGCACGATCGAGTCGCGCAAGGTCGATCGCCCGGGGGGCTCCTACGTGGCCCGGCTGTTCGAGAAGGGGGACGCCTACATCTGCCGGAAGCTCGGCGAGGAGGCCATCGAGGTCGTCACCGCGGCGCTGGGCGGCGAAGGCGACGATCGGGTGGTCGCCGAGGTGGCCGACCTCTGGTTCCACTCGCTGGTGCTGCTCTCGAGCCGGGGCATCCCGCTCCGCCGTCTGTTGGCGGAGCTGGCGCAGCGACACGCCGGCGCGCCCGAAAAGCAGTCGGGCGGTGGCGCGTGAGCCCGGCCGCCCGCGCGGGGATGTCATTGCTCGCCTTGCTCGCCGCCGGCTGCGCGTCGAGCGGGATTCAAGGCGGAGTCTTCCATTCGGAGAAGGGGTATCAGGTGAGCCTGCCCGGCGCGGGCTGGCAGGTGGCGCGCGACTCCGGCGCCGACCTCGAGCTGCGGCGGGAGCATCCGCCCGGCGGCATGCTCGCGGACGCGACCTGCGGGGAGCGGGTGAGCGGGCGCGCGCCAGAGCGCCTGGTGCGCTACCTTACGTTCGGGCTCCGGCACCGCGAGGACGTGCGCACCGAGCCGGTGACGGTCGGCGGTCACACCGGCGCGCGCTCCGTGCTGCGCGGCACCCTCGACGGCGCCGAGGTGGCGGTGGACGCGGTCTCGGTCAAGGGCGAGGGCTGCGTCTACGATTTGCTGTACGTGGCGCCGGTGGAGGCCTTCGAGGCCGGGCGCGGGGACTTCCAGGCCTTCGTGGAGAGCCTCAGCTTCTCCTCGCGAGCGACGCGATGACCCACGCGACGAACGCCGTCGGGCGCTACATCCGGGAGTCCGTCGCCTGGTACGGCGGCCTCGGGCTCCTCACCGCGCAGGTGGTGCGCAACATCGCGCTGCCGCCCCACTACTTCGCGCTGGTGGCGCGTGAGATCGACATCATCGGGGTGCGCTCGACGGCGGTCGCGCTCACTGCCGCGCTGTTCACCGGCATGGTGCTCGCCCTGCAGACCGCGGTCAACATGGCGCGGTTCGGGGCGGAGAACTACGTGGGGCCGGTGGTGGCGCTGTCCATCCTGCGCGAGCTGGGGCCCGTGCTCACCGCGATTCTCGTGGGCGGCAAGGTGGCCTCCGGAATCACCGCCGAGCTGGGGTCGATGAAGGTGACCGAGCAGATCGACGCCCTCCGGGCGCTCGGCGTGAACTACGTGAAGCGGCTCATCGTGCCGCGCCTCCTCGCCGCCCTTCTCGTGTTTCCCCTCGTCACCATCCTCGCCGACTTCGTGGGCCTGCTGGGCGGCATGATCGTCTCGGTATTCGACCGGGACGTGGATCCCTACCTCTACTGGAACACCATCGCCTACTGGGTGGTGATCCGTGACTTCCTCACCGGTCTCCTCAAGAGCATCGTGTTCGGCTTCCTCGTCACGCTGATCGGCTGCTACAACGGCCTCGCCACCGAGGGCGGGACGGAAGGGCTCGGGCGCGCCACCACCGACACCGTGGTCGAGGTCGCGATGGCGGTGATCATCTCCGACTTCTTCCTCACCAAGCTCCTCATCATCCTCTTCTGGTGATGCGCTGATGGCGGCGGACACGGGGCGAGCGGTGGTGGACTTGCGGGACGTCTGGAAGGCGTTCGATGACAAGCCGGTGCTCCAGGGCCTGAGCCTGACCCTCGAGAAGGGTACGACGCTCGCGGTGATGGGAGGCAGCGGCTCGGGCAAGACCGTGCTGCTGCGCACGATCGACGGGCTCATCGCGCCCGATGACGGCGAGGTGTGGCTCCTCGGGACGCGGATCGACGGCCTGCGCGAGGAGCAGCTCCTCCCGGTCCGGCGGCGGGCCGGCTACGTGTTCCAGGGCGCCGCCCTCTTCGACTCGCTGTCGGTGTTCGAGAACGTGGCGTTCCCCCTCCGCGAGCACACCCGACTCGGCGAGGGCGAGATCACCGACCGGGTGCACCGCTCTCTCGCCCTCGTGGGCCTGCCCGACACCGACGACTTGCTCCCGGGCGCCCTGTCGGGCGGGATGCGCAAGCGGGTGGGGATCGCGCGCACGCTGATCGTGGAGCCCGAGGTGGTGTTCTTCGACGAGCCCACCGCCGGCCTCGATCCCACCAACTCCAAGCTCGTGGCCGAGCTGATCAACGAGCTGAAAAAGGGCGTCTGCGACACCTCCATCGTGGTCACCCACGATCTCGAGCTTGCCGACGCGGTGGCCGACCGCATGGCCATCCTCTACCAGGGTCGCTTCGCCGAGGTGGGCACGCCGGCCGAGATCCACCGGTCGAGCAACCGGATCGTCCGCGACTTCCTCGCGGGCGAGCTGCGCGAGGGCTAGATGCCGGATCGGCGCACGTTCGGTCTCCAGGTTCGCATCGGCGTCTTCGTGGTGATCGCCCTGGTGGTGTTTCTCGGCGTCATCTACCTCCTGGGCGCCCGGGCCCGCTACTTCGAGCGCAAGTACGACCTCTACGCCGATTTCACCGAGGTGGGCGGCCTCATCGAGGGTGCGACGGTCCGACTGGCGGGGGTCCAGATCGGCCGCGTGACCAACGTGGTCCTCTCGCCCGAGGTGGCCGGCAAGGTCCGCGTCACCGTGACGGTGTCGCGCCACTTCCGGGAGCGCATCCGCGGCGACTCCGAGGCCCAGATCGTCACCCAGGGCCTGCTGGGCGACAAGCTCATCGAGATCACCCAGGGCACGCCGGCCACCGCCGCCCTCAAGGAGGGCGATGTGCTGCGTACGCGGGACCCGGTGGAGATGGGCCGGATGTTTTCGGCGGGAGCGGGCCTGGTCACCACGATCAGCCGTCTCGCCGATCAGCTCCAGGGCTCGATCCAGAAGCTCGACCAGAGCGGGGCCATCGAGGATCTCGGGGCCACCATGAAGACCGCGCGCCGGCTAGTGGAGGAGGTCGAGAAGGGCAAAGGGTGGCTCCACGTCCTCATCTACGAGGAGCCCGAGGCCATCAAGCGGCTGAATGCCCTGCTCGCCGACGCGCAGGCGACCCTGACCAAGGCGCAGACCGGGGACGGCGCCATCGCCGTCCTGCTCGCGCCGGAGAGCGGCCGCGCCGTGCGCTCGTTCCTCCACGCCATGGATACGTTCGGCAAGGCCGTGGACAAGGCCAAGGGCCCGGGCGACGACGTGGGTCCCTTGCTCACCCTGCTGCTCGACCCTCAGTACAAGCCGATGGCCCAGGACATCCAGGGCCTGGCCAAGAACCTGCGTGAGATTTCGGAGCGGCTGGTGGCGGGCCAGGGTTTCCTCGGCGGGCTCCTGAGCGAAAAGCAGGATGGGCCGATGGGCGAGGCGGCCTCGGACTTCCGCGTGGCCATGGCCAATCTTCGGGTCGTCACCGACCGTCTCAAGAGCGGGGAAGGCACGCTCGGCGCCCTGCTGGAAGATCCCACGGTGTACGAGAATCTCGCCGCCTTCCTGGAGGGCGCCCAGCGGAGCTTCCTGCTGCGGTCACTCATCCGCGGCTCCATCGGGGCGGGCGCCGGGAGCGGCGCGGGCGCCAAGGAGAAGAAGTGATGGCACGCGAGCGCGTGGTCTATCGCTGCCAGGCCTGCGGCTTCGCCTCGTCCAAGCCCGGCACCTGCCCGGACTGCGCGCGGCAGGGGGACTACGTCGCCCTCGTGGAGGAGCGCCCGCAGGCGTCGAAGTCGGCGCGACCCGCTCTCGCGTCCGGGGCCCGACCGCAGCGGCTGGCCGAGATCCGGATCGAGTCGGGCGAGCGGGTGGCGACGGGCATCGGCGAGCTGGATCGAGTGCTGGGAGGCGGCATGGTCAAGGGCTCGCTGGTCCTGGTGGGCGGCGAGCCGGGCGCCGGTAAGTCCACCTTGCTCATCCAGGCGAGCCGGGCGCTGGCGGAGCGGTCGAGACCGATCCTCTACGTGTCCGGTGAGGAATCGGCGGCGCAGGTGAAGCTGCGGGCCGACCGCCTGGGGATCGCCACCGATGCCCTTTACTTCCTGGCCGAGACGGACCTCACCATCATCGAGAGTCACGTCGCGCAGTTGGCGCCCAAGATCCTCGTGGTGGATTCGATCCAGACCATGTTCCTCCCCGAGGTGGAGTCGGCCCCGGGCAGCGTCAGCCAGGTGCGCGAGTGCGGAGCGCGCCTGATGGTGCAGGCGAAGGCGCGGGGCATGGCGACCTTCCTGGTGGGCCACGTCACCAAGGAAGGCACGCTGGCCGGGCCGCGCGTGCTCGAGCACCTGGTGGACACCGTGCTCTACTTCGAAGGCGAGCGGCATCACGCCTATCGCGTCCTGCGCGCGGTGAAGAATCGCTTCGGCTCCACCAACGAGATCGGCGTGTTCGAGATGGCCGAGGGCGGGCTCGTGGAGGTTCGCAACCCCTCCGGCTTCTTTTTGTCCGAGCGGCCGCGGGGAGCGTCCGGGTCGGTGATCGTGTCGAGCCTCGAGGGGACCCGGCCCCTCCTGCTCGAGCTGCAGGCGCTGGTCGCCCCGGCGAACTTCGGAGCGCCCCGCCGGACCGTCATCGGCGCGGACTACAATCGGGTCTGCCTGTTGCTCGCCGTACTGGAGAAGCGCGTGGGACTGCCGCTCATGACCCAGGACGCCTTCGTCAACGTTGCGGGCGGGGGGAAGGTCGCCGAGCCCGCCGCGGATCTCGGCGTGGTGATCGCGGCGGCGTCGAGCTATCTCGACCGACCGGTGCGAGGCGACGTGGTGGTGATCGGTGAAGTCGGCCTCACCGGCGAGGTGCGCGCGGTGAGCGGGCTGCCCGCCCGGCTCAAGGAGGCGGCGGCGCTCGGCTTCGCCTCCGCGGTGGTGCCGCAGAACAATCTCGCGGCGAAGGAGCCGCTCGCGCTGGAGGTCCAGGGAGTCGGTTCGGTCGAGGAGGCCGTCAAGGCCTTGCTCGGGGGATAGACACGACCATGAGTCTCATCATCGCGCGACTGTGTGTGCTGGCGGTGGCCACCGGCGCCGGCGTGGCGCTGGCGCCCGCCCTCGGAATCAAGTGGGCGAGCCACTGGCTGGGCCTCGCGGGCTTCCTCTGCGGGGTGCTCGCGGTGGTCCTCGAGTGGCAGGGGCGCCGCGTGCCGGTGGACCGGCTGTTCTGGGGCGCCGCCGGCGGCATTGCGGGCGTCGCCCTGGGGCTCGGCGTGGGCAGCGCGCTCGGCGCCGTGGTCCCCGAGGCGGGGGCCCTCGGGCGCGGGCTCTTCGGCCTGCTCCTCGGCTATCTCGGCTGCGCGGTGACGCTCGCCAAGGGCGAGGAGCTCGAGGGCATGTCGGCCAAGCTGTTCCCGAAGACCGTCGTGCTCAAGCAGGCCTACAAGGTGCTCGACACCTCGGTGATCATCGACGGGCGGGTCGCAGACGTGTGCGAGACGGGATTCCTCGAGGGGACGATCGTGGTCCCCCAGTTCGTGCTGCGCGAGCTGCAGCAGATCGCCGACTCCTCGGATGCCCTCAAGCGGAACCGCGGTAAGCGCGGGTTCGACGTCCTGCAGCGCCTCCAGCGGGTGTCCAAGATCACCGTGCGCATCATGGACGAGGACTTTCCGGCCATCCGCGAAGTCGATCGCAAGCTGATCGAGCTGGCCAAGAGCCTGAGCGGCAAGGTCGTGACCAACGACTACAACTTGAACAAGATTGCCGAGCTTTCGGGCGTGCCGGTGCTGAACATCAACGAGCTGGCCAATTCCCTGAAGCCGGTGGTGCTGCCCGGCGAGCTGATGCACCTGTTGATCGTGAAGGAAGGCAAGGAAGCGGGCCAGGGCGTCGCGTATCTCGACGACGGGACCATGGTGGTGGTGGACCACGGCCGAAAGCTCATCGGGCAGATGGTGGATGTCACGGTCACGAGCGTGCTCCAGACCACCGCCGGCCGCATGATCTTCGCCCGGCTCGCCCCCATGGAAGAGTCTGTCCGCTGAGACATAGGCGAGGATGCGACCCGTTCACGCAGTCGCGATCATTCCCGCGGGCGGCGCCGGGCGTCGGATGCGCGCCCGCCAGCCCAAGCAATATCTCCGGCTCGGCGGGGCGCCGCTCCTCGTCCACACCGCCAGGGCGCTCGGGAGGGCGTCCTGCGTGAGCGCGATCGTCGTCGCGGTGCCCGCCGAGCGGCTGGAGGCCACGCGGCGGCTGCTCCGCGCTCACCGCGTGCCCAAGATCCTGGACGTGGTCGTGGGGGGAGCCGAGCGGCAGGACTCCGTCTGGCTCGGTCTGCACGCGGCGGGCGCCCCGGAATGGGTGCTGGTGCACGACGCGGTGCGGCCGTTCATCACGCCCGAGCTGGTGGCGCGCGTGCTTGCCGGCGCGGCGCGTACCGGTGCCGCGACGTGCGGTCTTCCCGTACGGGACACGGTGAAGCGGGTGCAGGAGGCGCTGGTCGAATCGACGCTCGACCGCGCCGGACTCTGGCTCGTCCAGACCCCCCAGGCCTTTCGGCGCGAGCTCCTCTGGGAAGCTCACGACAAGGCGCGTCGCGACGGCTACGCGGGGACGGACGACGCCGTGCTCGTCGAGCGGCTGGGTGGACGGGTCGCGATGGTGCCCGGACTCGCCGAGAATCTCAAGATCACCACGCCCGAGGATCTGCGCGCAGCGCGGCGCTGGACGGGACAGCGCCTCCGGTGAGCTCCGTGCGCTCCGGGCTGGGCTTCGACCTCCACCCCCTGGTGGAGGGGCGGCCGCTCGTGCTGGGCGGCGTGACGGTGCCGGGCCCGCGCGGCCTCGGCGGGCACTCCGACGCCGACGTGCTCACCCACGCGGTGTGCGAGGCGTTCCTGGGCGCGCTGGCCCTCGGCGATCTCGGCCGCATGTTCCCGGACACCGACCCGCGCTACCGCGGCATCTCGAGCCTCGAGCTCCTGCGCGCGGTGGTGCGAACGGTGGCCGCCAACGGCGGCACCCCGGTGAACGTGGACGCCACCGTGATCTGCCAGGCCCCGCGTCTGGCCGCCCATCTCGACGAGATGGCCCGACGTCTCGCCGAGACCATTCAGATGGCGCCGGGGCGGGTCAGCGTGAAGGCCAAGAGCCCCGAGCACCTGGGGCTGCTCGGCCGCGAGGAAGGCATCGCGGCCATGGCCGTGGTCGCCGTCGAGGTCAACTCTCTCAGCTAGGAGCCCAGCGTGCCCATCAAGATCTACAACACCCTGACGCGGCGAAAGGAGGACTTCGTTCCCATCGACCGGAGCGAGGTGCGTATCTACGTCTGCGGCGTCACGGTGTACGACTTCTCCCACATCGGGCATGCCCGGAGCGCGCTCGTGTTCGACATGATGCGGCGCTACCTCCGCTACCGCGGGTACGGCGCGCGCTTCGTCCGCAACTACACCGACGTGGACGACAAGATCATCAAGCGCGCCCACGCGGAGGGCGTCACCCCGCGCGAGATCTCCGAGCGCTTCATCGCCGCGGAGCGCGCCGACATGGCGTCGCTCGGCCTGCTTCCCCCCGATGTGGAGCCCAAGGCGACCGAGCACATCCCGCAGATGATCGACCTCATCCAGCGGCTCATCGCCAAGGGCTTCGCCTACCCCGTGGACGGCGACGTCTACTACGAGGTGCGCCGCTTCCCCGACTATGGGCGCCTGTCCGGCAAGAACCTGGACGAGCTCGTCGCGGGCGCGCGGGTGGAGGTCGACGAGCGCAAGCGGGATCCGCGCGACTTCGCGCTGTGGAAGGCGGCGAAGCCGGGCGAGCCCGCGTGGGACAGTCCCTGGGGCCCGGGCCGGCCGGGCTGGCACATCGAGTGCTCCGCAATGGCGATGCAGCATCTCGGCGACACCATCGACATCCACGGCGGGGGAATCGATCTCATCTTCCCCCATCACTCGTGCGAGATCGCCCAGACGGAGGGAGTGACCGGCAAGCCCTTGGCGCGGTACTGGGCGCACAACGGCTTCGTCAACCTGGGCGCCGAGAAGATGTCGAAGTCGCTCGGGAACACGCTGTCCATTCGCGAGCTCGTCAAGCGTCACGATCCCGAAGCGCTGCGTCTCTACCTCCTCGGCACGCACTACCGGAACGCGCTCGAGTGGGCCGAGGAGCGCGTGGAGGAGGCGGCGAAGGCGCTGGGCCGGCTCCGCGCGGTGGTGGCGGAGGCCGAGAAGCTGGCCGCCCGAGGTACGCCGCCGCCGGGCCCCGATCACGGGCTCTTTGACGAGGTGGCGCGGGAGCGTCAACGCTTCGAGGCCGCCATGGACGACGATTTCAACAGCCCTCAGGCCTTGGGCGTGCTTTTCGACCTCGCGCGGACGCTCCAGGCGGCGCGCGCCCAGGTGAACGAGGGCAAGGCGGGGGCGGGGGCGTTTCTCATGGGGGCCGGCGAGCTGATGACGCTGGCGCGGTCGGTGGGCTTGCTCGAGGCGCGGATCGAGGCGGCGCCGACGGTGGACGGCCGACTCAAGGCGCACATCGACTCCCTGGTCTGGCTGCGTGAGGAGGCACGGAAGAAGCGTGACTTCGCGGAGGCCGACCGCCTTCGCGCGGAGCTCGACACGATGAACGTGGTGCTGGAGGACAGCCGGGAGGGCACCACCTGGAGGCTCAGACGGTGAAGGAGGAAGGGGCGCCCCTCTTCGGGCGCAATCCCGTGCTCGAGATGCTCCGGGCAGCGTCACGCAGCGTGGACGAGATCGCGATTCTCTCGGAGGGCCGCGGGCCCGCCCTCCAGGAGCTGCTCACGCTCGCCCGGGCGCGCGGGGTGAAGGTGTCCTACCGCACCCGCGATCAGCTCACCGCGATCGCGGGCAGCCCGCACCATCAGGGTGTGGTGGCGCGCGTGGCCGAGGCCGCCTACGCCAGCCTGGGAGATCTTCTGGCCATGCCGTCCCAGCGCGGGGAGCCGGCCTTCTTCCTGGCCCTGGACCGCATCCAGGACCCCCGGAATCTCGGCGCCGTCTTGAGGAGCGCGGACGCCGCCGGGGCGCACGGGGTCATCCTTCCCAAGCATCAAGCGGTGGGGATCACGCCCGCCGCCGCGAAGACGGCGATGGGGGCCGTGGAGCACCTGCCGGTCGCGCGGGAGACGAATCTGGTCCAAGTGCTCGATATATTGAAGAAGGAGTCCATCTGGATCATGGGGGCGGCGGCCAAGGGGGGCCAGGATCCCTGGCAGGTCGACCTCACCTTGCCCCTCTGTCTGGTCATGGGGGGAGAGGGGGAGGGGTTGCGTCCGCTCGTGACCCGCACATGTGACCTCTTGCTCACGCTCCCGATGCGGGGCAAGATCGGGTCGCTCAATGTCTCGGCCGCGGCGACGGCGCTGTGCTACGAAGTGGTCCGCCAGAGGGCGGCGAGATCAAAAACTCCTTGACTTGTCAATACCTCGTAAGTAGGGTGAAGTTTTGCGACTGCTGGCGTAGCTCAGGTGGCAGAGCAACTGCCTTGTAAGCAGTGGGTCGGGGGTTCGAATCCTCCCGCCAGCGCCAGCCTTTTCAACCGCAACTTCAAGGAGTTGTAGTCCTGGGGCGACGAGCGGGGAGATACCCAAGTGGCCAAAGGGGGCAGACTGTAAATCTGCTGGCGAACGCCTTCGGAGGTTCAAATCCTCCTCTCCCCACCACTTGTTGTATGGCAACGGCGGGGCGCGCCGAGACGGCAGGCGGGAATAGCTCAGCGGTAGAGCGCCAGCCTTCCAAGCTGGGGGTCGCGGGTTCGAATCCCGTTTCCCGCTCCAGCCTCGCCGCTCGGAGGCACGACAGGGTCGCGACGAGCGCCCATGTAGCTCAGTCGGCAGAGCGCGTCCTTGGTAAGGACGAGGTCTCCGGTTCAATCCCGGACATGGGCTCCATCAATACGGGTCGGCAGGCCAATACGGATCGGTAGCCGAGGAGGATCGTCGGATGGCCAAGGCGAAGTTTGATCGGTCGAAGCCGCACGTGAACGTGGGGACGATTGGGCACATCGATCACGGGAAGACGACGTTGACGGCGGCGATCACGAAGGTGCTGCACACGAAGTTCAGTGGGG
>Ga0207428_10002546_pt1 | contig 18204 bp, 16 predicted proteins | sample RhiMethybrSRZTD1_FD_187600 | JGI IMG/M metagenome (GOLD analysis project Ga0207428, IMG submission 187600) | Populus rhizosphere microbial communities from Tennessee, USA - Rhizosphere MetaG P. TD hybrid SRZTD1 (SPAdes) (version 3) | ecosystem: Host-associated > Plants > Roots > Rhizosphere >...
AACCCGACCAGTCCTTCGCCGCGGACATCCTTGCCCAGCGCCGTCTGGCAGCCGCTCAACACCACCATCTCCGCCGGCAGATTGAGGTTGAAGACCTCGCTCGCGCGCAGGAAGCCGTCCTGCTCGCCGCCCTGCTCGTTGAACAGTGACAGGACAATGCCGCTCAACTCAGGACGCTTGGGGTTCAACAATCCGTGAGTGGCGAAGTGGACGTAGCGGTACCGGGACAATTCATCGCTGGTCGCAGTTGTCTGATTGGCGGCGAAATCCAAGGCGGCGAACCGCTGGTCGGCGGGCGTGAGCGAGAGGATCGCCTGAGCCTCCTTGCGCGTGAATGGGAGCCTGCACAAAACGCCGCGAATGTCACGCATGTCGAGGTCACGCGCTGATCTGCTCAGATCACTCTCAAGCAACGCAGAGGCCGTCCGTGATTGCGCGACCGCGGGGCGCCCGGTTCCATGAGAGAATACGGACGCTTTGAATCGCTCGTCCCCGGGATCGAATACAGGATCGGCCAACACCGCGACTGTCTTCGGCGCAGGTTTACGCCCAGCCAATTCACGCCGCAACACCGCAAGCGCGGAGGCCGACGGCAGACTCACCACTTCGTGATCGACGATAAGCGGCTTGTAGGCGATGGGGCGACGGGGCGACGGGGCGATGGGGCGATGAATACTTTCCCCTCCACTATCTATATCTCCCCGTTCCTCCGTCGCCCCGTCCCCCCGTCGCCCCGTCGCCGGCAGGGGCAGCGCCGCGAAAGGCACATACTGTAATGCGCCGTCGCCGACGATGAGCAATCGTCTCTTTTCGAGTTGGTCGGAGACGGGGCCGAGCAACATTTGACTCAGCGCGGCGACGGCTTTCGGGTATTCGGCGTCGGCCTGCGCGACGCGGGCTTGCCGTTCATCCACGGTCTCGAATCTGACAATCCGGTTGCGCGCAGTCAACAGATCGCGGACGTGACTTGCCGCTTGCTCAATTTCCTTGCGAGGCGCCAATTCGTGGCTGGTAATCGAAGTTTTGGTCACTGCCCAGAGATAACTCCGCTCGCCACCCAGGGCGTATTCGAGCAGCAGGGCGTCATCATCGAGCGCCTGCTGTTGAATCTCCGCAAGGCTGAGAGGCAGGGGACGTGTGAGCGCGGCGTAACGCGGACTGGCGGCGCGAATCTGCGATTGAAGCTGCTGATAATCGATTTCGAGCGCCTCGATCTCGTTCTTGGCTGCGGCGGCTTGTTCCTCGGTATGCTTACCGCCGAGCAGCCGGATCAGGCTGTCGGCTTTGGATTCGAGACGCTTTTGCAGCATGCGTTCGCTCGCCAGCAGCGCAGAGGCTACGCCGTTTCGAATCTCGGCCCGGGACTCGACGAGCGTCTCGATCAGCGCGCGGGCGCGAGACCGCTCGTTGATTTGAAACGCGGCGGCGGCGTGGCTCTTCGAGGGTTCAAGACGATGCAACCGCATGAGCACATCGACATATAACTCGTAGTAGCCCCGCGTTTCACCGAGATAACTTGCCCGTAACTCGCCTTCGTCAATTTTGGTTCGCAGAGATTCGATGATCTTCAACGCGGTTTCAATCTTTCCAATGGCGCCGGTTAAATTGCCGCGATCGCGCTCAGCCTGGGCCATTCCTTTCAACGCGTTCGCTTCGCGCGTCCGGTCACCAACCGTTCGCGCTAAGCGCAGCGCCTGATCGAACGCTACAAGCGCCGCATCCTGCTCGCCCAGCAATTGCCGAACCCAGCCAATATTATTGAGTGTGGCGGTTTGGCCTACGCGATCGCCCGCTGCGCGACGGAGCGGAAGCGCCTGCTCAAGGTGTTCAACCGCCTTCCGTTTGTCGCCCATGCGGGCATAAACCAATCCGATGTTGTTAAGAATTAAGCCCTCGCCCTGGGGGTTGTGGGTCTCGCGCTGAATCGCCAGCGATTGAATTAACGTATCGAGGGCATTCTGATACTTACCAAGCCGGCTATAACCCATACCGATGTTGCTGAGTGTGATGGCTTCCCCCCGGCGATCACCGACCTCACGCCTGATGGTTAGCGATTGATGGTAATAATCGAGCGCCTTCTCCTTTTCGCCCGATGATTCGTAAAGATATCCCAGGTCGTTTAACGTAGCCGCCTCACCGTGGCGGTCCATTGTCTCGCGCCGGATGAGCAACGCTTGTTGGTAATGATCGAGAGCCTTCTGCCTTTCTCCCAGAATGTTATAGACGGAGCCGATGTTGCTGAGACAGGTCGCCTCGCCATCGCGGCGCCCTGTCATCCTCCTGAGCGACAGCGCCTGTTTGTAATAGTCGAGAGCCTTATGTTTCTCACCTAGCGAGGAATAGTAAACGCCAATGCTGTTGAGCGCATCGGCTTCGCCGTTGAGGTCGTGGACTTCGCGAAAAATCCGCAATGCCTGCTGGTAGTGTTCAAGCGCATTCTGCTTCTCCCCGATCGAGTCGTAAACCATCGCGGTAATGGTAAGGACAGACCCTTCGACCGCTCGAGGTCCGTTAACCCTCAGCATCCGGAGGGACTGATCTAAGTAATCAAGAGCCTTCCCTTTCTCACCCCGCAGATAGTAGACGCTACCGAGATTGCCCAGAATATACGATTCGGCCAAGCGATTTCTTGCTTCTCGACTAATGGGCAACGCGCGATCAAAACAATCGAGCGCCTTCTGCCTTTCGCCGACCCGAAAATGGACCTGTCCGATTTTGTTGAGCGCAGACGCCTCGCCGCCGCGATCGCCCAAAGATTGGTAAAGCCGAAGCGCCTGATTGAAAGCGTCGAGCGCCTTCCGACTCTCGGATGTCGAACTGTACGCCTGACCGATATTTATGAATGTCGCGGCCTCGCCGCTGCGGTCGCCTAATGATTTATAGATTTGGAGCGCCGCTTCATATTTGGCGAGCGATTGGCGTACGGATTCCGCCGTCCCCCGCTCTAACAGCCGCACCCCTTCGGCAAAAGCGTGTTCAGCGTCAACCCGCTTCCGATCCTCCTCGGTCGCCATTTGCAGGTCGGCGATCTTCACTTCATATCGCCCCGATGGCGCTTCCCATTCGGGAGAAAGAACTTCGAGCCGGATCTCGACCGGCCCCTCCGCAATCATTGAAACCGTCTCCGGCCCAAAATTGCCATTGTCGCTCCTGGATTCGGCGATCACTTTGCCGTCTGGCGCGAACAGCGTCACGGTCACATCAATTCCCTGCTGCTCGACGTGAACGCGCAGGAGCATTCCTGCGTCGAGCGTGATCCGATAGGAGTGTGTCTGGCCGCTGGAGATTTCGCGTCCGATTGAACGTCCCGGGTCGAGCGCCTGCGTCTCCGCTCCGCTCGGCGCAGCGACGCCAGCCACAGCTTTATCCTGTTGGACCGAAAGAGCCTGCGCAGTGCGCGCAGGCCCGATAAGGCTAGATTCGATTAGAAGGAGGATAAGTAACCCAGCGGCGCCTCTGACACCCATCTGAAACGATCCGCGCAATGCGTTCCATTGAAGCATGACCACACCTCAGGAAGAAAGATCTGCTGTTTGAGAAAAAAATCGATTGGGGCAGCAGTTCATTGCGCTTTTACCAGCAGAGGCGGATTGTGGTCTTGAAGTTTTTTTGAAATTTTATTGAAAGAATTTTCAATGCGAGACCGACGCTGCGCCGGTATTATTTCAATCGTGCGCGGTTTCGGCCGTAAACCTCGGTAATCTCGGCCAGTCGGCGCCGGACTTCGGGCGTCAATTGATCGGCGGCGTAGCGCCAGCCCCAGTTACCGCTTTCGCGGGCCGGCACGTTCATCCTGGCCTCGCTGCCCAATCCCAACACGTCTTGCAGAGGAATGATCGCGGTGTCGGCGACCGAACTGAGCGCCAGCCGGATGAAATCCCAGTTGATCTCATGGCCGTCCGTGCCCAGGTACTTCAAAGCCAGGTCGCGCTCACCCGTTACCTCGTCGTGGCTGCGCGTGGTCATACCGGCGCCTTCACCGGTGAACCAGCCGACGGTGGTGTCGTTGTCGTGCGTGCCTGTGTAGACGACGCTGTTCTTGACGTAGTTGTACGGCTTGTACGCGTCGGCCTGAGGGTCCGTGCCGAAAGCGAATTGCAGGACCTGCATTCCTGGAAGTTCGAACTGATCACGTAAAGCTATCACTTCGTGAGTGATGTAGCCGAGGTCTTCGGCGACGATCGGCAGATCGCCTCCGTCGAACGCCTTTTTGACCTGCTCGAAAAAGTTCGCGCCCGGCCCTTCCTCCCACCAGCCGTTGACCGCCGTAGTTTCGACTGCCGGGACAGCCCAATATTTTTCAAAGCCTCGGAAATGATCGAGTCGGAGGACATCCACCGTGGAGAGCGCGTGGCGGAGTCGCTCTATCCACCAGCGGTAGCCGCTCTCCTTCATCACGTCCCAGCGGTAAATCGGATTGCCCCACAATTGGCCCGTCTGGCTAAAATAATCCGGCGGGACGCCGGCGACCAGCGCAGGAAAGCCTTCATCATTGAGATGGAACAGATGGCGGTTGGCCCAGACGTCGGCGCTGTCATGCGCGACAAAGATCGGGGCGTCGCCGATGATCCTGACCCCATGTTCGTTGGCGTAATGGGCGAGGTTGAGCCACTGCTTGAAAAAGAGGAATTGGTAGAACTTTTGCGCGCTGACTTCGACCGTATGGTTCTCGCGGAAAAAATGCATGGCCTTGTCTTCGCGGTCGCGCAGGTAAGGATCCCATTTCGTCCACTCCCGGCCTTCGTGCGCGTCCTTGATCGCGCGGTACGTCGCGTAATCTTCCAGCCACCAATCCGCCTGCCCTATGAACGCCAGATATTCGTCTTTCGCCTGATCCGAAGCTCTCTCGATGAAGTTGGCATGAGCTTTCTTAAGCATCGCGCTTTTGAATTCGATCACCCGCCCGTAATCAATTGGAGATGGCGGAGACGGCTGAAATTCAGGCGGGTTATCGAGGTCGCTCTGATTCAACGCTCCGTCGTCGACCAACGCCTCCAGATTGATCAGCAATGGGTTTCCCGCGAAGGCCGACAGACAAGAGTAAGGCGAATCGCCATATCCTGTGGGACCGAGCGGCAATATCTGCCACAAACTCTGTCCGGTTTCTTCCAGAAAATTTACGAACTCATAGGCCGAAGCGCCCAGGTCGCCAATGCCGAAGCGCCCGGGCAATGAGGTCGGATGCAGCAAAATCCCGCTCGCCCTTGGAAAACTCATCTTTACTTTTCAAATCCTCCTGCTCTTCTACGGAAAGTTCCTTGATGGGACCGATAGGACTTCTGGGACTAATAGGACCGATCAGTAATATTAGTCCCATAAGTCCCGTAAGTCCTATTCATCATGCCCCTGAAAGCGATTTTCATTCAAGCTCATGGCGCCGGGCGCCACCTGGGATGATGCCCTTCGGCGAGCGTTCTCAGATTGCCGTCGGGGCCCGCGACCACGATTTTGCTGCCGTCGTCGTAAACGAGGAGGTTGTTGTCGTTCGACCACTCGCCCGGAAGATCGACCATCATCTCGGATGAGAGTTGGCGTTGCGCGCCACCCCAGGCGTCAACCAGAACCAGCCTGCCATAGCATAAGCCCGACTCGGAGCACGACTGCATCGGGTTGAAAATGATATAGCGGCTGTCGGGAGACCAGGTGGCCCCGATCACCCTTCGCACACCTTCGACCTCGACCGACTCTTCAAACCCGCTCAATTCGTAAAGATTTGTGACTTTAAAGCGCGCCCCGGTCTCCGCGTCGGCGACAAACAACTCCTCACCGGTTCCCACCACATCTTTGAACAACACCAGCCGGCCGTCGGGAGAGACCGACATCTCGCCCATGGCGCGGACGATCGGCGGGCGGGGTTCGATCATCGAATTGTATTCATCGATGGTCAACTCGCGCGCCTCTCTCTCCCCGATCTTCAGGGCGAACAACCGCGCCGCCGCATTGGCGTCGAGCGTCCGAACGATGATCGTTTTGCCGTCGCGCGCCATCTCCAGGTTGTCGATTGCGCCGGCCTGAGCCGCGCCCAACTCTCCCGCGCTCGCCAGGTTACCGGTCTGAAGAACGACCTCGATGAGCCGCCTCCCGGCTGAAAAGTAGAGCCGGTCGCCGTCCGGGTCCCAGACGAAATCTTGAATAGCCTCCCCTTCGGGGGCGGCGGCCACTAGCCGATGATCCGCCCCGTCGCTTTGAATCACCCACAAATCGCCTTCGCGCAGATAGGCGATGTAAGGCGTCGGTATCGGCGTCGGGGCCACCTGTGGCGAGGCTGATGGGGCGGCGCTCCGCGCGATGTGCTGCCACGACGAGCACGACCAGGCCGAGAGCGCCAGCAAGCAAGCTGAGAGAATTTTACATGTGGTCAGATTCATCCACGCGTTCAATAAATGACCTGGGGTGACCTCGATGAGTTTGAGTTGGGGGTGACAGAGGAGTGTTTCCCAAACCCGAATATTCGCCGAGCATCGTTGAAAGATCAAGCGTGATTTTTTCACGGAGCCTTTATCTGGCGTTGCGACGCCCTCAACCCCTGGAGCGCCGACCATTTCCGCCTGCTTGCTTCAATCAGTCGCTTATCGCCGCCCGTTCCAGCCGGCAGGATGGGCGGCGCTCCCAGGTTTTTCGCTAGAACATCATGATTGAGATTCGGCGAAAGCATCGTGTAAACTTTGGCCTGCGTCGAGACTGGCCGGATTTCTCCCGGCCAGTCAGGAAACCCGGAAACCAAAGTGAGTAACTCTATGAATATGATCTTGAAACTAGGCGCAAGCGCACTGACCGTTAGCATGGCGATTACGGCGGCGGGCTGCGCAAAATCAGGCGCGTCTACCCCTGTGGCCGGCGCGGCCACGGCCGGCGAGTTGTCAGCGCAACCGGCCTCGGCGATTCCTTCTCCCTATCCGTATCAAAACCCCGAAGACAAAATGCCTCGCGTCAAGGTGGAAGATGCCAAGAAGATGATCGCGGAAGGCAAGGCGATCATCATCGACGTCAGAGGCGCCGAAGCATATAAAATGTCGCACATCAAAGGCGCGCTCGACATCCCTCTGACCAAACTTGAGGCCCGCGATTTCAAGGATTTGCCGAAAGATAAGATCCTCATCGCCTACTGTGGCTGACCGAACGAACACACAAGCGCCCGTGCGGCGCTCTTGCTGCAGCAGAATGGGTTCAAAGACGCTGGCGCGTTGCTCGGCGGCATCAACGGATGGGAAGCCTCCGGCGGTCCTATGGAGAAAGCCTCTTCGACGCCGGACCCCTCGAAGAAGAAATAACCCCCCAGCCCTCGACCGTGTTTAAGCGGTCGGGAAGAATTTTTGCATACGCCCCATGTCGTATTTCCATATGACATGGGGCGTATGATTACTCATATTCCAGGCGCAGCACACCTGTACGATGCGTTCCCATATAGCCCTCTTATTCCATACCCGTGACAATTCAAATAGTCCTACTAGCCGATGCGTGTGATTCCACGCGAGCGTATAACTATCCTATATTTTCCTGAGGAGCCTTCATGTGGCGTTGCGCGGCGCGCCCGCGTCCTCGCGGGCAGGCTTCACCGTAAGACCTGCCCGCGAGGACGCGGGCGCGCGGTTTTCTGATGAGTCGTTCATATCGAGTGGCGACGCCCTGAAGGAATGAAAGCTGAATCATGTGTGGAATCTGTGGCATCGCCATTCCAAGCCGCCTGAACCGCCGCGTGGACGAGTCTCAGTTGGCGGCGATGCGGGATTCGCTCATTCACCGCGGGCCTGACGGCGCCGGCTTCCTGATCGACGGTTCGGTTGGTCTCGGCCACCGCCGATTGTCCATAGTCGACCCGGACGGCGGCGGCCAGCCGATGGCGAACGAAGACGACACCGTCTGGATCGCCTTCAACGGCGAAATATATAACCACCGCGAATTGCGCCCGGCGCTGATAGAACGCGGCCACCGCTATCGCAGTTCGTCAGACACCGAGACGATCATCCACCTCTACGAGGAATTCGGCCCGCGCGGCGTCAAGAAGTTGCGCGGGATGTTCGCCTACGCGATCTGGGACAGCCGCCGCCGGCAGATCGTGATCGCGCGCGACCGGCTCGGCATCAAGCCGCTGTATTACGTTTTGAAGGAAGACGGCGCGCTCTACTTCGCTTCGGAGATCAAGGCGCTCGTCGAGGCGCGCGCGATCCGTCCGGAGTTGAATTACGACGCGCTCGCCGATTATGCGGCGAACCGTTACACCTCGGGCGAGGAGACGCTCTTTCGCGGCGTAAAGCGGTTATTGCCCGGCCACACGCTGACCTGGCGCGACGGCGAGATCGAGGTCGACCGCTACTGGAATTTGAGCTTCAAGAAGCCGGAGGAGCGGCTGAGCGAGGCGCAATACGTCGAGCGATTCGGCGAGCTTTTCCGCGAATGCGTCAAATCACACCTCATGGCGGACGCGCCGCTCGGGATGTTCCTCTCCGGCGGCATCGATTCGAGCGCGATCGCCTCGGTCATGAGCCGTCTCGCGCGAGAGCCGATCAAGACCTTCTCCGTCGCCTTCGCCGAGCGCGACTCGAACGAGTTGGAATACGCTCGCGCGGTGGCGCTGGCCTTCAGGACCGACCATCACGAGATAGTCGTCAGCCCCGAACAATTTTTCGACCGCCTGCCCGCGCTCGTTTATCAAGAAGACGAGCCGATAGCGTATCCGTCCAGTGTGCCGCTCTATTTCGTCTCCGACCTGGCCGCCAGCCGCGTCAAGGTCGCGCTTACAGGGGAAGGCTCGGACGAACTGCTCGCCGGTTACAACAAGTACCGCGTGGCGATCTACAATCTGCTGTTGGGCCGCGGCTACGAACGCCTGACGCCTGCGCCGCTCCGAGGCCTGATCAAGAGACAGATCGGAAGATTGAACGGCGCGTCGCGCGCGCGCCGTGCGCTGGAGCGGACTTTCCTGTTCATGCCGGCGGATATCAGAAACGTTTACTTCGACAACTTCGCTGTCTATTCGCCGTCACGGCAGCGGCGGTTGTTCACACCCGAGGCATACGAGCGGATGCGGGATCGCGACCCTTACCGCGCGTCCCTCTCCTACGTTGATCAATCCGAAGCCGAGACGCTGCTCGACAAATTGCTCGCGGCGGACATGAAGACCTATTTGCACGAACTGCTCATGAAGCAGGATCAAATGAGCATGGCCGCTTCACTCGAAACCCGGGTGCCCTTTCTCGATCACAAACTGGTGGAGTTCGCCGCGCGCATGCCCGACGCGATGAAGCTGCGCGGTTGGACGACGAAATATGTTCTGAGGCGGGCGATGCGCGGCGTGTTGCCGCCGCAGATCCTGACGCGCAAGAAGATGGGATTCCCCACCCCGGTCGGGGCTTGGTTTCGCGGCCCCTTTCGCCGGGTGATAGACGAATACGTCTTGAGCGAACGCGCGCTGTCCCGCGGCGTCTTCTACCCGTCATACGCGCGCGAGATCGCGGCGCGCCACGCGGCGGGCGAGAACCATACGGAGCGACTGTGGATGCTCGTCAATTTTGAAATCTGGCAGCGGCGTTTCTTCGACGGGGAGGCTAGATGAATCCGAACTACACGACGTCGGAACCCACGTAGCGTTCATGTCGCGCGGCGACAAACTCACTCATTCCATTGAAATCGACTGAGGATCACAGGCGGATTCTCGACAATCAACGCGGCCGCATACCCTTCCGCCACATCCAACTCATACATTTTCCAGCGGGCCGCTTCAGTCGCATCCGCATCTACATTCAGCAACGTAGGCGCGACGTCGGGCGCCAGAGACACGGTAAACCCGTCCAACGGATATGAAACTCCCATTCCGATAGCTTTGATGTATGACTCCTTGCGCGACCAGCAATTGAAGAAGGCCTTGGTCTTCTGATCGATCGGCGCCGATTTCAACGCCTCGAACTCATCTTTTGAGAAGAAACGTTCGGCGATTTCCAGCGTGGCGAAATCCTCGCGCATATATTCGACGTCTACGCCGACACGCCGTCCACGCGTGACCGCATACAGGGCCATGCTATTGGAATGCGACAGATTGAAACTCAACGCGCCGCGGTTCTGATCGTCCGAGATGGACGGTTTGCCGTACTTATTGTAGGCGAATCGCACCTCATCCGGAGCGAGCGCAAGATATGCGGAAATGATCTTCCTCAAAATCCCGCGCCCCGCGATAAACCGCTGGCGATCTATGGGACGATGGAATCTCTCGGCTCTTCGATATTCATCCTGCGAAAGGAGAGGCGCCAGTCTCGCAATCATGTTCGCAGGTTGATCGAGCGACGCCCTCCAGACATGCGTCTCATCGGCGCCGAATTCATCGCCGACGAAAGTAAAGCCCCATTCGTCGATCGGCGTGTTAACGGAGTCGGTCATGTCACTCTCACCTCGCAGCGCTGTTCGCTCACAGAGTTTTTCATTTGGGTATTCAGGAATAACAAACCACGTGGAACACGTGGAACACGGGGATGTTTATTTTGCTCTTCCCCGTGATCCCCGCGCCCCCCGTGGTTGATTCAACCTGAATATTCAAATCGAAGACACTATAGATGGCCTATATTCGCGTTACAAAACATCCACGCGCCTCACAATCAACTTTTGTCCCTCGTTATCTTCTTCGCAAATGCAATCGAATTAAATCGACTGTGTAACTTTGCAGAAAGACCGCCCGAACTGTTGAGGTAAAAATGATCGCCGGGAAACGACAGATTGGCCGGCTGACGCCTGTTCTCATGGCGCAGGCTGCGCGCCGTTTCATGGCGCAACAACGATCCCGGGCCATGAACGAAAAAGACGACTTGTCGATCACATCTCTTCCCGCAGGTGGTCGGTCTTGGACTGCTCCACGGATCCCCAAATCTGCGTCAAAGGCTCTTTCGACCATCCTTTCTCGCGCGGATAATCGAATGCATGATGAATATATCTGACACCTTCAATCACCTGGTCGAAGTCGATGTGACTATGTCCGAAGACATGGGTCACCGCATTGAGCGCCCTGATCTGACGATCCAGCGCCAGCGCGCCGGCCACCAGCGGCAGCCCTTTGAAAATGAGCTTTTCCACTGCAGGCAGCAACTCTCGCCGCGGCAGGAAATGCGACAAGGTAATCACAGGGCCGTCATATTCCTTGATCCGCGATTCATTGAGGTCGAGAAAGTATTTCGAGACGGATCCCATGCCGACCGGCCATTTGCAGAAATAAAAATCGGCCCACCCCTCCAACGATGAAACATCCGCCTCTTTCTGTTGATCGTAATCGGATTCATACCACGAGAAGAGCGGCACAATCCAATTCTTCCCCGCCCTGCCGGGCCGCGTGTAAATTCCTATCTCGTCGCACAAGCGTAAAACTTGCCGGAATTTCTCGATCGAGTCGCATTCTCCGCCGCGAACCCACAATTCATGGTTACCAGGGACATAAAACACTGCTCCGAATTGCGAGCGCAACTTTCGCAATGTCCACTCAATAATTTTCAAATGGTCGGCGATGTCGCCGGCAACAACCAACACGTCCTGCGAATAAGATGTTGACGAAATCCGCTCCAGCCGGCGCCGGTTTTCGGCAAAGTCCGTGTGCAGGTCTGAGACGGCAAAAATGCGCATGGATTATGCGACTCCTTGGTTCGATATGATACGGCGGCCTCATAATACATTAGGCGCGACGACAGGCGCCATCTCCCGGTCACTGCGCTTTCCGAACCTTCCACGGAGAAGGTACTTTCGGGGTGTGGCGGCAGCCGCCGAACTGGGCGCGGTGATTCGCGGGCTGGCGGAGATGCTGAATGATGACAGCAAGCTGACACAACAATGCTGTCTCGTCTTTGACGGCTTGTATGAACTGCTGAAGGGAGAAAAAGCGACGATAGCGAGCAAGAAAAGTAATGGCAAAAAACGCATCCAACTCGGAACCGGCGGGCAGAGCAAACGAGCCGCGCGAAAGTGATCTGACTCCCATCGGGAATCAAGTCGCTTTCGCAGAGGCGTTTCGATTCTGGGTCAAACTCGGCTTCATAGGCGGCGATCAGTTCTCAGCACTGCGCCGGACCAGCAAGTGAGGCCAGCAGTCTTGCGGGGAGCGGCGCGCCCTGTAACGGCGCTGGGAGCGCAGGCGCACAGCAGACTTTGACGAGACGCGCGCGGTCCTGCTGCATCTCGCGGTCAGCGGCGAGATACGCACGCGCCTCCTGAAGGATTCGGGCAGCGTGCTCGTCGGAAGGAGGGACGATCCGATAGTGCATCCACTTTCCCTCCCGCCGGGTCGCCACGATGCCCGCCCGGCGCAAGTAAGCGAGATGCCGGGAGACCCTCGGCTGCGGCATCTTCAGGATTTCGACGAAGAAACACACGCAGACCTCGTCGTTTCCCATGAGATTGATCAGCCGGAGGCGGTTGCGGTCGGAAAGCGCAACAAAGAATTTTTCAAGGTCGAATTTCCTGTTAGCTCTGCTCATGACACTTACATAATATCATAAAAACACATTCGTCTTGACGAATGTATATTTCACTGCTACCCTGATCTTACGCTCGCCAGTAAGAGCGTAGAAGGAGAGGAAATGTATGAACGAAGAGAACGCCATGACCGTGCAGGCGATCAAAGCGCATATTTCGCTCAACGTCCGTAATATCGGGCAGAGCATCGAGTTTTACAAGAAAATGTTGGGCATCGAGCCGAGCAAAGTCCGCAGTGGTTACGCCAAGTTCGACGCGCAGAACCCGCCGCTCAACCTCGCGCTGAACGAGATCCCATTCAACGAACGCGGGGCCCTCTCGCACCTGGGAATTCAGGTCGCCTCGACCGCCGATGTCTTCGCCATGCGTGAGCGGTGGGCCGCGGCAGGACTGACCACGCGCGACGAGATGCAAACCTCCTGCTGTTACGCCGTCCAGGATAAAACCTGGGTTTCCGACCCGGACGGAAACGAATGGGAAGCATTCGTCGTTCTTGAAGACAATCTTCCCGAGGCGAGTGGCGCGAGTGTCGGCGATTGCTGTACGACAGCGCCTGCAAACCTTGTTAACCTTACAAGATGATATGACCGCGCAACTCGTCACCATCGAGAAGGCCTCGCCCGAGTGTTTGGACGACGTTCTCGAGATTCTTTCTCGAGTAAACCTCCCTCGCGACGGAGTGAAAGAGCGCTTCGGTGGCTTCCTCATTGCGCGGAGCGGTAGGGGCAAGATTCTAGGCTGCGTGGGCCTGGAACGTCATGGAGAACTCGGGCTTCTTCGTTCCGCCGCAGTACTTCCCGAGTACCAAGGCCAATGGATCGGCAATAAGCTCGTCCTGGAACTCCTCAAACAAGCGGCGAGTGAAGATGTCACCGAAGTAGTTCTTCTGACCACGACGGCCAAAGAATACTTTCAAAACAAGTTCGGTTTTAAAGAGGCGACGCGGTCCGATTATGAGAAGCGCCTTGCCAACTCTCCGGAGTGGAATCTTCCGCGCTGCTCGTCGGCGGTTTTCATGACGCTCAAACTCAAAACGAAGGCAACGCCCATCGGCTAAGGAAGCAAAGCGAATGAAACGACTTATCACCCATGCGGCGGCAATCGCCGCTCTATCACTGACGGCGCGCTTCTCTACGAAGAGCGCGCCACAAAGCGCAGACGCGTCCGACAGGAAGTGACAAATGGTCGAGTATGTGACGCTCACGCGAAAAGCCGCCGCTGAGGCGACCGGAACAGCCTTTCTTCTCGCCACCGTCATCGGCTCGGGAATTATGGGCGAGAGGCTTTCGAGCGGTAATGTCGCTATCGCCCTGCTGGCCAACACGCTCGCGACCGGAGCGGCGCTTGTCGCCCTGATCCTTACTTTCGGCCCCATCTCCGGCGCCCACTTCAATCCGGCGGTAACTCTCGCTGACGCCTCTCAGGGCGGCGTTCGATGGCGTGAGGTCCCGGTATACATTGCGGCTCAAGTTAGTGGCGCATTCTTGGGAGTGGCTGTCGCTCATCTTATGTTTAGTGAGCCGCTCTTGTCAGTTTCAAATCAACCGCGAAGGGGCGCGGCGCAGATGTTCAGTGAGTTTGTCGCGACCTTTGGACTGCTCTCAGTCATCTGGGGAGTGACGCGTCGGCGTTCTGACGCCGCGCCTTTTGCCGTAGGCGCTTACATCACCGCCGCTTACTGGTTCACAGCCTCGACTTCGTTCGCGAACCCCGCGGTGACGCTCGCGCGCGCTTTCAGCAATACATTCGCAGGTATCCGCCCGGCGGATGCTCCGGGCTTTATCTTGGCGCAACTTATAGGCGCGACAACGGCGACACTTCTGTTCCGCCGGCTTGCGCCCGCGCTGCCCAAGAGCGCGCGGGCGGTCATAATCCCGCGCGATGAAACGGTGTTCCTGAACCCGAACGAAGTGAAAGCAGACGGCCCGCTTACAGGAAGAGAGGACTTCTGATGAAGAGACGAGTATTGATTCTTTGTACCGGCAATTCCGCCCGCAGCCAGATGGCCGAGGGCATCTTGCGGTGTGACGGCGGAGACGCTTTTGAAGTCGAAAGCGCCGGGGTGAAACCAAGTAGCGTCCGTCCTGAGGCGATTCAGGCGATGCGGGAGATTGGGATTGATATTTCCAGGGGCCGCTCGAAATCGGTAGATGAGTTAATAGGTCGGGAATTCGATACTGTGATTACAGTCTGCGACAACGCGAAAGAGACCTGCCCGGTGTTCCCCGGAAGGACCGAGCGCGTTCACCGAAGCTTTGAGGACCCGCCGCCTCCTGGCGTTGGAAGTGATGAGGAGCGGCTTTATATATTTCGCCGGGTTCGTGACGAAATTCGTGAGTGGATGAAAGATTTTATCGCGGGTCAGACAGCCCGAACTGACGAGAAGTCATCCTCGTAGCGCCATACATGATCGTTCAATAAGTCGCGCGCATCAGCCGTGGCCCGGGTCGCGGGTTTGCCTTCTTGTAGACTGCGGCAATAACGAATGATGGGACAAATTTTCAGCCCAGATCGATTTTTTCGTTTGTGAGACCCTGCCGATAAAAGACGCGATTTTTCAAAAGATATATATGATCAGCGGATTCGCGAGCCGGCATTATTCGGAATGAGTTTTATCACCCTCGGCGCCCGAAGGAAATGAGGATGAACCCATCCTGATTGATTAAAAACGCATTTCGATATGGTTGGCGACCTCCGCAAAATTCCATATAATCCACGCTGATGAACTGCCGCCAGGAACTAATGAAACAACTGTTCGCGTTTGCGCTCGCGCTCAGCGTGGGCGGTTTGTCGCTAAGCTGTCTGGCGATTTGCGCGGACCATGCGGAGCAATCAGCTTGCGCCTCGGACGAAACCGGCGTTACGTCGATTGAGCAGGAGGATGAGTGTTGTTCACTCAACGCGCTCAGATCCTTACCGCCGGAGAGAGTTCAGAAAACGCCGGCGGGTCACGTTACCTGGCAATTGTCGCCCGCGGCGGTTTTCGGTATTTATCATCATCAAACTCAGGACCTGATCGGTAAGGCGCCGCAACCCGCCAGTTCGGCGCCACTTGAAAGAATTCCTGAGCTGCGCATTTAAACGCCGCTCCTTCATTCTCGCTTACACACATTCATCGCTTCATCATCATCGCTATGGGCTGATGTCGGCCGGGGCTACGCTTTGGCATCAGCGGGAGAAATCATCGTGAATAGAATTATTCTGTCTGTCCTGTTTTCTGTTTTGACGTCATTGTTTTTTCTTCAGTCCGCCTCAGCGCAAACGTCAAATGCGGGTGGTCGGATCGAAGGTCAAATATTGTGTTGTGAAGATTGCTGGAACAAGGCCGACCGTCGGAAAGTCGCATACGGATCGCCGGAAGACCTGGCGCAGGCCGCAAAGTGTATCGCCAATGGCGACCCGACGTTGCTGGCGGTAACTGCGGCGGACGGCGCAACGAAGCTCTACCAACTCCAAGACGGAAAATTCAAACGCCCGGAACCGAACTGGCTTAGCTACGTCGGTAGCCGCGTCGAAATCAACGGCCCGGTGCGCGTCAGTAAGAAACGAAATTTCGTCAGAGTTGATGACCTCAAAGTTCTATCCAAGCCTTCAGAACCGCATCTTCCAGACGTCATCGGGAAGGAAACTGAACTGGCGTTGAAAGACCTCTTCGGCGCGGAACAGAAGCTGAGCGCGTACCGCGGGCGGATCGTCGTGTTGAATTTCTGGGCGACGTGGTGCGGGCCGTGCAAGAAGGAGATGCCCGATCTGGCTGCTATTCAGAACAGTTACGCTGCTTACGGCGTGCAGGTCATCGGCGCTTCGGCTGACACGCTGGCCGAATTGAACGCCGTACGCCAATTCATCAAAGAGACAACTGTCAACTTCCCGGTCTGGCTGGGCGCGACGACGGAACAGATGGCGCAGTTCGGACTCGGCCCCGGATTGCCCGGCACGGCCATCATCGGGCGCGACGGAAAGATCGTGGCGATTTACCGTAGCGTCGTGACGCAAGAAGAGATCAAGAAACACCTGGATAAACTGGTCGCAATAGGCGAACGCGAAGCCAAACGCGAACAGATCGCCATGGCCAAGAGCGGATCGAAACCCGAGGCATCCAGCGTTCCGAGCTGACCGCTCTGACCGGGCGAAGGCCGCGCCGTGAGCGGGGCAGAAAATGCAAGCGAAGACAAATGGACATTCGGGATGCGAGTCATCCCGGGGGCCGTGCCGCGCGCGAGTGTGCGAAACACACTCACATACCGTCTTCATCCGAGATTAACAACAGGGGTGGAGATCAACCCGCGCGCTGACGACGCTGGCGGCAGGGTAAGCCCGCTGCTCAACTGGTTGGCCTTGCCGGAGACTGAGCGCCGCCCGGCGCTTATTCTCGGCACGAGTTCCGACCGGATCGGCACGCCCAGCGGGCAGTCGTTTTACGCGACGTTCAGCAAAAACCTGAAGGGTGAAACAGGACTGCCGATCGCGCCGTACGCGGGCGTGGCTTACGGGACGTACGAACACCGCTGGCTGCCGCTGGCCGGGTTGAATGTGTACTTTACGAGGAATTTCTCCTCGCTCGTCATTTATGACGGTGTGCGAGTACATCCGATGTTGAACTACACTCATGGGCGGCACAACTTTTCGTTCGTGCTGGCCTTTGCGAATAAACCCGGCTTTAGTTATTCAATCCAGTGGTAGCCACTCATAAAACCTTAACTGCCAGCACTTGCTCTTTTCAAAGAACCGAGGAAAGGGTGATTTAGTGTGCGAGTAGAACGCGAACGCCGCAAAATCACCCCAATTTCCCAATATTGAACAGTTGTTCAATGCGTTCGGAAGCCTCGCGCTGCTGTTGCTCTTCGACCACCGAATACACGTCGGCGGTGATAGCGATTGAGCTGTGTCCGAGCCGATCAGAAATCATCTTTAGCGGAACTCCCGCGTTGAGTAGAGCCGACGCGCAACTGTCACCTACTCCATCTAAATCGCTACGCTGACGCTCCGCGATTGTAGATGGAGCTTGTCTCTCGGCTTACGCGGCTTGCCGCCGCTACGGAGACTTCGCGCGCGATGACTAGCGCGCCCGATCGAATGTTTTTCGCTCCTACGATGTCCGCATGATCGAAATATCCGCATTCATCGCACAGGAACACATCTCGTCTTATTCGATTCTTTTTACTCACATGATTGCATTCTGGGCATCTCTTGCTCGTGTCACGAGGATCTACCGGTTGCACTTTCACACCGGCCAGCGCCGCCTTGTACTCGATATATCCTCGCAACTCCGCAAATGCCCACTTACTCATGCGATCTCGTTGCTTCTTCCTGAACCGTGTCCGGTTTCGGATGCCCTCAAGGTCTTCGATGGCTACTCCTCGACCAGTGTCTGTAGCTTTCGCAACGATCTTCTTTGCAATCGTATGGTTAGTATCCGCTTTAAATCGTCTCTCTCGACCCGAGATCGCTTTCAGTTTTCGTTTGGCGTTCAATGGCCGTTTGCCGCCACATTTCTGCTTTGTCGCTTTTCGCTGAAGCGATCTTTTCACTTTTCCATAATGCTCTCGCGTTCGCTCGACATCATCGCCTTGATGCATCTGGCCGTCGCTATCAACCGCCAGATTTACAACGCCAAAATCCACTCCGATGAAATCGGTCGAATCTATCGGCTTGCCATCAGGAGCCTCAACACTCACAAGCAAAAACCATCTGCCGTCCTTGCGCCTGTGGAGATCGCATTGGCCCTGTTTTCCGTTGAATCGCTCGGCCTGGTGTTTG
>Ga0207428_10002548_pt1 | contig 18201 bp, 29 predicted proteins | sample RhiMethybrSRZTD1_FD_187600 | JGI IMG/M metagenome (GOLD analysis project Ga0207428, IMG submission 187600) | Populus rhizosphere microbial communities from Tennessee, USA - Rhizosphere MetaG P. TD hybrid SRZTD1 (SPAdes) (version 3) | ecosystem: Host-associated > Plants > Roots > Rhizosphere >...
GGATCACTGTCACCTTTGCTGCCCTGGGCTCTCCTGGACCCAGCCAGACATCCTTCCAGTCACCGTTAGAGCCACACCAGAAGGGTCCCAGCTGGCCACCCATCTCTTGGGTGTCAGCAGCCAGTGTTCTCAGGCCATCTATGGAAACCTGGGTCTGCATAACCTCAGCACCCACAGCAGCATCCCAGCGCTTGATGGCATAGATCTGCCTGGCAAAGGGGTCCAGGCCTGTGCGTTCACACTGGCGAACAAACAGTTCCAGTTCCAGGTCAGAGGCACCCTTGCAGATGGTTTGTTTAATCAGGGAGATTTGTTCCCTGATGGAATCCGTAGAGACGAGACTAGATTGCTGTGCCATCTGTCTTCACCTCCTCCTCCCAGTTCAGGCTGAACACCATGTAGTTGACCTGGCTGATGATGTTGGCAACCTGCCTGAGGTAGTCATCAAAGGCAGGAATCTCGATACGCACTGAGTAGTCAGAGATGCCACCCAGGCCCTCCACAGCCAGGGTGAGGACCACAGGGTCAGCCTGAGCAGCTTCTGTCAGGTCCCTGTCTGGCAGGTAGGGCTGGGTGTCCTTCAGAGCGTCACGTAGGCTCATGCCACACTCCCCACAATTACAGGAGCGTCTGTGCCAGGAGTCTTCTCAGCCTTCTGTCTCCAGGCGTAGGCCTTACGCAGTGCCAGGAACACCTCATGCTCAGCAGGACCAGCCTGGATGCCATCTACCTGGAATTCCCCATCGCCGTACAGGTGGACGATGACGCAGCCGGCAACGTCAGGCAGCTCTATGGTGCCCATCTCCTCCAGGCCCTCATAAATGACAGCCTCAGTGCAGTAGCGGTAGGCAGCCAGCTGGAGCCTCCACTGGTCCCAGTATTTGTTAGCCCCCAGCTTTGTGTTCCCAGTTGTCTTCAGGTCCAGCAGGAAGGGTTCCCCATCCAGGACAGCCCTCCAGTCAGTGGTACCCACGTAGGCCAGCTCTGGGTGCTGGTACCGCACACACTGCTCCCAGGACAGGGTGACGGGCTGGAGCCTGTCCCAGACCCTGGCCAGACCATCAGCCATGGGCAGCAGGTCACGGTAGATGTCTGTCTCAGCCTTCTGTCGCCAGAGCCTGGACCCAGCCCTCAGCTCCTGGATGACATCCACTACCCTCACAGTGTGTCCCTGGCACCACTCAGCGTTTATCTGGTGGAGGGCAGTGCCCAACATCGCCCTGTGATCCCACACACCTCTGTGGTGCCGGTATAAGGTGTCCACTGCATCCTCTGGTCTCAGGGTTTCCCACTGGTCCAGATGGTGGACTGCGTATTTGGCAGTCTCCCTAGCAGCTCCCCAGGACAGACCTGGAGCAGACAGCAGAGAGAGCACCTGAGTAACAGAGGGCAGCCCACTGTTCGCATATGGCCTGTGAGCCATATCACTCCCTTGAGATAAGGGTGACCAGCACACAGCCAGGAATCCCAGAGGCTGCCACCTCTGAGAGCCTGTACAGGCGCCACTAAGGCACTGGCTGTGTGCAGTCACACCAGCCAGGCTCTGTGCCCTGGTCACCAGGATTTGACTTTCTGTGCATCCATCGTTAGCGCAGACAGAATCCCTGGTCAATGCCCCTGCCTGGCCACTGATGGATGCTCAGGGTGACCCTCCCAGATCAGGATATACTGATATGTGGTAGGGCTAGGTGTGGATAACACTCTGGGTGGTAGATGGTGGCCAAATCCCAGGAATTCTGTGTTTCCACTTGATGAGATTTCCTGCTCTGATAGGTTGCTGGTAGCAGGAGACCAGTTCAGGAACCTTCAGGAAGGAGCCAGGGAGTGGCAGACGAACCCATTCAGACCACCACAGCCGGGTTAGACGCAGAACTGACCCAGAGCAGCGATGGGACCTGGAACATTGTTCTAGTGGACGACCAGGGAACAGAGGTTTACAGGAAGGATGGATATGCCAACTCCAGGTCTGCCAGGTCTGGTGCCTACCAGTGGGTTAGGAAGCATTACCAGGTCGAGACTGAAGAGAACCCAGAGGTTTCAGAGCCTGCCCCTAAGAAGCCAGCTAAGAGGGCATCTCCACACACTAAGAAGGTCCCCACATCTGCCCATCTGTCCAGGCTGATGAACCTCAGAGCTGATGGTAATGAGGAGAGGGCCATAGCCCTCAGAGCAGAAGCTGATGCCCTGGAGATGGAAGCCAAACGCCTGAGGGAAGCAGCAGACACCCTGGGAGACTCTGGTGGCCAGACCTAAGAAGGTCCCTGAGGAGTACCAGGATCCATTCCTACACTGCCGTACCTTTGGGCACACCTGGAGGCTAGGGCCAGGTGAGGACCAGGGGCATTTCTACCAGTTCATTCTGGTCTGTGAGGAGTGCCATACCAGGCGTATTGACGTAATCAACAGACGTACTGGAGCCCTGGGTGGCTACAGGCGTTATGAGTACCCAGAGGGCTACCAGGCCACCAGAGGAGAGGGCCTGGCCAGGACCAGCTACCGCATTGAATTCATCAGGAGGATTCAGAGATGAGCGAATTTCTTGCCTCCTGGGTGTTGCCGTTTCTGGTGGGAGCTGGGGTTGCCACTGTGAACTACCGGATGGGAATTAGGCATGGCTACAGATTGGGCTACCTGGACCAGCTTAAGGAGTATACGGAGCAGCTTCTGGCAGAACTAGACAGGAGGCACCCAGGATGATGCTACTAGGAGCCCTCCTGGCAGCAGCGGCTGTGGCAGCAGGAGGCTGGATTGTGGGCTGGAACCAGGGGTTTGAAGATGGGTTCAGGGAGGGAGTCAACTGCTGGGAGGAGAAGGGTCATGAGACCTGACCTGTTCGCCCTGGAGCTGTCAGAGGCAGGGATCTATGCACCAGTAGAGGCTCCACCCTGTGGAGAATGGCTGCTGGTCCCAGAGAGGGACATCCAGCTCAGGTGCGACAGGATCAGAGCCCACGATGGGAAGCACAGGAAGGTGCTCAGAGCCCAGTGGCCGCATGCTGTCCAGTGGTGTGATGGTGAATGCTCTAGGCCCTGTGGGCCAGTAGCAGGGTGGATAGAGACCATCAGGTCTCAGGGTGTGAACATCTACCTAGGAGGGAAGGGTCAGTGAACCTCAGAGACCTGATGGACCAGCTAGCAGCCATTCTTCTGTCCCAGGGTGACATGCCAGTGCTGTCAGAGGCTGGCCATACCCTGCACTCTGTGGAATTCAATGATGATGAGGGTCCCTGTGTTCTGTTTCTGTTTGAGGAGGACTGATGGCTGAAAGGCAGGCCCTACATGCCTACCTGTCAGAAACTGCCCACTGGGCCTGGCTGACATTTGCTGAGGAGAATGGTGTCTCTGTCACAGGGCTCCTGGAAGCCCTGGGCCTGGAGCTGGGAGATGAGATAGAGCAGGCTGGGGACGCTGACATCAGGCTGGGCTGGGTGAGGAGAGGCAGGAAGATAGACGCAGAGCGTAGACGCAGAGGAGGCCAGCAGTAGTGGCTGGGAACCTGGTGCTACTCCTGAATATCGCTGCCCCAGACAGAAACACCATGGCTTCCCTGTTACGTGAAATCCAGAACAATGTGACAGTGGGCCTGGTTGGGTTCCATCCTCTGGAGGGCCAGGACTATACAGGCTCCTGGACCCTGACCAGGACAGACATAGGGCTGGAGTCATTCAGGCCCACTGAGCCCTGGAGTGGAGATGACTACTAACCACAGGCTCCTCCTGGTGCTGTCAGTTGTGAGCCTGGCTGTGTCAGTGCTGGCCCTGGCCATGGCCCTGGCCTTTGTGAACCCCTGGAGGGAGCCAGAATGCAAACCATCAGACCAGAGCAGCAGGGCTCCCAGTCCTGGCTCTGCGTGGGAGATGTCAGATACCCAGCCCAGCTAGTCAGTAACGACATTGCCATAGGAGATGGCACTACACACAGGGAGCGCAGAGCCATGGTCCAGTTTGAATCCGGCTGGCTTGTATCTGTGGTCTGGGGTAGCGCTACCTACTCTGATAACCACCATGACTGGCAGCATGGAGTATTCACAGAGGAGCCCTGCCACGTAGAGGTGGCTGTGCCCTGGGATGGTCCCTGGGAGCCACTGGGCTATGTCACTGCTGATGCCCTCCAGGCCATCCTCATCCAGATGGCCAGGTGGCCCAGTGGGGAGCCTCCGCCCAGATGGGCACAGGAGGGCCAGCTGGAGGCAGGCTCTGACCCCAGAACCTGAGACCCTAGCGTCACATCCTGGGCTGGTTTGAGTCCCTGGCGGAGTGGCAGGTCAGGAGCCTGAAACGTATTCTGACCTGCCATTTCTGCCTGTATTCCTGTGTCGCTGCCTGTCCCTCTGTAAATGATGGACGTCTCATGTACCACCTGGCCTATGGATTCTGGTACCCGAACTTGCTACCCTGCCTAGGGATTCCGTCCGACCAGGAGGCAACACAGGTGACAGCCAGGAACAGAGCACCCAGAGGAGCACCAGACCCCAGCTGGAGCGACACCAGGAGGGAGTGGCAGGTCCGAATAGAGCTGCCCACAGAGCCAGGTAAGCCCAGGAATCGGAAGTGGATTCGAGCTAAGACTAAGGAGGAGTGCCTGGAGAAGCTGCGTAGGGCACAGATAGGCCTGGCTGATTACCGAGTGGTAACTAGAGACAGCATCACTGTGGGCCAGGTCGCTGAGGAGTGGCTGGAGTCCATCAGGCATCAGGTCTCCAGAGGCACCCTGAGGGCCTACCAGAACAGGGTTCACGCTCACATCATCCCAGAGCTGGGCAGCCGGCGCCTGACCAGCCTCACTGTGGCTGACGTGGATGGCTGGCAGCAGGCCCTGGAGCGTAAGGGTCTGGCTGTGGCCACCAGGCGAGAAATCAGAACCTGTCTGGTGACTCTGATTAAGTGGGCTGTCAAGCACGACTACGTAATGCGTAACGTGGCTGCTCTATCACCTGGACCCAAGGGCAGGACTAAGCCAGTGGAGAGCCTCACCAGGGAGCAGGCTAAGGCTGTGCTGGAGGCTCTGGATGGGTGGCGGTATGAGGCAGCAGCAGTCCTGATGATGACTGCTGGGCTCAGAGTGGGTGAGGCGCTGGGACTCCGCTGGGTGGACATCACTGACAGCGCTGTGACTGTGGCAGGCACCCTGGCCACCAGACCCAGCCTCCACTACCAGCCTGAGCCTAAGACTGCGGAGTCCAGGAGGACTGTGGGACTCAGCCGGCTGGCCATCACAGCGCTGGAGGCTCACAGCCAGCGTCAGGAGAGGGAGCGGGAGCGGATGGGCCTGGGTCCTGCCCAGTACGTGTTCCTGACAGCCTCACAGGGCCTGGTGGACCCCAGCACTCTGGGCCAGGAGCTAAGGACCAGGACCATCTCCATAGCTCACGTCCACCCGCATAAGCTCAGGCACACAGCTGTGAGTCTCATGCTGGATGCTGGGGTCCCACTGGAGACGGTTTCTAAGGTGGTAGGCCACAGGAGCATCAGGACCACTGCGGACCTGTATCAGTCGCTGCTGGATGAGGGTAGAGCCGCTGCTGCCAGTGCGATGGATGAGGTGTTCGGATGATGGAACTGGCAGAGAACCAGAAGACAGCTCTAGAGGCACTGGCTAGAGACCTGTATCAGTCAGGGTGCCGTATCAGTGTGAGGAGGTTCAGCTGGGCACTCCAGGGAGCAGAGCAGGCCTACGCAGATGCCATTGTGAGCTTCTGGGAGACCACCTGGGCTGACCTGGAGGCTGGCCAGTAGGCAGACCAGGCGCAATCACTCCGTACGGCCCCCGTCTGCTCTGTGGCAGGTCTGGGGGCCGTTTGGGTTCTGCCACCCATCCGCTCTCTCTCCAGTCCCTCAGGCAGGCCCTCAGCAGCCCAGGTAAGGAGTGAACAGTCCAGGAAGGAAGCTACTGAGGGCCTGCCAGGGCCGATAGTAGTTGCTGGCAGGCCACGTGGCTACCTGCCTGTCCACACAGCATGGGCTGGTCACAGATGTCGCACCTGGGCTTCCTGTAGTGCTTCTCTAGCCATCTGCGCTCCAGGGTGATGATGTCCCTCCAGGGCCAGTCCTCCAGAGGGGTGGGCTCCTCAGTCATCGCTGAAGACAGGCAGGGCCAGGAATTCCTCCACATCCTGTGGATTCGTCAGCTTCCTGCTGGGAGTGCTGCCATCACCTGCCATGTAGTCAGCCCTCTGGAGCATGCCGATTTGCCCAGGGCTCCCTATGTACCGCCTTCCCAGGATTCCATCCCTGGTGACCAGTTCATAGACCCCAGGGTCTCCCTCTACGTTCAGGGCTCTGACTCCTGTGTAATTCTTAGCCATGGCATTATTGACAGTGTCAGTCATCATCTGCTGGATTCTGGCGAAATCCTCATCAGTCATCTCATCACTCTCCTGTGAGCCATCCCTCATGGGTGCACGGTTCAGGTAACCAGTAGGGTCTATGTTGACTCCGTTCTCCCACAGTTCCAGGTGGGCATGGGAGCCTGTGCTGGAGCCTGTGCTGTCTACGTAGGCCAGCTCTGTGCCTGCCTCCACCCATCCTGAGGTGACAGCAAAGGATGCATGGTGGAAGGATTTGAACATGTCTGGGCCATTCACTACCCAAATCCAGTTCCCTGCTCCACCTGATTCATAGCCTGTAGTGACCTGGCCATCGTAGGGAGCTATCAGAGGAGCACCATGGGGAGCCCCATAATCCACACCTCTGTGAAACTTGCCTGTTGCTCCTGTGATGGGATCTATCCTGTAGCCATAGCCTGAGGTGACTGGGTATCTGACCAGGAGAGGGAAGTACGTTAGTTCTCTCATCATCCCTCCCTATGGCCTGGTACCTATGGCTATCCAGTGAATACCCATAGCCGCAGATGGGACGGCACCACCATCTCTAGCATTGAGTACCCTCGCTGTGAACCCGGACGCCGAATTGGCCACAGTCTTAAACGCCAGAGGGAAGGCATCGTTCGATCCTGGGTTACCGTCTAGTAGAGACAGGATGGCCGCTGCCGCAAACGGTGTCGGATACACAAGACTTATGTCGCCCGTGGCATTAGTGCTCCCTCCCAGGGCCCCCGACTGAATGAAGGGCACGACATCCGCCCAGGCACTGCCGGTCCAGTACTGGGACAGCCCTGGCCTACTATCCAGCATGCTCAGCTGGTTCAGGACTGGGGCTGTCAGCTGACTGGTTCTCTGGGTGGCGTTAGTGAACCTGGCCACTGTCTGGGACATCAGGTAACTATTGGCATCTGCTGCCAGAGCCTCCTCCCCAGCTACAAACACTTTATATGGCATCTCTCCTCCTAAACCCAGACGTTGCCCTGTGTGAGCCTGTCATTTGGATGTGGTCCCCAGTGGAAGACTCTGGCGAACAGGTCCCCCAGGGCTAGGCCTAGGTCCAGTTCCCAGGTGAATCTGCTGATGGTGTGATCCACTCCCAGCACTCTGGCTACCCCATCCACCAGAGGCTCCCCAGGAGGCTGCCACTGGACTCTGACCCTGTCCTCTATGAGGTTCAGGCCCAGCAGGTCTGGCCACATCTCGGGGGTGAAGGCTGGCCTGACTGTGACCTGCTCTATCTGTGCTCTGGGAAAGCCCTGGAGCTGGAGTAGGAAGGTGGCCCAGACTCCTGCCTGAGAATCGTTCTGCATTCCCAGGTCTGTGCGTTTGTAGTTATGGGTCCCATAGACGGTGATGGATGGGTCAGACTTTGCTACCTGGACTGTGCCTCCAGCGTTTGCTGCATAGATGGCATTCCTGATACTGCCAGAGCTGGTTACGTCTGCATCTATGACAGCATCATGGCCATCAGGGCAGCCCAGCTCTAGCACTGGAGGGCTGAGGGCCTTCCAGGTGTCCCTATTACGGAACTGGAGGACTCCCATCCTGTCTATCCACACAAACCCCAGTTCATCGTCTGTGGCCCTACCGATTAGCTCCCAGGCTGACTGAGCCAGGGTGGTGGCCTGGAGTGTGATGGCTGACGTGTCCAGGTCTGTGGGTCCTGTGTAGCCATAGTGGCTCAGGATTCTGGCTATACGCTCTGAGGCTGTGTCTCCTGCCCCCTGGGACACCTGCTCTCCCCAGTCCAGGTTTACCAGTGTCTTAGTGGCATCACTGGCCACTACCTGGGCACTGCGTTCCTGTTTGTGGAGTGCCCAGTCCTCCTGCCAAGTGTCCACAGTTCCTGTGAATATCCTCCAGGCATCTACTGTGGACTCTGTGGATAGCGTCTCCACCCATACCCAGACAGGAGTGCCAGGAGCCAGCCTGGACCTGCCACCGTACTGCCAGGGACTGTCTGGGTTCAGAGGGTCATAAACCCTGTTTGGGTCAGCCAAAGTCAGGGAGCAGGTTCCAGCCTCTGCTCTGGAGAGGGCGCCATCTGACCTGGTCCCTCCTAGGTGCGTCTGGAGCTGGGTCACATCACAGGACACATCCACCCAGAGCCTGCCTGCTGGGGGAGCTGGGCCTACAGAGCCACCTCCCCAGACGTTGCCAGCATCCAGGTTGTCTGTGTCGGACTGGCCCCAGGTGAATGTGCTTCCTGCTGAAATCGCTATCCAGACATAGAGCCTGATGTCTCCTCCCCAGTGAGGACTGAACGCTCCTCCTGGGGTTCCTGGCCAGGCCACTACCGCCACCTAAAGGTTTCAGTGGACCAGGAGACTGCGTAATCGGCATTGGATGTCTTCACAGCCTGCTGGCCTGTAGTGCCACCAGCTGGGAGACCTGGCCCTGCTGGGCCTGTAGCTCCTGGGTCTCCCTTATCACCCTTAGGTCCCTGGCTTCCTGTTGCTCCAGGCGTACCTGGGATGCCCTGGCTTCCTGTTGCCCCAGTATCACCCTTCACACCCTGAGGACCCTGTGAGCCAGTGGCTCCAGTATCACCCTTAGGTCCTGCTGGGCCCGGGTCTCCAGTATCGCCCTTAGGGCCAGGGTCACCCTGTGGTCCTGGAGGGCCTGTGCCTCCAGTGCCTAGAGCCCTGCTGGTGGACAGGGTGCCCTCTCTGGCTGTGTAGCGCTGGAGGGCTCCCACCAGGTCCCTCTGGAGCTTTGGGCTGTCGATGCCCAGGCCTGTGTGGTTGATAGTGACCTTAATCGTCTGGCCTGGCTGAGCCCTGTTCAGTGGGATGACAGCCTCAGGGCCTGCCTCTCCTATCAGTGCCAGGGTGGGCCTGGTGACAATGCCTCCACCTGCCAGCCTGGGGATGTCTGGGATGTCCAGCCTGAACCCATCGAAGTGCACTGGGCCTACGTCAAACCCAGGGATAGCGAACGCTAGATTGTTCCAGCCATCAATGATCAGGTTTATGGCTGCCTTAAAGGCTCCAGTGATGCCATCCCACATGCCCCTGGCTGCGTCACTGATTCTCCCTGCCAGTCCACCTATGAAACCTATGACTTTGTCAAAGGTGGAGGTGACCAGATTCCAGAGACCAGACAGGCCATCTGTGAACCAGTTCCACAGCCCTACTCCCATGCTGACTAGCTTCTGCACTATGCCAGAGACGAATCCGAATATCGCACTGAACACAGAGACGATGATGTCCCAGAGGAGCCTGTAGCCAGCGAACAGGAAGTTGAAGTAGGCACTGAACAGGTTCCAGATGAAGGTGACCACATTCTGGATGACATCCCAGATGACGTTAAATACAGTGGTCACGATGGAGACGTAGAGTTTGAAGGCCTCAAACCAGAAATTGAACAGGCCAGTGAACACACTGATGATGGAGCCTATGACTGTGGTGACGACTGTCAGCCAGACACCAAACACTGCCTGGATGAATTCCCAGACCACAGTGAAGGCTGTCTTAATCATCTCCCACGCTGCCAGGACTCCGTCCCTGAACCAGGAGACGTTATTCCACAGCCAGAGGATGCCAGCCACCACCAGGGCTATGGCGGCTATGACAGCAATGATGATGAGAACCAGAGGGTTTGCTGCTGCCACAGCGTTGAAGATTCCCTGAGCTATGGTCCAGGCCTTCTGAATAGCGTTGAAGGCTGAGCCCAGTGCGTTAGCCACTCCCTGAGCGACGTTCCAGGCCTTCATTGCCACTACCAGGGCTGTGATGCCAGCTGCCAGAGGCAGGAACACATCAGCATGGTCTGACACAAACTTCAGGGCTGGGATAACGAAATCGTTAAACTTCCCAGCCATGTCTGTGATGACAGGCAGCAGGGCTGTGCCTATCTGGGCTTTCATGTCGTCAAACCTGGCTGTGGCTATCTTTGCCTGACCTGCCAGGCCCTCATTTGTCCTGGCAAAGTCTCCCTGGGCATCTGCTGTCTGAGCGTAGATTTCTGCCTGGGCTGCCAGGACCTTCTGCTGGGGAGTCAGGGCCTCCTTAGTGGAGCTGATGAGGCCCATAGCCATGGCCCTGTTTTTCAGGGTGGCATCATCCAGCAAGACACCAAACTGCCTCATCGGTTCGTTCTCGCCTCTGAGGGCAGCACCGATAGCCTGGATGGCCTGGTCTGGAGTGGTGTTATTGAAGCTGGCCAGGTCTGAGGACAGGCCTGTGAGCCCTGTGGCGAATCCTGCCAGCTCCTCTCCACCTAGGCCTGCTGACTTCCCAAAGGTGGCGAACGTAGAGGAGGCATCCAGGGCAGCCTGCTTGGAGATACCAAACTGCTCTGCGGCTGTGCCAGCAAACTTCTCTACAGTGGCGAATCCACCACCGAAGATTTGCTGTCCTTTGGAGACAGTCTCATTCAGGTCAGACGCTGCTGTGACACAGTCCTGGAGTCCCTTCAGGAGCACTGCTGGGCCAGCTACCGCTGCCACTCCCTTAGCGACATCTTTGAACTTATCAAACTTGCCAGCTGTCTGGTCCAGGTCCTTCACAGCACCAGCAGTGTCAGTGACTATCTTTACAACTAGCTGGGCTGCGGCTGCCATCCTGCCCTACTTCCTACGTTTGGCCATCTCCCTCAGGAGACGTTCTGCTGTGAGGAGGGCTCTGTAATCGTCAATCCAGGGATCGGGTGGGCTGCCAGTTTGGAGGGATATGGCAATGGCTCTCTCCCAAAGCCCGCCGGCAACGTAGGGACTGCATCCTCTGCCTGATCCTCCTCTCCAGGTTGCATCTCATCCAGGGTGTCAATGAACCCATCCAGGGATGGAACCTCATGACCTGTTCGCTTCAGGGCATGATGGATGAGGGCAAACGTTCCCATGGCTGGGTCGTTTGCGTAGTCCTGGGCTGCTGCCATGTCCCTGGCATTACTGGTGACTTCCACCAGTGGGCCACCGTTCCAGGCCACTTTAAAGGTTCTGCGTAAGGTGGACACTAGGCTCCCTTCACCCTGTCTAAATCATCCTGAATCATGTTGGAGTACACAGCCAGCCAGGCTGGCTCTGTGCGCTCTGCTCCTGCCCAGGCAAACGGATTTGGCTCTATGCCTCTCATGGCCCAGCCCCAGTGAATGGGTGGAGCGTAGGGAGCTGAGAACACCACAGAGGAGCCCCTGGAACTGCCACTAGCCACCAGGTTCCCTGTCCTCACAGGAGCCCTGGCCTTAGCGGCTGCCAGGATCAGCTTCCCTACTGCGTCTGCCTCCTGGTCCAGCTGCTCCAGCTCACCAGCCACCTTCTTCAGAGACCTGGCCAGCTGGTCTCCACCTTCTATGGTGACATCAGGCATCAGGGAGTGGAGTAGGTAGTGGTGACAGGCTCATCATCAGCAGGAGGCTCCTCCTGAGGCTCATCTCCCAGTGGCGGAGCAACAGGCCAGGTGACAGTGGGCTGAGCAGTGATGGGCCAGTCAAAGTCAGTGGTCAGCCTGGTGTTGACGTCTCCACCCACCTCCAGAGCCCTGACCTGCACAGTGCCTGAAAACACAGTCTCGCCTGTGTTTGGCTGCCAGGAGAACGGGACACTGGTCAGGTTGTTATCCCAGGAGTATTTAATGAATCCCTCTGGGTCATCGAAATCCTGGATGCTGGTTCCCTGGAGGGAGTACTCAGCAGTGGTGAAGGGTGCCAGGCTGTCACCACAGAGCGTCTCTACTGCGTCTGACTCATCATTGAACGTCGGAACGATCCTGACGTTTGTGGCCTGACAGGCGAAGTCTGTCCCACCGATAGGAGGGTCTCCAGTGCCTCCCAGGGACAGCTTCCCAGTCTTTAGTTTGGATTCAACGATAGGCATGCTAGATCCCTTCATTCCAGGTCAGCAGATACGCTGGGTACTGTCTGCCGTTAACTGTGTAAGCCACTAGGTCTGCTGACTGAAGGTCCACAGTGCCTGCCATCACTGTCAGCATTCTGTCCAGCTCCTCCCAGGTCCCCTGCTCCGCCACCTGCATTACTGGCGCCAGGATGGGACATCTCCAGGTGGCATCGAACCCACAGGGCAGACCAAACGTGATGTTGGGAGGAATGAACAGGACACAGGGAGGAGCTATCAGGCCTGGGTCCACAAACCCTCTGACGCCCGCTGCCTCCAGCTTCTGGACCAGCTCCTGTGCTCTGTCTAGGGCTGTCATGACAGGACTGGCTCCAGCCAGGGTGACAGGAGCTGGAGGACATCCCTGTCAGCCTTAGCGATAGTGGCCACTCCCAGGTCTGCCACTCCCACAATCCCATCAGGACTGTTGCGTCGAGACAGGAGCCTGTTAGTCCAGAGCAGGGTGGCATAGTTGACGTCCCAGGGACAGTCTGCTGTGGCCAGGGATGGCGCCCTGGACACAATGGCTACCATCACTGCCGACAGGGCCTGATCTATAGCCACATCATCTGCTGTGTCTCTGATCCTGGCCCAGTCCTTATATTCATCCAGTGTGGGCCAGTTCAGCCCTGTCGGCAGTGCCATCTCACTTAGCCTTACTGGCTGCTGCTGTGCCTGTGTACGTCCCACCATTAGTGGGCTCTGGGGTTCCGCCATTGGTGGTCAGTGGGATGACTGGAACACCAGTGATCTTCACAAACGCAGCAGGGTCCAGGACCAGCCAGGCAATGTAGCCATAGAAGGCCATCTGCGTACCTAGCACAGAGGGCTCTACCACAGAGACCTGTCCACCCACTGTCTCATAGGTTTCCACATAGGTGGAATCTCCCAGGATGGCAGTGCCAGCAGGCAGGTGCTTATCTACCACCAGCCTCATGCCAGCCACTGAGCCAGCCATACTGGTGGGAGAGATGCTGCCCAGAGCATTACTGGGGTTGACACTGGGGAACAGTTGTCGGCCAGTGGTATCAGAGAGGCTGCCGATAGCTCCCCACACATCTGGAGCCACCCACAGTGTGTCAGGCATTCCGTTAGTGGCACCGAAGATGGTGGCGGTGGCTGCGTAGATGGCTCCCACCAGGCCCTCACCATCAGGAGTCGCCAGAGCCTGAGTCTGCGTCACAGCCGCAGCGAAGTACACACAGAAGGCCCTGTCAGTCTCCTGGAAGTAGGAAGCAGCCATGTCACTGACCAACAGGTCCATAATGGCTGGGTCAGTCCAGTCCCTGTCCTGCCAGCTGAGATTGATAGTTCCGCCATACGTGGATTTCGTGACAGTGACAGGGTCCACCACCATATTGCGGCTGGGCAGCTCTGCCTTCTCAGCAGACTGAGGGCCAGCCAGGGTGGTCTGGGTGATCCTGGGACGCTGGAACGTCTTCCCAGGGCCAGGGAGTGGACGCCTGGTGGTGGCTTCAATGGCAGGGCGACGCTGGGACTGCTGGGTGAAGACAGGGCCCAGGATGGGCACTGGGAGGAGACCAGGGTTGTCCGCAGTGGTCTGATGGTCCACAGCCCTCTGGAGGTACCGATTGAACCTGGCCTTAGCGTCTGGGTTCTCGCTCCTGGTCAGGTAGTCCACCAGGTACTGGCCTGGGGTCTGGTAGATGTCCTCAGTGCTCTGGCTACTGCGTTCCACAGCCTGGGTGCGACGCTCTCCAGCAGGGGCAGTGCCGATATCTGCCACCATGGTCTGGTAGGTAGCCTGTCGCTTAGCCAGCTCAGCCTCCACCTGGATGGCAGGCTCCAGCTCAGCGATACGTGAGCGTCTGGATTCACAGGTGGACTGCTCTGAGTCAGTCAGCTCCCTGTCCTCATCAGCAGCCCTGGAGGTAATGGTCTCTACGTCAGAGAGAGCATTATCCATCTGGCGCTTAAGCCAGTCCAGACGTTTGGACCCAGAAAGAGTCTCAGTCATGACATTACTCCAGTCAGAACATTGAATAGGTTCTGACATGGGTGGAGGCAGGTGTGACTGCCTGGGTCATGTCATGATGCTGGGGACCTGCACTGGGGTCACGAGAAAGCGGAAAGCGAAACCCCAGTGCAGGTTTGGAACGGATGGTGTGGTCGTCCCCAGACGATAGACCTTTAGCACTCAGTTAGAGGCTGGTCAACCCTCAGGTTCTGCGTACCCTGGCTGTCCAGTCCTGCCAGTAAGCCAGCCTCTCAGGAGGACCCTCTGGCAGTGGAGCTGAGCGCACTACTGCAACCTGAGCTGATTCGTATGCAGGGAAGTCACACAGGGCCACGTGCCTCAGGGCCTTCACCCTGGAACGCTTCACTAGGTCCAGGCCATTGTGCTTCCCTCTGATATTGAACTGCCTGGCAGAGCTGGGCAGAAATTCCAGTGAGAGGCCTGGAGCCTGGCCATCTCTAACTTTGAACGCTGCTTCTCTGCCTGCTTCTGTGTCATCTAGTCTCAAGTCTGCCCAGAGGCCATCTGGCCTGTTATCCCACTCATCACCTCTGCCCACCCAGTGGCCATTATGCATCAGCTGGACCTTCAGGTACCTGGCTGCTCCACTGATGCAACGGTCAAAGCACCCAGGGAGAAACATCTCGTAATAGGGTCCCCAGCCATCATTCACCAGCGCTGGTTCATTGTAGGGAGCCAGCTTTCCTACCACTGTCCTGCCATCTCCCACACAGGCCAGGGGCTGCTCTACTGCTCTAACCAGGAATTCGGTCACAGGACATCTACCTCCTCCTGCACATTCTCTATGAATTCCACAGCACCCAGGTTGAAGAATGCCCTGGCTTCCTGCTGGGTGAAGAGTCCACCCTGGAGACTCTTAATGGCCAGGTCCACTCTCTGGGGAAGGTCTGGCCTGAGCACAGCACCCAGGAAGAATCTGGCCTGGGTGCCTCTAGGCAGACACTGGAGGGTCATCTGCTGCTCGAGGGGTACCAGGTAGTGCATCACAGTGGTGGTGATGAACTGCTGAAACACATCAGTGATGTTCCTATAGGTGAGGCTGGGAGAGTCCAGGCCCAAGAGGGCTCCAGGGATTCCGATAGCCATAGCCAGCTGCTGTGCATTCAGCTTCCTGGTCTCATTCAGCTGGGCCTTCTCAGCATCAGAGGAGAGCACTTCCAGTTCTGTGCCACCAGGGAGAACTGCCCACTCCCTAGCCATGGCCACTGCCCTCATCTTTGCCTTAAGGGCATCAGCCTGGGCCTGTGTCAGCTCTGGGTTGGGATGCTTCACAGCACCAGGTGGGACTGCTCCACCTTCAAAGTAAGCAGCTGCCCAGCGTTCAGCAGCCACGTTGCTGGCCATCAGTCCTGGGTACAGGGTAATGATTCCTCTGCCTGCCAGTTCCCCATTGAGTGCGTTCATCGAGACATGGAAGATTTCGTCTGGTTCCTTCCTGACTCCATTAACCAGGTAGTGATACTGGCCACCATCCACCAGGATTTGCCACTGGCCAGCAGGGACTGGAACAAAGATGTCAGGCCAGCCAGCAGCATTCTTAGGACCCAGCACAGCGACATAGTTACCGAACAGGAGCATGTCCCTCAGGTACTCGCTAATGAAGTCAGCGAAGCTTCTCTGTGGTCCTGGAGTGGGGTTCTGGAGGATGGCTGGGTCTGGGTTCAGAGGGTTCGCCTGCCTGTAGCCATGGAGTGGCATCTGGAGCAGGAGACTGGTGGTGATGTTCAGGAACCCACCCACTACAGGGAGCCCCAGCACCTGGTCCTCTGTGACAAAGGGAAGCAGGCTGGTCTCATAGCCTGACCAGTGCTGCCACACACCCAGGCTCTGGAGGTTCTGGTGAGGGAGAGCTGTCTTCCTGATGGTGGGAGTCCTGGCCCTCTGGAGTAGTTCCATGAGTGCCATCAGTCCACCTCCTCAGAGGTGTGTTCCAGGTAGAGGCTGGTCACCAGTGTGATGATGGCTGCCACGAGTGCGAATCCCTCTCTGTCCAGGAGGAGCCAGGAGCACCAGAGAATCGTCAGGAGACTGGCCAGCTGAACAAACCAGAGAACTGCCCTACTGAGCTTATTTCTAATCATCAGTTAGTCCCACCCTCTTAGCCAGGCCACCTCAGCTGTCCATCCATAAGATGCAGGAACAGTGGCCACAGGCTTAAATGGGAGCCAGTCAGCTCCTGCCTGTTCACAGACTATGACTCTCCCTGGCAGGGTTTCTGCCCACTGTCCTACCGCTGGGTGATCCACCCTGCCGAATCGGTAGTGCGTACCCTTCTCTAGATATGGAGGATCTACAAAGTAGACAGCTTCCCTGCTGACTGGTGCCTGTTGATAGTCAGCGTTTATCACCTTCCACTGCCTAATTCCAGGCAGCTGGCTGACTACTCTCTGCCTGCCCTTCAGATTCCAGGTAGATTTAGCGCCGAACTTCCCAGCAGTCTTCTTTGGCATAGATGAGCCCTGATTCAGCCAGAACCCTATAAGCCATTTTGCCTCCTGTGGGATAGCGAAATCATCCACAGAGCCACCAGGTGGAATGTCTGGCAGAGCCAGAATCTCTGTCTCTGACACTCTGATGAGGTATTCCCAGAGCCCAGCAATGATGGGGTCTACATCTACCAGGGTGGCCTTCTGGACGTTGTATCTGAGTGAATAACAGGCAGAGCCTGCAAAGGGTTCCACCACAGGGCATCCTCGAGGAGGCCCAGGCAGGATGCCTGACAACCTGTATTTCGCTCCATAGAAGTAGAAGAATGGGCGCATCAGTAAATGGTCCAGGCTAGGGCTGGTTCTGACTTCAACTGCGTGGGAGCCCAGAGGGCCAGGACAGCAGCCAGAGCAGCGTCATTGTCTGCACTGTCGTTGATTCTGTGAACCTGTGACACCAGGCCATCAGGCCCTCTCTTTGTCAGAGCCAGGGCTGCTGCAATTCCTGTACCACCTGGGTGGCTGATCTGCCTGGCCCTCACTGCGGCATAGAAGGCCCGACAGGCTCTAGCCCACTCAGCTGGTCTGACAGCGCTGTGGGGGACCTTCCAGTTTCGTGCCACACGGGCCACAGAGGGCTCACAGGGAGACTTCTGAGTGGTGACCAGGGCAGCAGGCTTCCAGCGGGACAGGAGACCATCTAGACGCTGCTCAGCATGCTCCAGGGCCATGGGTCCTGTAAAGGTTTCCACCAGCTCGAGGTGGTGGGTTCGGCCCACCAGAGCCCCAGCGACAATGCTCACGTGGCGCAGTTCAGGCCCAGCGTCGACAGCCAGGACAAAGGGTTCATCTATGGGGAACTGGTCCTTTGTGATACAAGCTTCCCACTCAGCTGGTTCCACCCAGCCAGTTATCTGGCTGACCTTCCTGCACAGAACCTCTACCTCAAACACTCTGGGAGGGTCTGTCTGGAATTCAGCTCTGACCACATCCTCATCCAGCAGGTAACCCAGTGCAGGGTTAGCGTGCGCCCAGGCAGTGACATCACCAGCATTCATTCCTGGTGGAGCTGACCACTCGAAGTAGCCCACAGGGCTGTCCTGGCCAGCCTCTATGGCATCCCTGCCCATGGTCTGAATCTTGTTCATCACTACTGAGGACAAGTCTCCCTCTGTGGTGATGGCCCAGACCTGGGCATCTCTACGCACTCTGCGGATTTTGTCTAGTGCGGCGTAGGACTCCCAGTGCCTCATCTGGCGCAGTTCATCCAGGACCACCAGGTCTACGCCTGAGAGCCCTCTGGCTCCACCAGTAGTGGCGCTGACCAGTTTGTACCTGCCACCTTCCACCCAGAATTCTTCCTGGCCAGCTGCCCTCCTCATCTTTGTGAGCTTCAGGCCAGCCAGGTCAGCCAGGTCATAGGCATACGTCATAGCCTCCAGCGCTGTGCCACGATTATTGGCAGAGCCAACTACAAACCTCTCACCAAACAGGCACAGACCACCCAGGATTCTGATGGCAGTAACCAGAGTCTTACCGTTCTGTCTAGCCACCACAGCCAGAAGGGTTCTGTACCTGAACCTGTTGTTGACTCTGACCAGGCCCTCTCTGAGCAGGAATTC
>Ga0207428_10002549_pt1 | contig 18197 bp, 16 predicted proteins | sample RhiMethybrSRZTD1_FD_187600 | JGI IMG/M metagenome (GOLD analysis project Ga0207428, IMG submission 187600) | Populus rhizosphere microbial communities from Tennessee, USA - Rhizosphere MetaG P. TD hybrid SRZTD1 (SPAdes) (version 3) | ecosystem: Host-associated > Plants > Roots > Rhizosphere >...
GCAAGACGTGCTCGACGTGTATCGCCTCGCGAACGACGCCGTCGAACGAGCCCGCGAGGGCGGGGGCCCGACGCTGATCGAGAGCGTGTCGCTCCGCTGGCGTGGGCACGCGGGCCACGACCCCGCGAAATACGTCCCCAAGGAGCTGCTCGAGGAGTACATGCGGGACAAGGATCCCGTCAAGCGGTTCGAGGAGCTGCTCCGATCCCGTGGCGTCGTGAGCGAGCAGGACGTGTCGGACCTCGACGAGCGGATCCGCGCGGCGTTCGAGGCCGGCTACGAGTACGCGCTCTCCTCGCCCTTCCCCGAACCCGGCGATGTCACCAAGGGACTGTTCACCGACGACGGCTACTGGGCCGGCGCGCCCGGCCGCGGCGGCGGGACCGAGGCCTGATGGCGACCCGAGCCGTCGAGGCATCGGCGGCCGGCCACGGTGCCGAGCCGCGGGGCAAGCGCACCGACCAGGGCGAGGCCACCTACCTCGTCGCGATCGCCGAGGCGCTGTGGGAGGAGATGGAGCGGGACGAGCGGGTGTTCCTGCTCGGCGAGGACATCGGGGTGTACGGCGGCGCGTTCAAGGTGACCGAGGGCTTCATCGAGCGGTTCGGGCCGTCGCGCGTGATGGACACCCCGATCGTCGAGGAGACGATCGTCGGGACCGCGCTCGGCGCGGCGATGGAGGGGCTGCGTCCGGTCGCCGAGTTCCAGTACGCGGACTTCATGTCGAGCGGCTACGACGAGATCACGACCGCGATGGCCCGCTACCACTACCGGAGCGGGGTGCCGGTCCCGGTCGTGCTGCGCGGGCCGTCGGGCGGCGGCGTCAGGGCCTCGAGCTTCCACTCGACGAACCCCGAGCCGTGGCTCTCGCAAGCGCCCGGCCTGAAGGTCATCTGCCCCGCATTCCCCTCGGACGCCAAGGGCCTGCTGAAGGCGGCGATCCGCGACGACAACCCGTGCGTGTTCCTCGAGCACAAGTGGATCTACCGGCGCATCAAGGAGATCGTGTCGGACGACCCCGACCATCTCGTCCCGATCGGCAAGGCGGACGTCAAGCGCGAGGGCACCGACGTCTCGGTGATCGCGCACGGGATGATGGTGCATCTCGCGCTCGAGGCGGCCGAGACCCTGGCGAACGAGGGCATCCACGTCGAGGTGCTCGACCTGCGGACCGTTCAGCCGCTGGACGTGGAGTCGATCCTCGCCACGGTGACCAAGACGAGCCGTGCGGTCGTGCTCCACGAGAGCCAGCGCTACCTGGGCACGGGTGCGGAGGTCGCCTCGTTGATCGCCGAGGAGGCGTTCGAATCGCTCGACGCGCCGGTCGTCCGGCTCTCGCCGCCCCATGTCCCGGTGCCGTTCTCTCCGCCGCTCGAGGACGCGTACCTGCCGCAGGTGTCCGACATCGAGGACGCCGTCCGCAAGCTGTCCGCATGGTGAACCCGGAGGCAGGATGACCGCCGTCAAGATGCCGCAGCTCGGCGAGACCGTGATCGAGGGAACGATCCTGAAGTGGCTGAAGCAGGAGGGCGAACAGGTCGCACTCGATGAACCGCTGTTCGAGATCTCGACCGACAAGGTCGACACCGAGGTGCCGTCGTCGGCGGCGGGCACGTTGACGAAGATCCTGGTGCCGGAGGGCGAGACGGTTGCGGTGGGAACCGAGCTGGCCGAGATCTCCGAAGGTGGGGCGGGTGCTCCCGGAGCTCCGGGAGCTGCGTCGCAGCCCGCTGCGGCGGGCTCCGGAGGAGCCGAGACCGCGTCTTCGAACGCGGGGGGCGACGATGCTCCCTCCGCTCCGGAACCACCCGCTGCATCGGCTCCGCCGCCCGCCGCGGCGCCCGCGGCCGCTTCGGCGGGGGCGGTGCCGTCTCAGATGGCGGCTTCGACGCAGACCGCGCTGCCGGATCGTGGGCCTCGGTCGCAGATCCTCTCGCCGCTCGTTCGCAGGTTGGCGAGCGAGCACGGCGTCGATCTCGGGCAGGTCTCGGGGACCGGCACCGGGGGCCGGATCACGAAGAACGACGTGTTGGGGTTCGTGGCCGCGCACGGCGAGGCGGCACCCGTCGCGGGCACCCCCGCGGCCGCCCCGGCCGCCCAGCCGGTTCAACCGGCTCCCGCGACCGCCCCTGCTGCCCAGCCCGCGCAACCCGCGCCCGCGCAGGCTCCGCCCGCCGTGGTCGGGGGTGGCGAGGAGATCGTGCCGGTCTCGCACATCCGGCGGACGATCGCGCAGCACATGAAGGCCTCGCTCGAGATCTCGGCTCGCGCGTGGAACGCGGTCGAGGTCAACATGGAAAACGTGGCCCGCGTGCGCGAACGCACGAAGGACGCCTTCAAGGCGCGCGAGGGCTTCGGCCTCACCTACATGCCGTTCGTGACGCGGGCGGTCACCGAGGCGTTGCTCGCCCACCCCATGGTGAACAGCGAGCTCCGCGGCGACGAGATCGCGGTCAAGCACTTCGTCAACATGGGGATCGCCGTGAGCTACGACGAGGGGCTCATCGTCCCGGTCCTGAAGGGCTCCGACACGATGAACCTGCTGGGGATCGCGAGAGGGATCAACGATCTCGCCACGCGGGCGCGGGCCAAGAAGCTCCTGCCCGACGAGGTCCACGGCGGCACGTTCACGATCACGAACCCGGGACCCTTCGGGTCGCTGATCTCGGTTCCGATCATCAACCAGCCGCAGACCGGGATCCTCGGGTTCGACACCGTCGAGAAGCGTCCTGTCGTGATCGACGACACGATCGCGATCCGGCACATGGTCTACATCTCGATGTCGTGGGACCACCGCGTGATCGACGGCGCGCTCGCGTCGCAGTTCCTCGCGAGGGTCAAGCAGAACCTCGAGACGTGGGACTTCGCCGAGGACCTGGCGCTCTAGCCCGATGGCACGCCTGATCGGGCCCGTCCGTCTCGTCGACTACGACGCCGCGAACGCCCAGATGCACGCGCTGGCCGAGCGCCGCCTCGCCGGCGAAGCCGACGACACGTTGATCCTGCTCGAGCATCCGCCGGTCTACACCGCGGGCCGGGGCTGGCGGCCCGACCACATCGTGTGGACCGAGGAACGGATCGCGGCCGCCGGCGCCGAGCTCCGGTTCATCGATCGCGGCGGCTCGCTCACGTTCCATGGGCCGGGACAGCTCGTCGGGTACCCGGTGCTCGATCTCGGCCCGCGGCCCGACGCGATGCGGTTCGTGCGCGGCCTCGAGGAGGTCGTGATCCGCGCAGCGGCCGACGTCGGCGTCGAACTGCATCGCAGTGAGGTGCAGACCGGCGTGTGGTCCGGACCGAGCAAGGTGTGCGCGATCGGCGTTCGGCTGATGCGGATGCGGGTCTCGCTGCACGGATTCGCGCTCAACTGCACGACCGACCTCTCCTGGTACGACGCGATCGTGCCCTGCGGTCTCGCCGGGGAGGGCGTGACCTCCCTGTCCCGACTCGCGGATCGCGAGATCACGGTCGAGGAGGTGGCTCCGCGTGTCGCCCGGCGCTTCGAGGAGGTGTTCGGGCTGAGCCTGGAGCCGAGCGGCGAGGCATGGCCCCGGGAGCAGATCGGCGTCCTGACGGCGAACGCCACGGCGTGAGCGGCGATCGGATCCACCCTGCGGCCGGCCGCGGGTTCGAGGTCGCCGTCGAGCACTACGAGCGTGGGCGACCGGGCTACCCCGACGATGCCGTGACCTACCTCGTACGCGAGCTCGGCATCGGCGAGGGACGTGACGTCCTGGAGCTCGGTGCGGGGACCGGCAAGTTCACCGAGCTCATCGTGCACACGGGCGCGCGGATCACGACCGTCGAGCCCGTCCCGGCCATGCGCGACGCGTTGGAGCGCAACTGCCCCACGGTCCGGGTGCTCGACGGCACGGCGGAAGCCATCCCCGCCGAGGACTCCGCGTTCGATGCGGTCATCGCCGCCGCGGCCTTCCACTGGTTCGACGGCGTCCGCGCGCTCCCCGAGATCCACCGGGTCCTGCGCCCCGAGGGCGCGCTCGGTCTGATCTGGAACACGCGCGACGAGGCGAGCGACTGGTCCGAACGGCTGACCGAGATCTTCGACCGGCTGGCCGGCGAGGGCGCGCCCCGGTACCGATCGGGTCACTGGCGGCAGGCGCTCCAGCGGAGCCAGCTGTTCGGGCCGCTGCACCACCGCCTGGCGTACCACGTCCACCACGTGACGCCCGAGGCGTTCCTCGATCGCGTGCTCTCGGTGAGCTACGTGGCGGCCGCCTCCGAGGACGAACGCGCGCGCGTCCTTGCCCAGGTGAACGAGCTGATCGCAACCGACCCCGAGCTCGGCGGCCAGGAGATCGCGATCCCTTACCGCACGGACGTGTTCTGGACCCGCCCACGGTGAACGGCCGCTACCATCAGGCGTCGGCGACGATCGTGTAGCGGGGGCGCTGTTCGAGCGAGCCCAGGGGCCAAGGCTCGTGGAGCTTGGCCGCCCACTCGACGTCGCGCAGGCGCCTGATGCGCACCGCCGACCACCCCGCCTCGTACACCGCGTCGATCAGCGGGACGGGTGAGGGCAGCCGCGCGAGCGGCAGCTCGGCCAGCACCTCCTCGGGGTACGGGGCGTGATGGTCGTCGGGCACGCGCATGAACCGACGGAGCCACTCGGCCGCGAGGTCTTTCGCCCGTCTGCGGAGGTCGTCCTCGCCCCAGATCCCCTCGAACAGCACGAGCCGGCTCGACACCTCGCGCCACTGCGCGAGCGCACCCACCGGATCGGGCAACGTCCACAAAACATGCCGCTCCATCACGGCGTCGAACGGTCCCCCGGGCGCGTCGGTCCCCGAACCGACGACGAACCGCATCCGCTCCTCGAGCCCGCGCTCCCTGGCCTTGAGCTCCGCCCTCCCGAGCATCCCGGGCGACAGATCGAGCGCCGTCACCTCGTAGCCGAGCTCCGCCGCGAGCAGCGAGAGCGCGCCCGTCCCCGCGCCGACGTCCAACACCTTGGAACCGGGTTCGGGGAGGGCGTCCGCCAGCGCCTGGCGCCACGCCGAGGCCTCGAGCGGATCCGAGATCGCATGCGAGCGGGTCTCGTCGTATGTGTCCGAGTCGCGGTCCCAGTAGTCACGGATCCGGTCGTGGACGTCGCCGGTCATCGCGGACCTCAGAACAGGGCGGAGGCGAGCTTCCGGCGGTACTCGGCGACCAGCTCATCGTCCTCGCCGAGCACCGTGAAGACCTCGAGCATGGCCTGCCGGGCGTCCGGGTCGTCGGGCAGGGCACCCAGCATCGCGTCGAGCGCCTCCCGCCAGCTCCCCCGAGCGGCCAGCCGCTTCGCTGAGGCGAGCGTCCCGGGTTCGGTCAGCTTGGCCCAGTCGCGGACCTCGAGCATCGAAAGGATACGCTCGGCCTCGGGGTCGGGAAGGACGGGGGCGAGCGTCTCGCGTGCCAGGTCCTCCCGTCCGGTCTCGGCGTAGATCCGGGCGAGCCCGACCCGCGCGTCCCGATTGGTGGGGTCGACCTCGAGAGCCTCGCGATACTTCTGCTCGGCGTCGTCCAGGTGCCCCTCGAGCTCCTCCTCGAGCGCTTCCTCGGCCTCCAGCTCCGCCTCAGTCGGCATGAGCCTGTCGACGAACTCGTTCACCATCGGCTCGGGGATCGCGCCGACGAACCCGTCGATCGGCTGTCCGTCGCGGAACGCGACCACGGTCGGGATGCTCTGGACGCCGAACTGGCCCGCGGTGTACGGGTTGGCGTCCACGTCGAGCTTCGCGAGCAGGAACGCACCCTCGCGTTCGCCCGCGACCCTCTCCAGGATCGGGCCGAGCGTCCGGCAGGGTCCGCACCACGACGCCCACAGGTCGACGACCACGGGCCGCTTCTTCGACTCCTCGATCACCGTCTCGAGGAAGTTCTGGTCGGTCGCCTCGACGACGACCGGCCCGGATTCGGTCACCTGTTCCTGCATCTCCACCCCAGAGTAGTCAGCTTCGCGTCGAATCGTCTCGTCGCTCGAGCAGCATGCCGCATTTCGGGCAGCGATCCTCGGGCCCGCCCCGAACCTCCGGGTGCATCGGGCAGGTGTACCCGTCGTCCTTCATCTCGTCCTCCATCGAAGCAACCTCCTTATCCTCAGCGTGCGCCATCGGCGGCGAGTCCATCATCCGCAACATCTCGGGACCTCCCGTGCGCAAGAATCGGACCACCAGGAAGGCCGAGAGCGCCAGGAAGACGATGTTGAGCACCGTTGTGTAGTTCCAGGTCACGCTCGCCTCGACCACCTTGGCGTTGCGCTCGTCCGGAACCAGGCCCAACGCCTGGAACAGGACCTCGACGACGAGCCCGGCGATCACCATCGATGCGTAGAACGTGGCGAGCAGGAACAGCGACATCCGCCGCCCGTAGTACTTCCGGTAGATGTTGAGGATCGGGAGCACGATCAGGTCGGCGAAGATGAACGCGGCCACTCCTCCGAAGCTGATCCCGCCGTTCCATAGCACGGCGGCCAGCGGCACGTTCCCGATCGAGCAAACGAATGACAGCATCGCGACGATCGGTCCGACGAGCGGCCCCCAGACCTTCGAGAGCACTGGGTGGTCGACCAGGAAGAAGCCCTGCCAGAACGATTGGGGCACCCAGGCGGCGAGCGCGCCGGCGATCAACAAGCCGGCCGCGATGTCCTTCCAGATCGAGGCCCAGTCCATGACGTAGTAGTGGCTGATGGCCGTCAACCCGCGTGCCGAGCGCACGCGGGACAGGATCGACCCGCCCGAGACCGACATGTCCATGGCGGCGTGGCCCTCCATGACGCCGGCCAGGCCCCTGTCCGCCTGGATTCTCGCCGTCTCGACCATGTCCGGCTTGAGGAAGACTCGGAACAGCAGGGCCATGACGGCGATCATGATGGGTCCGCCAACGAACTCGGCGAGCGTGAATTGCCAGCCGATCAGCACGGCGAGAAGGATCCCGAGCTCGATCACGAGGTTGGTAGACGCGAACTCGAAAGCCATTGCGGCCGTGAAGTTCGCACCCTTGCGGAAGACTGAACGGGCGAGTGCGACGGCGGCGTAGGAGCACGACGAAGACGCCGCACCGAGGCCGCACGCGACGACCAGCGACCTCGGCGAGTCGTCGGGCAGCAGGCGGCTGATCTCGCCCTTGGAGATCACGGCCTGGACGACCGCGGACAGCGCGAACCCCAGGACGAGCGCCCACAGGATCTCCCACGTCATCGCGAACGCGAAGTCGAGCGCCTCCGCGATCGGCGACAGCACCGACGCGAGCACCTGTTACTTCCCCGCGAACCGCGCGACCGCCGTCAGGAGCTCCTCGAGCTTCTCCTCGCTGTCGCCGCTCTCGACGCTCTCCTTGACGCAGTGACGCACGTGATCATCGAGCACGCCCATGCCGACCGACTTGAGCGCCGAGGCGGCCGAGTTCACCTGCGTGAGGATGTCGATGCAGTATTGGTCCTCCTCGACCATCCGCTGGATCCCGCGCACCTGACCCTCGATCCGCCGGAGGCGGTCCGAGACCGCCTTCTTGTTCATCGTGTACCCGTACATGGCTTTCCTCCACGTGGTGGCAACCGTCGGCATCATACCCTAGGGGGGTATATGAGGTGGGGACGGATGCCGGCCCGAGCCGATCCCCGTGCGGCCCGTGTTCGTCCCGAGACGATCGCGACGATCCGAGGCATCGAGGCGCGAGTCGAGGATCCCGCGGCACCGGGACCACGCAGAACCCGATGCTAGACTCGCCGTGTGGCGACCCGAGTCACGACGGAACCGTCGCACGAGGCCCTCGGCCTCACGTCCGAGGACCTTCGCTCCATGTATCGCACGATGGTGACGGCACGGCTCGTCGACGAGGCCGCGTTTCGTCTCAACCGCCAGGGCAAGGCGCCGTTCGTCGTTCCGGTCTCCGGCCACGAGGGATGTCAGGTCGGCACGGGGTGGCCACTGCGGCCGGGGCAGGACATCTGGGTCCCTTACTACCGCGACGTGGCGATCGTCCTGATCGCCGGGATGACGCCGTACGAGATCTTCCTCGGCCTGTTCGCCAAGGCCGAGGACCCCTCCTCGGGCGGCCGTCAGATGCCGAGCCACTGGGGTTCGCGCCGGCTGGGGATCATCAGCCACTCCTCCCCCATCGCGACCCAGGTGCCGCACGCCGCGGGGATCGCGTACGCGGCGAAGTACCGTGGCGAGGACGCGGTGGTGGGCTGCTGGTTCGGCGAGGGCGCGACGAGCGCGGGCGCCTGGCACGAGGGCCTGAATTTCGCCGGGGTCCACAAGCTGCCCGTGGTCTTCGTGTGCGAGAACAACTACTACGCGATCAGCGTTGGGCAACCGCTGCAGATGGCGATCGAGAACGTCGCCGATCGTGCGGCCGGCTACGGTTTCCCGGGCGTGGTCGTGGACGGGAACGACGTCCTCGCCTCGTTCGCGGCGATGAAGACCGCGGTCGAACGCGCCCGGGCGGGCGAGGGGCCGACCCTGATCGAGGCCAAGACGTACCGGTTCTTCCCGCACACCTCGGACGACGACGATCGGTCGTACCGGTCGCGCGAGGAGGTCCAACACGCCAAGGAGCGCGACCCGATCACCCGCTTCGCCGAGACGCTCACCGACCTGGGCATCCTGGACGCCGGACAGATCGATGCCCTGTGGGCCGAGACCAAGACGGACGTCGACACCCAGATCGATCAGGCCTGGAACGCGGCCGACCCCGATCCGTCCACGCTCGGCCGGCACGTGTTCTTCGAACGGGACGGCGAGTGACGCAGAAGAACGTCGTCACGGCGATCCACGACACCCTGCACGACGAGATGGCCGCGAACGAGCGCGTCGTGGTGCTCGGCGAGGACATCGCGACTCGCGGCGGGGTCTTCCGAGTGACGCAGGGGTTCCTCGACGAGTTCGGCGAGCAACGCGTGATCGACACGCCGCTGGCAGAGGCCGGCATCATCGGGATCGCCGTGGGCATGGCCCTGCACGGACTCCTGCCCGTCGCCGAGATCGAGTTCGCGGACTTCATCCACCCCGCGTACGACCAGATGGTCTCGGAGGTCGCGAGGATGCGGTATCGGAGCAACGGGGACTTCGGGTTGCCGATGGTCGTCCGTGCCCCCTGGGGCGGCGGCGTGCACGGGGCCCTGTACCACTCACAGTCGATCGAGGCCACGTACGGCCACATCCCCGGCCTCAAGGTGGTCGTGCCCGGCACCCCCTACGACGCGTCCGGGATGCTGCGGGCCGCCATCAAGGACCCGGACCCGGTCCTGTTCCTCGAGCACAAGCGCACGTACCGGCTCATCAAGGGCGAGGTCCCCGACGAGCCGTTCGAGGTACCGCTCGGCACGGCGGACGTGAAGCGCGAGGGTGAGGACCTGACCGCGGTTGCCTACGGCCTGTCCCTGCACCTGTGCCTGGAGGCCGCCTCCCGGCTCCAGGACGAGCAGGGCGTCTCGGTCGAGGTCGTGGATGTCCGGACGATCAGCCCACTCGACAAGGAGACCATCCTCGCCTCCGTGAGGAAGACGGGCAAGGCGATGGTCGTCTACGAGGACAACCGCACGTACGGGGCCGGGGCCGAGATCGCGGCGACGATCGCCGAGGAGGCGATGTTCGACCTCGACGGGCCGATCGTGCGGATCGGGGGCCCGGACGTTCCCGCGATGGGCTTCGCGAGCAACCTCGAGCACGCGTTCATGCTCAACGCCGACGAGATCGGTGAGCGGATGCTCGAGCTCGCCCGGTTCTAGCGGAGCCGGCCCACACGGAACGTGCCGAGCCGCATCGACCTTCGGTCTCCCCCTTCCGGCTCAGGGAAATCCCCGAGAGTTCCGATACCTCAGGCACGACCATGGACGATCGACCCGGTGGCCCGAGCGGCAGGTCCGCCGCGCTGCGGGATCTGCTGTGGATCCTGCTGGCCGTGCTCGTGCTCATCGTGCTCGGCTCCGCGACCCGATTGTTCGAGCCCCTCTACGGCTGGGTCGACGCACGTCTCCGTGGTCAGGTCGGCGAGGCCGTCGGCGCGCTCGTGCTCCTCGCGGCGGGGCTCTCCCTGTTCGCACTCGTGCAGGGACGGTCGAACCGACGCGAGAGCTCGGCTCGTCACCAGGCGGAAAGCCGGTACCGGGCGCTCGTCGAGAAGATGCCGGCCGTCATCTACACCCGGGACCCCCGACGGCCGGCCGGCACGATGGCCACGCCGTACGTGAGCCCGCAGGTCGAGCAGATCCTGGGGTTCACCGCGCAGGAATTGACCGACGACCCCGCCCTGTGGATCCGCAGGATCCACGATGAGGATCGGGACGGCGTCCTCGCGGCGTCGGAGCTGGCCGACAGAACGGGCGAACCATTCACGGTCGAGTACCGCCACATCCGCAAGGACGGCACCGTCATCTGGGTGCACGAGGAGGCGGTCACGATCGAACGCGACCAGTGGGGCCGTCCGTCGCTGTCGCAAGGAGTGATGTACGACGTCACCGAGCGCAAGCGCGCGGAGCAGGATCTCGCCGAGACGGAGGCGCGCTATCGCACGCTCGTGGAGCGCGTGCCGGCGGTGACGTACACGTGGGTCGGCGCCCTCAGCCGAGACGAGTCGGCCGCGTCGTTCATCAGCCCCCAGGTCGAAGAGATGCTCGGGTATCCGGCGGACGAGTTCCGAGATCCTCTGCTGTGGTCCAAGCTCGTGCACCCGGATGACCTGCAGCGTGTTCGGGCCGAATGGGCGACGTGCCTACGAGACAAGGGGGCCTTCCGTTCCGAGTATCGGATGCGGACGCGCGATGGCCGTGAGCTCTGGGTCGGCGACGAGGCGGTCCCCGTCCGACGCGATGACGACGGCCATGCGTCGTACCAGGGCGTGATGTTCGACATCACCGAGCGCAAGGGCGCGGAGCAGCGCCTCCAGAAGGCCGAAGCCAAGTATCGGACGCTGGTCGAACAGCTCCCGGTCGTGGTCTACCAGGACGCGATCGACGACGTGAGCACCGCGCTCTACATCAGCCCGCAGTACGAACGGCTCTTCGGCTTCCCGCCGGGGGCCCGGCTGCGCGACCCGAAGTTCTGGGTCGACCACCTGCACCCCGAGGACCGGGACCGCGTCGTCGAGCTCTCGAAGTGGACGAACGAGACCGGCGAGCCCTTCTCGGCCGAATACCGCTTCCTCGGTCGCGACGGACGCGTCGTGTGGGTACGCGACGAGGCGGAGCTGCTGCGTGACGCCGAGGGGCAACCGATGATGTGGCAGGGGGTTCTGCTCGACGTCACGGCCCGCAAGCACGCCGAGGACGCGCTCACCCGTCGCGACATGGTCCTGCAGGCGATCGGGTTCGCGGCCGAACGGTTCCTCAAGAGCGCCGACTGGGCCGCCGCCCTGCCCGACGTCCTGGAGCGACTGGGGACGGCGTCGAGCGCCGGCCGAGTCTACGTGTTCGAGAACGTCACCCTCGAGGACGGGCGCCCGGGCATGCGCCCCTACCAGCAGTGGTTCGGACCGGGCATCGTGGGGGTCGACGACGGCACGACCACGACCCTGGCGTACGAGGACGGGTTCGAGCGGTGGCGTTCCGTGCTGTCGGAGGGCCGGGAGCTCCACGGGCTGACCCGGGACTTTCCCGAGCACGAGCGACGGCACCTCGAGGGCGACGGGGTCCGGTCGCGGATCGTGGTCCCGGTCTCTGTGGGCGAGGAGTGGTGGGGGTTCATCGGGTTCGACGACTACACGACCGAACGGGTGTGGCCGGCCGCCGAGGTCGAGGCGATCAAGGCGGCAGCCGATACCCTCGGCGCCGCGATCGGGCGTACGCGCGCCGAGCATCGACGCCGCGAGGAACAGGCAGCCCGGGAAGGGCTGGAGCTCCGCACGAGCGCCGTCCTCGCGTCCGCGCTCGAGGCGATCGTCACGATGGACGAGCAGGGCAGGATCGTGGACTTCAACCCGGCCGCGGAGCGGATGTTCGGCTACGTACGCGAAGACGTGGCCGGCGAGCCACTCGCCGACGTCCTGGTCCCGCCCGAGCTGCGAGCGAGACACCTCGCGGGCCTCGCGCGATTCCTCGAGACCGGCCGGTCGACCATCCTCGGCAAGCACCTCGAGATGGAGGCGCTCCGCGCCGACGGCGATCGCCTCCCGATCGAACTGACCATCACACACGTCCCGATGCCGGGCGCAACGCTGTTCACCGGCTTCATCCGCGACGTCACCGAAGGTCGCCAGGCGGAGGACCAGCTCCGTGAGGCAGAGAAGCGCTACCGCGCGATCGTCGAGCACGTCCCCGCCGCGATCTACGTGGACGTGCCGGACGGCAGCATGCAGACCCAGTACGTGAGCCCTCAGATCGAACAGATCATGGGCTGCACGCCCGAGGCGTTCATCGCGGAGCCCGAGCTCTGGCTCGACCTGATCGTGGACGAGCAGCAGCGGGAGGAGGTGCGCGCAACCTACGTGGACGCGATCCGCGAGCGGCGGCCCTCGTGGACCGGCGAGTACCTGATCCGCCGTCCGGACGGGCGCGAGGTGTGGGTGCACGACGAGACCACGTTCGTGACCGACGAGAGCGGGACCCCGCTCTTCCTGCAGGGCGTGATGTACGACGTGACGGAACGAAAGCTGGCCGAGCGCGGCCTCCTGGAGAGCGAGCGGCGCGAACGAGAGGCCGCGGAACGCCTGCGGGCGGTCGACGAGATGAAGAACACGTTCCTCGCCGCCGTCTCGCACGAGCTCCGGAGCCCGCTCACGTCGATCCTGGGGCTCTCGCTCACGCTGGAACAGCAGCCCCTGCCCGTCCCGGACCAGGAAGAGCTGATCGGCCGGTTGGCGGTGAACGCACGCAAGCTCGACCGGCTGCTCAAGGACCTCCTCGACATCGACCGGCTCTCGCGGGGGATCGTGACGCCGAAGGTGCGGGCCTCGGATCTCGCGTCCATCGTGAAAAGGACGGTCGAGAGCCTGGATGTTCTCGACCGGCGGTCGATCCTCGTCCAGACCGAGTCGGTCATCGTGCCGGTCGATCCGCCCAAGATCGAGCGGATCGTGGAGAACCTCGTGATGAACGGCGTCCGGCACACCCAGCCCGACGTAGGGATCTGGGTGCGGGTCTGGTCGCAGGACGGCGGGGCGGTCATCGCGGTCGAGGACGACGGACCTGGGGTGCCCGTCGAGCTCCGGCACCAGATCTTCGAGCCGTTCCGGCAGGGGCCGACCGCGTCCCCACACGCGCCGGGGACCGGCATCGGCCTCTCGCTCGTGGCGATGTTCGCCGAGCTGCACGGCGGGCGCGCCTGGGTCGAGGATCGCGAGGGAGGCGGGGCGTCGTTCCGCGTCTTCCTGCCCGGCGACACCACCGACCGACGGGCCGGGAACGGTCACGACCGGGGCGCCCCCACGGGCATCGCAAGCGAGGTCGCGGGCTAGACTGACTGCGATGCCAGTTCGGGAACACAACCCACTCCAGCGACGCCTCTACCTGCCGATCGTCTCGACGGCCGGACCGCCCGCATCCACCGAGCGCAAGCCGCCGTGGCTCAAGGTTCGGCTGCAGCGCGGGCCGAACTACCGAGAGCTCGAATCCATCATGCGCACGCGCTCGCTCCACACCGTGTGCGAGGAGGCGATGTGCCCGAACATCTCCGAGTGCTGGGAGGAGCGGGAGGCGACGTTCCTGATCCTCGGGGACACGTGCACGCGGCGTTGCGGCTTCTGCGACGTGAGGACGGGGAAGCCCGACGCGGTGGACGAGGACGAACCGGCCAAGATCGCCGACGCGGTTCGCGAGATGGGGCTCCGCTTCGTCGTCGTGACCGGGGTGGCCCGCGACGACCTCCCCGATGGGGGCGCGCGGATCTGGGCGTCCACGATCCGGGCGATCCGCGAGGCCGTGCCCGGGTGCGGAGTGGAGGTCCTCCCGACCGATTTCAAGGGCGGCGGACGCGACATCGCGACGGTGGTCGGGGCCGGTCCCGACGTGTTCGCTCACAACCTCGAGACCGTACGCCGGCTGCACGGCCGGATCCGGCCGGCGTTCGGCTACGACCGCACGCTCGAGGTCTTGCGGACCGCGCAGAGTCTTCGCGAGGGCCAGGTCACGAAGTCGAACCTGATCCTCGGCATGGGCGAGCGACCCGACGAGATCCCGCAGGCGCTGCGCGACCTCGCCGACGCCGGCGCGCGGATCGTGACGATCGGCCAATACCTCCGCCCGACCGAGCACCACCTGCCCGTGGATCGGTGGGTCCACCCCGACGAGTTCGCGAGGTGGAAGGAGCTCGGGGAATCGTTCGGGATCTCGCACGTCGAGGCCGGTCCCCTGGTGCGGAGCTCCTACCACGCCGGCAAACAGTTCCAGCGGGCGCTCGCCCCCAAGGCAACGGAGACCGCCCGGGTCTGAAGGTGTGGAGGAGCCGGCCTGTACGCCGGATCCTGTCCCGGCCCGAAGGCCGGTGGCGACCATCTGTCTGAGCGCTCTCGCGAGCGCCCCGGGGCCGAAGCCCTCGTGCGGCCTACCCGGGAGCTCGGACGGGCCGTCCTCGAACGCTCCCTGCTTGGCCTAGCTCCGGGTGGGGCTTGCCGAGCCGAGCCGGTCACCCGGCTCGCTGGTGAGCTCTTACCTCACCGTTTCACCCTTACCGCTCACGCGGCGGTCTGTTCTCTGTGGCGCTTTCCACGGGTCGCCCCGCCTGGGTGTTACCCAGCACCCTGCCCTGCGGAGTCCGGACGTTCCTCGAGCGTTGCCGCCCGCGGCCGCCCGGCCGACTCCTCCGCGCCCAGTCTAGAGAACACCACCGGCCGTATCATCCGCACGATGCGTGCTCGCGGCGCCCTCGTGATCGTGCCGGTGCTCGCGTTCGCCCTCGCGCTCGCCGCGTGCGCCCAGAAACCGGTCGGCCCCGCGGCGCCGATCGCGCCGGCGCAGCTCGCGCCCGGTCCTGCCCTCGAGGCCTCGGCCGCGCGGCAGGCGGTCGTCGAGTTCGTCGAGGCGTACCGGGAATCGCCCGATCAAGGGGTCGGCCGGTTGAGGCAGCTCGTGGTCGGACCAGATCTCCGGTCGTGGGTTCGGTGGCTCGACGTCCAGCATCGCGAGTTCGAGGGAACGATCGAATCCGCGGCGGACGTGCGCGACGTCGAGTTCATCGGGGCCGTGACGGCCCGGCGCATCCCCCTCGCCTCGGTCGGGCTGTCCGCCTCGGTCCTTTTCCGGTTCGATCCGCCCGACGACGACCCGATCGATCTCGTCCGGGTCCTGGACGGACCGGTCACGCTGATCCGAACGGCCCCGGGCACGTATCGCGTCGAGGACCTGCTGCGCAACGGCGTCCCGATGTCGGACGGCATCCAACCCTTCCGGCGCCAGGTACGAGCGGCGGGTGGCGTGACCGTGCACCTCGATTCGCTCTTCATGTTCCCGCCCAAATGGCAGTTCAACGTCGTGATCGAGAACGCCACCCCACACGACGTCTCCCTCGACCCCGACGGGGCCGCCCTGTTCGTCGACCGCGGCGATGGGTTCGAACGCGTCGAAGGCGCACTCACGCCGTCCCTCCGCGCCGTGCCGGCGGGCCGGACCGCCGAGGGGCTCATGGTCTTCCCGGCTCAGCGCTCCGCGGATGGGCGCGTGCTGTCGCTCGTCTACGGAAGGGGACCGAAGGCGCTTCGGTTCGAGTTCCCGCTGCAGGACCTGGTCACGGCGGTTCCTCCTCCGGCTCCCACAGAGCAGGGGACGGCGGAGCCCGCTCCCAGCTAGCGCCCTCGCCGGCGAGCCACTCGTCCACGCCCCGGTTCGCGAGCGCGTCCGCCTGCACGTTGCGTTCGCGGCGGACGTGCTCGAACCGCACCTCCTCGAACCCTTTGATCAGCGAACGTGCCTCGTGGTGGAGCACCTGCAGGGTCGCGTTCTTCACCTTCCACCGACCGGCGAGCTGCTCGATGAGCAGCCGGCTGTCCGAACGCAGGAGGACCCGGGTCGCGCCGAGCTCGCGGGCGCGCTCCAGCCCGCGGATCGCCGCCCAGTACTCGGCGACGTTGTTGGTCGCCACGCCGATCCCCTCGGCGACCTCGGCGACGACCTTGCCGTCCTCGTCGGTGATCTCCACACCGATCCCGGCCGGCCCGGGGTTGCCGCGAGCCGCGCCGTCGCAGTGCAGGATCAGACGAGGACGACGATCCGACGGCAGTACTCACACCTCTTCACGCCTTCGGTGCGCCTCAGCCGATCGAGCTCGACGGCGGAGAGCTTCTCGTGGCAGGCCTGGCAGACCCCGTCCACGATCGCGGCGGCGCCGACGCCGTGCTTCTGCTCGCGAAGATCGTCGTAGAGCTCGAGCAGCTCCTCGTCGAACGCCGGGATGAGCGACCCGCGTTCGGATCGCCTGGCGGCGAGGTCGGCCGAGATCTGATCGAGCTCGCGGACCGCGTCGCCGCCGACCTCCTCGACGCGCGCCCGGGCGGTCTCGGCCTCCGTCTGCGCCTGCGCGGCGCGGGCCTCGACGTCCTCCTTGCGGACCATCAGCTCCAGCAGCTCGTCCTCGGCGCGCGCGCGACGCTCCTTCAGGCTCGCGATCTCGTGCTGCAGCGCCTCGAGCTCCTTCGCGTTGGCGATCGAGCCGTCGTACATGCGCTTCTCCTCCGCGTGGAGCTTGTCGCTCATCGAGGCGATCTCGTGCTCGATGCGGGTCGAGTCGCTCGAGATCGAGTCCGACGCCAGCCGGAGCTCGCCGAGGCGGGCGTCGGCCTCCTCCATCTCCTTGCGGAGCGACGAGAGCTCCTCGCCGGCCTCGAGCTGTTCGCGACGGTGTTCCAAGCGGTCGACCGCCGTGTCGAGGTCTTGCAGCTCGAGGATCCGGTCCAGTCCGCGCATCGGAGCGCCAGGGTAGCCGATGCCGAGCGCTACACGAGCGTGAGCTGCTCCCCTCGCGTGACGCCATGATCGTCGCCGCGGGATCTTCGCGAAAAGCGCAGGGGCTCGGCCGGCGCCGGCCTGACGCCGCCCAGGGATCGGATGAGGCCGGAGACGCGCCGGCCGAGAGCGTTGCGTTCGGCGGCCGGGGCGTAGGGCTTGCGGTAGAGCTCCTCGTATCGTTCGACCAGGTCGGGGTAGGTTTCGGCGAGCCACGGCAGGAACTCCTCCCGCACGCCGGGGCGAAGATGGAGAAGGATCGGCGAGACGTGCGTGGCCCCCGCATCGATCGCGGCCGCGACCACCTCGCGGAGCTGGCGAGGATCGTCGGTGATCCCCGGCAGGATCGGAGCCATCAGGACGCCGCACGGGATGCCGGCATCGTTCAGCGCCCGAACGGCCTCGATCCGCTTGCGCGGGTGCGGGGTGCCGGGCTCGCTCGCCTGCCAGGCGGCCGCGTCGAGCGTCCCGATCGAGAAGGCCGTCGAGACGTCGGTCACGCGGGCGGCCTCGACCAGCGGCTCGAGGTCCCGCAGGATGAGCGTCCCCTTGGTCAGGATCGAGAACGGGTTCCGGTAGTCGGTGAGCGCCCGGATGATCTCCGGCATCAGCCTGTAGCGGCCCTCGGCACGCTGGTACGGGTCGGTGTTGGTTCCCATCGCGATGCCCTCGCCCTTCCAGCGCTTGGCCGCGAGCTGACGCCGGAGCACCTCGGGCGCGTTGACCTTGACGACGATCTTCGTTTCGAAGTCACGACCCGCGTTCATGTCGAGGAAGGTATGGGTCGGACGAGCAAAGCAGTAGCTGCAGGAATGACTGCATCCCCGATACGGGTTGATCGACCAGTTGAAGGGCAGGTAGTTGCCCGGGACGTGGTTGATGATCGTCTTGCACTCGGCCTCGATGAACTCCATCCCTCGGAACTCCGGGGTGTCGAAGCGCCGCCTCGCGATCTCGAACAAGGGCTCGGGGGCCATCCGGTCACGATAGAACATACGTTCGATTCGGGCAAGCCCCCTCCCCTCTCTCGGCACCGGCCTAGGCTTCGGCCCAGATGGCGATCTGGATGGTTCGGCACGGCGAGACCGAGTGGTCGATCTCGGGGCAGCACACCGGGAGCACGGACATCCCGCTCACGCTCGAGGGACGCCTCCAGGCCGCGGCGATCGGCAAGCTGCTCGGCGGCCGTCGCTTCGACAAGGTGTTCTCGAGCCCGATGCTCCGCGCGCGGGAGACGGCTCGGTTCGCGGGGTTCGGCGACCGGATCCACCTGCTCGAGGGGCTGCTCGAGTTCGACTACGGCGAGCTCGAGGGTCTCACCACCGGG